>Ga0208330_1000222_pt1 | contig 31581 bp, 31 predicted proteins | sample DeeseametaMP1896_FD_184180 | JGI IMG/M metagenome (GOLD analysis project Ga0208330, IMG submission 184180) | Marine microbial communities from the Deep Pacific Ocean - MP1896 (SPAdes) | ecosystem: Environmental > Aquatic > Marine > Oceanic | place: East of Hawaii, North Pacific Ocean | collected... | reverse complement strand
CGGACCTGATAGGCGCCGCCGGAGGCGTCCTCGCACTGCCGGGCCCTCGCCTCGGACCCGCCGTTGTCGGGAAGGATGTACCACGTGAGCGTCGGCGGGCCACCCTGACTGCCGCAGCCGGACAACAACGTTGCCGCCACGAGGGGCGCGCTGGCCAGCGCCATCGCGCGGCGGCACCGCCCCCCGGCGAATCGAATTCGTCTCATCACGTCCTCGTCGTCGATGCCAGATGCGCAGTCCACCTCCGGATGGGGCCGCGAACTGCACATTCGGTACGTCGAAGAGTGTGTCATACCTCACAGGCGGGGTGGGGCAGCGGTGTCAGTGCGGCGGGGCGGTCGAGTTCCGGATCACCAGCCGAGTCGGCAACGTGGTGCGTGCCGGCATCACGCCACCGTCGTCCTGCAGGGCGCCGAGCACGCTCACGGCTGCGAGGCGTCCCTGTTCGCGCACCGGCTGCGCCACCGTGGTCAGCTCACTCAATTCGGCGGACGGGTGGTCATCGACGCCGATGACCGAAATCTGCTGCGGTACGCCGACTCCCGCTTTTCGTAGGGTGCGCAGCGCACCGAGGGCGATCTCGTCGGAGTGGCAGAACACCGCCGACGGTAACCGGGAGCGGCTCAGCAGCGTCTCCATGCCGTGGGCGCCGCCGTCGATACCCCACGGCACCCGCACGACGGTCGGCTCCGCCACGCCGGCGGCCGTCATCTGATCATGAAATCCACGGATGCGGGCCTCATCCGCGGCCCAGGCGGTGCCCTCGTGGTCGACAGCCTGGATCATGGCGATGTCGCGGTGGCCGATTCGCAGCAGGTGTCCCACCGCCTGTGACGCGGCCAGTTCGTCGTCGATGCCGATCCAGGGCCGCCTCCCCGGCGGGTGGTGACCCCCGACCTGAACGGTCGGCACGCCCAGTTGGTCCAGGCGGGTGCGTTCCCGCGCAGACAGCGGGACGGACACGATGATCACCGCGTCCACCTTGCGCCGCAACGGAAGTGCTTCGAAGAATCGGTGCCGGGCGGACGAGTCGGGAAGGGTGCACAGGACCAGATCGACACCGACGGCGTCGAATTCATCGGCCACCCCGGCGAGCACCGTGGCGTAGAACCAGGCATCGATGCGCGGCACCACCACGCCGACACGGCCGGTGGAGCCCCCTGACAGGCGGGACGCCTCGGGCGAGACCACATAGGCCAATTCGCGCGCCGCGGACATGATCCTGTCTCTGGTGGCGGGGGAGACGCCGGGCTCGCCGCGGAGCGCACGCGACACCGACGCGATCGAGACCCCGCACCGCTGCGCAACGTCGGTCATGTTGACCGTCTGCCGGGGAATCATCGCCGCCATCTGCTCATCAGACGTCGAGGTTAGCGCAACGAAAGTACTTACGTCTACGCCACGAAGTTTGACACATCGGAGCTGGTGGCCGACTCTGGTGCCGTAAACGTTTACGCAACGCCGAGGAGCGCCGTGCCCGTCCCGAGCCCGTCCTGGTGGCAGACCGCCGTCGTCTACCAGGTCTACATCCGCAGCTTCGCCGACGGAAGCGGAGACGGTATCGGCGACGTCCAGGGGCTGCGGCAGCGATTGCCGTATCTCGCCGAGCTGGGTGTCGACGCGATCTGGATCAACCCGTGGTACCCCTCGCCGATGGCCGATGCCGGCTACGACGTCGCCGACTACCGCGACATCGAGCCGAGCTACGGCACGCTCGACGAGGCACAGGCAGCCATTGCCGAGGCCCACACGCTGGGGATCAAGGTGCTTCTGGACATCGTGCCCAACCACACCGCCGATCAGCATGCATGGTTTCGCGCGGCACTCTCCGGACAGCCCCAGGCCCGCGCGCGTTATCACGTGCGGCCGGGACGCGGGGCGGGCGGCGAACTGCCGCCGAACAACTGGCAGAGCATCTTCGGCGGACCGGCATGGACGCGGCTACCTGACGGCGACTGGTACCTGCACCTGTTCGCTCCCGGACAGCCGGACCTGAACTGGGAACACCCCGAGGTCCGTGCCGAGTTCGAGGACATCCTGGCGTTCTGGTTCGACCGCGGCGTGGACGGGTTCCGTATCGACGTGGCGCACGGACTGGTGAAGAAGGGCGGCCTGCCCGACACGGTATCGGCGGCGCCCGGATCACTGGTCGAGAGCAACGAGGGACACCCGGCGTGGGACCAGGACGGCGTGCACGAGATCTACCGCGGCTGGCGTGCCGTCGCCGACCGGTATGCGCCCGAGCGCATCTTCATCGCCGAGGCGTGGGTGGGCAGCAACGAGCGGCTGGCCCGCTACCTGCGTCCCGATGAGCTGCACACCGCCTTTCAGTTCGACTTCCTGCGGACCCCGTGGCGAGCCGAGGTGATGCGCGCGGTGATCGACGACGCGATCGGCGCCGCCGCGACCGTCGGCGCCCCGCCGACCTGGGTGCTGTCCAACCACGACGTGACCAGGACCGTGACCCGCTTCGCCCGGTCACAACCCGAGCATCTGGTCGGCACGGATTGGGAGCGCAACCGCTGGGCCGACGAGGACCCCGACCACGCCCTGGGCCGCAAGCGTGCCCGCGCCGCGGCGTTGGTGCAGCTGGCGCTGCCCGGTACCGCTTACGTGTACCAGGGTGAGGAACTGGCCCTGGAGGAGATCGAGGACCTTCCTGATGACGTGCGCCAGGACCCCACCTGGGCGCAGTCCGGCTTCACCGACGTCGGCCGGGACGGCTGCCGGATCCCGCTGCCGTGGACCGACACCGCCCCGCCCTACGGGTTCGCCGCCGAGTCGGGCTCGGCGAGCTGGTTGCCCCAGCCGGCGCACTGGGGTGAGCACAGTGTCGAGGCGCAGGAACGTGACCCCGACTCGACGCTGAACCTGTATCGCGCCGCCCTGGCGCTGCGCCGGACGATGTGGCGCGACGCCGGTGACGTCAAGTGGCTGACCGTGGCGCCGGACGTCGCGGCGTTCGAACGCGGCGGCGCGCAGTGCTGGGTGAACACCGGCGACGCCGACGTCGCGCTACCCGACGTCGCCACCGTGGCGCTCGCCTCGGCGCCGGGGGTCGATCGGGTGTTGCCGCCCGACTGTGCGGTGTGGTTGCACAGCGGTACCCCGACGGACTGAGCCCAGGCCACAGGAGGGGCCCTCTGAAGGGACGAGCAGAGGTCTTTGTGCCCTCTGTAAACGCTTCGCCGCCACGCACTCTGGACGGAGCAACTACTCCGGACAGGTGATGAGGCGATGAGTGGCTCCTTTCCCGACCCCGCGACTCTGCGGTCCGCGTTGGCCCTCGCCGGCCGGGCGCCGTCGGTGCACAATTCGCAGCCCTGGCAGTGGCGGGTGGAGGGCGAGCGCCTCCACCTGTATGCCAACCCCGATCTGCTGCTGCCGCACACCGACCCCGACGCCCGCGACCTGATGCTCAGTTGCGGTGCGGCACTGAATCACTGCGTGGTGGCGTTGGCCGCACTCGACTGGCAGACCCGCGTGCACCGGCTGCCAGACCCTGCCGACCCGAACCATCTGGCCGTCATCGAGCCCTACCCTTATCCCGCGGCGGATCTGGACATCACGCTGGCCGCCGCCATTCCGCGCCGGCGCACCGACCGTCGCCACTACAGCTCGTGGCCGGTTCCGCGCGGCGACATCGCGCTGATGGGCGCGCGGGCGGCCCGCGCCGGCGTGATCCTGCGCCGCGTGGAGGATCTGGCCACGTTACGTGCGCTGGTCACCGAGGCCGCGTTCCGGCACCGCTCGGATCGGGAGTACCTCGCCGAGCTGGCGGTCTGGAGCGGACGCTATGCATCGACGGCCGGGGTTCCGGCTCGCAGCGTGCCGGGGCCGGACGGGGTCGCGCGCGTCCCCGCGCGCGACTTCGCCGGCGGTGTACTGGCACACAACGCGAACACCCAGGGCGTCGATGACAACGCCGCCGTGCTGGCGCTGGGAACCGTCGAGGACGATCCGCTGTCTCGCCTGCGGGCGGGCGAGGCCACCAGCCTGGTGTTGCTCACTGCGACGGCACAGGGGCTGGCCAGCTGCCCGATCACCGAGCCGCTGGAGGTCGTGGAAACCCGGGCGGCCGTGCGCGCCGACGTCTTCGGCGCCGAGGGCCATCCGCAGATGCTGCTGCGCATCGGGTGGGCGCCGGTCAACGCCGACCCGCTGCCTTCCACACCACGCCGCGCGCTGTCGGACTACGTCTCAGACCTGGACAACGCTTCCGGGCTCGGCGACACCTCCGACCTCGACGACACGACGACCGCCTGACCGGACGAGGGGGAGCAGGCGGTGGTGTTCACTCCATCTCGGGGCGATGATGCCGTTCGAGTTTGGACACGAACACCGCCGCCTGCGTCCGGCGTTCCATGCCGAGTTTGGCCAACAGGCGCGACACGTAGTTCTTGACGGTCTTCTCCGCCAGGAACATCCGGGCGGCGATCTGCTTGTTCGTCAGCCCTTCGCCGAGCAGATCGAGCAGGACGCGTTCCTGATCGGTCAGACCCGACAGCGGGTCGCGCTCCTCGCCTTCGCCGCGCAGTTTCGCCATCAGCGCTGCCGCGGCGCGGTTGTCGAGCAGGGACCGGCCGGCGCCGACCTCTTTGATGGCCTGGGCGAGCTCCATGCCTTTGATGTCCTTGACCACATAGCCGCTGGCGCCGGCCAGAATCGCGTCGAGCATCGCCTCGTCGGAGGTGAACGACGTCAGCATCAGGCACCGCAGGTCGGGTAACCGCGACAACAGGTCGCGGCACAGCTCGATGCCGTTGCCGTCGGGCAGGCGGACGTCGAGGACCGCCACATCGGGCTGCAGTGCCGGGATGCGGGCCAACGCCTCGGACACCGACCCCGCCTCGCCGACGACCTCGAGTTCGGGATCACTGCTGAGCAGGTCGACCAGCCCCCGCCGTACTACTTCGTGGTCGTCTACCAGGAAAACCTTCACCATGTCGAGACGTCCCTATCCTCTGGAGGTCGGCACCGGTGTCACAGTGCGTTGTGCGGTTCGCACACCAGTATCGAACAGTCGGTGTCCCGCAGCGCGGTATTGCCCGGCGCGTTGACGAGCGGGGTGACGCCCCCGAGCCGCTGTCGGCTGGTCACCACGAGCTGGATCGAGCCGGCGTGTCCGGCCAGATAGTCCAGGATGTCGCCCCGCATGTTCACGGTGGTGATGTCCAGATCGGGGTAGCTGCGCCGCCATTCGGCAAGGCGGCGCTCCCACGGATCCTGGATGTCCCCGTGCATCCTGGTCGGGGTCAGGACGCGCACCGGCGCATGACGACGCCGCGCTGCCGCCAGACCGCGCTGCAACACCGTACTGCCGGCAGCGTTGTCGTCGATCTCGATGACCACCGCGCGTTCGCCGGGACGGTGCGGGCGGTGCGCGCGGACGACGGCGACGGGGCAGTGCGCAGAAGCCGCCAGCGTGGCGGCGGTCGAACCGATGCGCCCTTCGGTGGCGTGGCGCAGGCCGCGGGCCCCGACACAGAGCAGCGCCGCTGGACGGGACGCTTCCAGCAGCGTCGGGACCACGGCGCCCTGAAGGATCTCGACTTCCATCTTCACCGGGGTCTCGGTCGACTCCACGGCGGTCACCGCATAGCGCACCGCCACCTCGGCGGTGGCCAGCCGGCGCGCGATGTCCTGGGAGTCGGCGACGTCCGGGCGGGCGGGCTCGATGACGTAGACGAAGCGCAACGGCACGTCGCGATCGAGGGCCTCGTCCACCGCCCACAGCGCGGCGTCGACGGCCGACGCCGAACCGTCGATGGCGACCACGACACTGGTGGTGGCGGCGCTGTCTAGCATGGTGCGCTCCTCTCGATACGCAGCACGTGTTCGATCGGCCTCCGGGGGGTGGGTGGTGGTGTCTCCGCCAGCGCGGGCGCCTGTCCGAGCCGGACGATGACGTGCGGCAGCGTCCCGGTGCCCACCAGGGCGGCCACCACCTCGCGTCCCTGGGCCATCTCGGTGATGTGGGTCAGCGTGCAGCTCGACAGCCCTGCCTCGGTGGCGTTGAGCAGCAGCGCCGACAGTGCTTCACCGCAGCGCAGGATGCTCTCCCGGCTCTCGTCGAGGGTGGACAGCACCAACACCGCCGCCCGGTCGTCGAGGATCTCCGCGCGTCGCTCGGTGCGCGCGACGACGGGGAAGTTGCGGCCGATCTGCACCCGGTCGCTTTCCGTCGCCGTGACCAGCGAGGTTCTCGGGATTCCGTCATCGGAGACGAAATCGGCTGTCCACCAGCTGAGTTCGGTGTGATACTCGGCGTCGTAGCGGCGCAACGCCTCGGTCAGGTGGGACGCCTCGGCGAGGAATTCGTGCACGTCTTCGGACAGGACGTCGAGTCGCACGGCGTGGTTCTCGGCGACCGCACTGAGTGCGTGCATCAGGGCCTCGGGGTCCGGTGGGGCCACGAAGGGCAGGCGGTCGGTGTGGCGGAGCAGGATCGCGTCGGCGCGGCCCCGCTGCTCCTCGGTGACCGACCGGGCTGCGGTGAACTGCACGCTGGCCAGATGCAGCGCATCGTCGGCGGTGGGGAACCGGGTCACGGCGGTGTCCCACCCGGCCGCGGCCATCGCGGTGCGGAAGTGGTGCAGGACAGCGCCGCAACTGATCAGCGCCTCGCGTCCGGTGGCGTCCGCTCCGCGGACGAAACGTTCGGGGTCGGCGAACAACTCGACCGAGTCGTCGGTCAACACCCAGCGCCACGGTTGGCTGTTGTGCAGAGACGGAGCCCGACAGGCCAGCCGCAGAGCCTCGGTGATCAGCTCGGTGCGGACCTGCGTCGCGGTCATCGTGGCTCCCTTCGATCCCCTCTCACAGTGCCCTGCGGCGGGTGCTGCGGCACAGGGCCAATGGTCCTCAACAGGTGACGAGAGCTGCTCAGCGGTGGTAGACCAGAGGCCGTGGGGCAGACATCCGAGTCCGACTCCGAGGGGACAGCGCGACCGGTGCGGGACACGTTGTCCCAGCTGCGGCTGCGCGAACTGCTCAGCGAGGTGCAGGACCGGGTCAAGCAGATCGTCGAAGGCCGGGACCGCCTGGACGGGCTCGTCGAGGCCATGCTGGTCGTCACCTCCGGTCTCGAACTCGACGACACGCTGCGCACCATCGTGCACACCGCGATCGAGCTCGTCGACGCCGAATACGGGGCGCTGGGCGTGCGCGGCTACGACGACGAGTTGGTGGAATTCATCTACGAGGGGATCGACGAGGCGACCAGAGACCAGATCGGTCACCTCCCCGAGGGTCGTGGTGTGCTGGGCGCGCTGCTGGTCAACCCCAAACCCATTCGCCTGGACAACATCTCCAGTCACGCGTCGTCGGTGGGGTTTCCGCCGCATCATCCGCCCATGCGCACGTTCCTCGGTGTGCCCGTGCGCATCCGCGACGAGGTGTTCGGCAACCTCTACCTGACCGACAAGCGTGGCGGAACACCGTTCAGCGAGGACGACGAGGTCCTGGTGCAGGCGCTGGCCGCGGCGGCCGGGATCGCCATCGACAATGCCCGCCTCTACGAGCAGGCCAGGGCTCGACAGTCCTGGATTGCCGCCACCCGTGACATCGGCACCCAACTGCTCTCGGGCGCCGACCCCGCGACGGTCTTCCGCTCGGTCGCCGAAGAGACCCAGCAGCTCAGCGGTGCGACGACGACCTTCGTGGCGATACCCACGGATCCCGACCAGCCGGCCGACGAGGTCACCGAACTGGTCGTGATCGCGGTGGCAGGGGAGGATGCCGGCGTCGCCTCGGCCCCGATACCGGTGGCCGGGACGGTGATCGGCACTGCGTTCGCCAACCGCGCGCCCGACAGGTTCACCGGTGTCGATGTCGGCACCGGACCGCAGGGCGGACCGGCGCTGGTGCTTCCGTTACGCACCACCGACTCGGTGGCCGGAGTCCTCATCGCGGTGAGAGCAGTTGGTGCGCAACCATTTCGGGTGGATGAGCTGGACATGATGTCGGCGTTCGCCGATCAGGCGGCGTTGGCGTGGCAACTGGCCAGCACGCAGCATCGGATGCGCGAGCTCAGCATCCTGACCGACCGGGACCGCATCGCCCGAGACCTGCACGACCACGTGATCCAGCGCCTGTTCGCCGTCGGGTTGTCGCTGCAGGGGACAATCGCGCGGGCCCGTTCGGCCGAATTGCAGCAGCGGCTGTCCACCTCCATCGACGATCTCCAGGACGTCATCCAGGACATTCGGACCACGATCTTCGACCTGCACGGTGGCTCGTCGAGCATCACCCGGCTCCGGCAGCGTCTCGACGAGGCGGTGTCGGCGTTCCCCGGCTCGGGGGTCCGGACCTCGACGCAGTACGTCGGACCCCTGTCGGTCATCGACGCATCGCTTGCCGACCACGCCGAGGCAGTGGTGCGCGAAGCGGTCAGCAACGTCGTCCGCCACGCCGGGGCCACCGCGCTGACGGTGACGGTGACGGTGGAGGACGATCTGGTGATCGAGCTGGTCGACAACGGGCGCGGGATCGACGCCGACATCACCGGCAGCGGACTGACCAACCTGCGGCGTCGCGCCGAGGAACTGGGCGGTTCCTTCGCCGTGGTGGCCTCCGCCGACGGCGGTACCTGCCTGACCTGGCGGGCTCCGCTGCCCTGAGCGACCCTCCGGTCACGCCCCCGGGGTGGTACCGAACGTCTCGGTCAGGCCCCGTTCGCCCCGTTCTCCACCAATTCACTGGCGATCTTCAGCAACGGCACGTTGGAATCCTGGGAGAGCTTGCGCAGGACCTCGAAGGCCTGCACCGCATCGACCCGGTAGCGCTCCATGATCATGCCCTTGGCCTGGCCGATGACGTCACGGCTCGACAGAGCCCGCTGGAACTGCTCGTCACGGCGCGCCGAGTTCCACGCCACCGACGAATGCGCGGCGAAGATCAGCCCGAGCGTGCGGGCCTCCGCGGAGAACGCATGGGGCTGTTCGGCGTAGATGTTCAGCGCGCCGAGGGATTCACCGGCGATGAAAAGCTGAAAAGCCATGATCGAGCGGATCGGCGTCTCGGCCAGCGCGTCGCGGCGGTAGTCGGGGAACCGTTCCTCGGCCTCCATGTCGGGAACGTGGACGGTCTTCTCGTCCCAGGCCGCGGTCAGGCACGGGCCCTCGAGATGGCGCTGCTGGATTTTGTCCAGCAGCACCGGCCAGTAATGGGTCGCCGCCGGCGTGTCGATGTGCTTGGCGTTGCGCGTCAGCGTGATCCCCGCGTACTGCGCACCCGGGATCTCGGCCGCGGCGTGTTCGGCCAACTCCGCCACCACCGTGTCCGAATCGGTATCGGGCCTGTTGTGCAGACCTTGCACCAGCTCGGCCACCCGAAGGTGCGCCGCCTCTAAGCCGGCTTGATCGTTCACCGTCACCGTCCGTGCTCTCAAACCCGATAATCAGGTCGAGATTACCGCTGACCGCGCATCGTCACCTTCGGATGCGCTGTGTCCACTCGATGACGCCGGTCCGTACCGGCCTCACAGCGCGCGCAGGTAACGGTCGGTGACCAGCCGCTGCACCAGCGACGTCACCGGCGCGCCCAGCCTGCTCCACCACGTCGCGTGCCGGGAGAACGCCGCCACCTGCGCCCGCACCTCGGTGGTCACGGGGTCATAGGACACCAGGAACAGCTCCTCGCCCGACTCCGCGTGCCCAGGCAGCGTCCCATAGGCGAAACCCCGCCGATCCTGCTCGTCGACCACGTAGACCACCCGGCACGGCGCCTTCACCGGGCCCAGGTGGACCAGCACGTCACAGCCGACGTCGGCGACCGGCTCGGCCGCGTCGACCCGCAGCCCGGCGCCGCGCAGCATGCCCCACCGCATCCCCGCCGCCGCGGCCTGCTCGAACCGATCCCGGCCGCGGCCGATCACCGACGATTTGCGCAGGTGGTGGTATCCGACGGGCATCGTGGTCGCGGTGGCTCCCACCTCGGTGTAGGTCAGCGGCTTCCCGGCCAGCTCGTCGAGCTTCACACCTGCCAGCTTGGCACCGCTTCGGTACCGTCGTCACGTGACCTCCCGGCCCCGTCCGACGCGTGGCGAAGCTCTGCTGACGGGTGTGACAGCCGGGCCGTTACCGAAGCCAGGGCGGCTACCGGGCTGGCCACCCAATACGGTGGCCAGGTGAGCGCCAACGAACCCGCCGATGCGCACCCCGGGGGAGGCTTCAATCCCCCCGAGCCGTCCACCCGCGGGGGCCCCGACTACGGCCGGTTCATCGACGCGGTCCGCACGCTGCAGGACCACGCCCGCAGCGCCGACGCACCCGACCACGTCATCACCGAGGCCGCCGACCTCATCGAGCAGGCATCCCGGTTGCTGGAGCCACATGCCGCCGACGAGTGGAACTCCCCGTCGGGCCGGCGCATGGACCTGCCCAACCGGGGCAACATCCTGGCCGTTCCCGTCGACCTGCATGTCACCGAGGCGGGGACGATCGTCGGAACGGCCCAATTCCGGCGCTACCACCTGGGGCGCAACGGCGCGGCGCACGGCGGCGCCGTGGCCCACCTGTTCGACTCGCTGCTCGGCTTCACCGCGTTCAAACTCAGCGGCAGCCGGGCCCAGCGCACCGCATTCCTGCACGTCGACTACCGCCGCATCGTGCCCGTCTGCAGGCAGGTCCGCGTCGAGGCCGCCATCGACGACATCGTCGACCGCAAGATCAGGGTCTCCGGGCGCATCCTCGACGACGACGACCATGTGCTGGCCGAGGCCCACGCGCTGTTCGTGAAGTTGAAGCCGGGGCAACCATGAACGACGGCGAGCGCGCCGGGTTCACCCGGCGGTGGGCGGCCTGGCGCGACGGGCTACGTAACCGGCCCGCTGTGGACGCCGGTTACCGGCTCGGGGTGGCCGTCACCGGTTTGGTGGTCCTGTGCGTCGGCATCATCGCGATTCCTTATCCCGGGCCCGGTTGGGCGATCGTGTTCGTCGGGCTCGCGATCCTGGCGACAGAGTTCGATTGGGCGCGACGGCTGCTCTCCTACGTGCGGCGGCGCTACGACGCGGCGATGGCGTGGTTCACCCAGCAGGGGCTGTGGGTGCAGGTGCTGGGCGTGGTGTTCACCGCCGCGGTGGTGTTGGGCACGTTGTGGCTGCTGGGTGCGCTCGACTTCGTCGGGGAAGTGTTCGGCTACGAGCCCCGGTGGCTGGATAGCCCTATTGGTATCGGGACGTAGCGACCGACCCCGATAGCATGGTCGCGGTCGACGCCCGACCATCACCGTTGGCACGCCCGAGAGTTTGGAGAACCCGCGATGAGCGCCCCCGTCAGCCCGGCCCCGGCAGTCCCGATCCGGGTCGCCGCCGGGACTACCGCAGGGCAGGCGGTGCGTGACGCCGGACTGCCGGGACGGGGCGCCCCCGACGCCGTCGTGGTCGTCCGCGACGCCGAGGGACGCCTGCGCGACCTGTCCTGGGCACCCGACGAGGACGTCGAGGTGACGCCCGTTGCCGCCGACACCGAGGACGGGCGCAGCGTCATCCGCCATTCCGCGGCCCATGTGCTGGCCCAGGCGGTGCAGGCGATGTTCCCCGACGCGAAGCTGGGCATCGGCCCGCCCGTCACCGACGGGTTCTACTACGACTTCGAGGTTGCCGAACCGTTCACCCCCGAAGACCTCGAAGCGCTCGAGAAGCGCATGCGCCAGATCGTCAAACAAGGCCAGCTGTTCTCGCGGCGGGTGTTCGAGTCCAAGGACCAGGCGCGCCACGAACTGGCCGGCGAGCCCTACAAGCTCGAGCTGATCGACGACAAGTCCGGTGCCGACGATCCCGAGGTCATGGAGGTCGGTGGTGACGAGCTGACCGCCTACGACAACCTCAACCCCCGCACCCGCGAGCGCGAATGGGGCGACCTGTGCCGCGGCCCGCACATCCCCACCACCCGCTACATCCCGGCGTTCAAGCTGACCCGCAGCTCGGCGGCGTACTGGCGCGGCGACCAGAAAAACGCCAGCCTGCAACGCATCTACGGCACCGCGTGGGAGACCCAGGAGGCGCTCGACCGCCACCTGGAGCTGATCGAGGAGGCGCAGCGTCGCGATCACCGCCGGGTGGGCGCCGAGCTGGACCTGTTCAGCTTTCCCGACGAGTTGGGGTCCGGTCTGCCGGTGTTCCATCCCAAGGGCGGGATCGTGCGGCGCGAGCTGGAGGAGTACTCGCGGCGCAAGCACATCGAGGCGGGCTACGAGTTCGTCAACACCCCGCACATCACCAAGGAACAGCTCTACATCACCTCGGGGCATCTGGAGTGGTACGCCGACGGGATGTTCCCCCCCATGCACATCGACGCCGAGTACGACGCCGACGGCAATGTGCGCAAACCGGGCCAGGACTACTACCTCAAGCCCATGAACTGCCCGATGCATCACCTGATCTACCGCTCGCGCGGCCGTTCCTACCGCGAACTGCCGCTGCGGTTGTTCGAGTTCGGCAGCGTGTACCGCTACGAGAAGTCGGGCGTGGTGCACGGCCTGACCCGGGTGCGGGGCATGACGCAGGACGACGCCCACATCTACTGCACCCGCGAGCAGATGGGCGAGGAACTGGCGTCGCTGCTGCAGTTCGTGCTGGAGCTGCTCGCCGACTACGGCCTGAACGACTACTACCTCGAACTGTCCACCAAGGACCCGGAGAAGTTCGTGGGCTCCGACGAGGTGTGGGAAGAGGCCACCGAGACGCTGCGCGAGGTTGCCGTGGCGTCGGGCCTGGAGCTGGTGCCCGATCCCGGCGGCGCCGCGTTCTACGGACCGAAGATCTCGGTGCAGGTCCGCGACGCACTGGGTCGTAGCTGGCAGATGTCGACCATCCAGCTCGACTTCAACATGCCGGACAGGTTCGAACTGGAATACACCGCGGCCGACGGGTCGCGGAAGCGACCGGTACTCATCCACCGCGCGCTGTTCGGATCCATCGAACGGTTCTTCGGCATCCTCACCGAGCACTACGCCGGAGCCTTCCCGGCCTGGCTGGCCCCGGTGCAGGTGGTCGGTATCCCGGTCGCCGACGACCACGTCGCCTACCTCAACGGACTGGTCACCCGGCTGCGGAAACTCGGTATCCGCGCCGAGGTCGACAGCAGCGACGACCGGATGGCCAAGAAGATCGTCAACCACACCAACCAGAGGGTGCCGTTCATGCTGCTGGCCGGTGACCGCGATCTGGAGGCGGAGGCGGTCAGTTTCCGGTTCGGGGACCGGACGCAGATCAACGGCGTGCCGGTCGACACGGCCGTGGACGCGATCGTGGACTGGGTGCGCCGCCGTGAGAACGCCACGCCGACTGCCGAACTGGTCGCCATCGACGCGCACGCGGACAAGGGGTGACGTGGATCCGGAGGACAGGATCGTAGACCGGGGAGTCGGCGAGCCGGACCACCTGCAGCGGTTGTGGACGCCACACCGGATGACCTACATCGCCGACGCGGTGAAGGCCGGCTCGGCATCGTCGTCCGAGCCGTTCACCGACATCCCCAACATGTCCGACGAGGACGGGTTGGTGGTGGCGCGCGGCGAGCTGGTGTACGCAGTGCTCAACCTGTACCCCTACAACCCGGGGCACCTGATGGTGGTGCCCTATCGCCGGGTGGCGGAGCTGGAGAACCTCACCGACGCCGAGAGCTGCGAGCTGATGGCGTTCACGCAGAAAGCGATCCGGGTGATGAAGGCCGTGTCGCGGCCGCACGGCTTCAACGTGGGCCTCAACCTCGGCACGTCGGCCGGAGGCTCGCTGTCCGAGCACCTGCACATGCACGTGGTCCCACGCTGGGGCGGCGACGCCAACTTCATCACCGTCATCGGCGACTCCAAGGTGATCCCGCAGCTGCTGCGCGACACCCGCGCCCTGCTGGCCACCGAATGGGACAAGCAGCCGTGAGTGACTTCTACCTGATGACGCGGGCCGCGTACGCGAAGTTGTCGCGGCCGCTCGCCAGAGGTGCGTTACGGCTGGGGCTGACCCCCGACAGCGTCACGATCCTGGGAACCGCGGGCACGGTGCTGGGTGCGCTGACCCTGTTCCCGATGGGTCAGCTGTTCGCCGGCGCCCTGGTGGTCGGGTTCTTCGTGCTGGCCGACATGCTCGACGGGGCGATGGCCCGCCAGCGCGGCGGCGGCACCCGGTTCGGGGCGGTGCTCGATGCCACCTGCGACCGGATCAGCGACGGGGCCGTGTTCTGCGGGCTGCTGTGGTGGGCGGCGTTCGGCCTGGACAGCCCCGAGCTGGTGGTCGCGACGATGATCTGCCTGGTTTCCTCGCAAGTCATCTCCTACATCAAGGCCCGCGCGGAAGCCACCGCGCTGTCGGGTGACGGCGGCCTGATCGAGCGTCCCGAACGGCTGGTGATCGTGCTGCTCGGCTGCCTGCTGGCCGACCTGCCGTTCTTCGCCCTGCCCTGGATGCTGCCCGCCGCCATGTGGGTGCTCGCCGTGGCCAGCGTGGTCACGGTGGGCCAGCGGCTGCACAGCGTGCGGACGTCGCCGACCGCGATGGACCGCGCCTGCGGCGAGCGCGCCGACAAACCGGAGCCCACCGACCAATGACGCAGCATGTGACGGCTGCCGGCGACGGCCACGGTGGCCTGTTCGCCGTCCCGTCCCTGGTGCGGTCCCAGCTCAGCGACTGGGGATACGCGGCCGGTTGGCGATTGGTGCGAGCCGCTCCGGAATTCGTGGCGCGCGGTGTGTTCGGGGCCGGCGCCGGTTATGCGGCGCGCAACGGCGGACCCGAGCAGCTGCGCAGAAATCTCGCCCGGGTCCTCGGGGTGGCGCCCGACGAGGTACCTGACGAGGTGATGCGGGCGTCGCTGGCGTCCTACGCCCGCTACTGGCGCGAGGCATTCCGGTTGCCGTCGATGGACCATGCCGAGATCGGCCGGCGGCTCACCGTGGCCGGCATCGACATGTTGTGGGCAGCGCTAGAGGCGGGCCGGGGTGCGGTGCTGGCGCTGCCGCACAGCGGCAACTGGGACATGGCCGGGGTATGGCTGGTGCAGCACCACGGATCGTTCGCGACGGTCGCCGAGCGGCTCAAACCCGAATCGTTGTACAACCGGTTCCTGGCCTACCGGGAGCGCCTCGGCTTCGAGGTGGTGCCGCTGTCGGGTGGTCCGCGACCGCCGTTCGAGGTGCTGCGGGACCGGCTGCTGGACAACGGTGTGGTCTGTTTGATGGCCGACCGCGACATGACCCGCACCGGGGTCCAGGTCGACTTCTTCGGGGAGCCCAGCCGACTGCCCGGCGGCCCCGCCCGGCTGGCCCTGGCCACCGGCGCCGCCCTGTTCCCGGTGCACTGCTGGTTCGACGGCGACGGGTGGGGGATGGAGGTCTACCCGGAACTGGACACCTCCTCCGGCGACGTCACGGTCATCACCCAGGCCATGGCCGACCGGTTCGCCGCCAACATCGCCGCGCACCCCGCCGACTGGCACATGATGCAGCCTCAGTGGCTCGCGGACCTGTCCGCGGAACGCCGCGCCCGGCTGGCGGACGAGCTCGACCGCCGGGGCCCTGCGCGAGGCGCCGGGGACGATCTCGGGACCGGGTGAGGGCACGCTGATGCGGATCGGCATGGTCTGTCCCTACTCGTTCGACGTACCGGGCGGGGTGCAGTCGCACGTGCTGCAGTTGGCCGACGTGATGACCGGGCTCGGCCACGAGGTCAGCGTGCTCGCACCGGCGTCCGCCGAGGGCGTGCTGCCCGACTACGTGGTCTCCGGTGGGCGCGCGGTGCCGATTCCCTACAACGGGTCGGTGGCTCGGCTGCGCTTCGGCCCGGCCACCCACCGCCGGGTGAAGAGATGGTTGATACAGGGTGATTTCGACGTGCTGCATCTGCACGAGCCGAACGCCCCGAGCCTGTCGATGCTGGCGCTGAACATCGCCGAAGGCCCGATCGTGGCCACCTTTCACACGTCGACGACGAAGTCGCTGACGCTGTCGGTGTTCGAGCCGATCCTGCGGCCCATGCACGAGAAGATCGTCGGCCGCATCGCGGTGTCCGACCTGGCGCGGCGCTGGCAGATGGAGGCGCTGGGCAGTGACGCCGTCGAGATCCCCAACGGTGTCGACGTCGAGTCGTTCGCCTCGGCTCCGCCGCTGCCCGGCTATCCGCGTCGCGGCAGGACGGTGTTGTTCCTCGGGCGCTTCGACGAGCCGCGCAAGGGCATGAGCGTGCTCCTGGGGGCCCTGCCGGCGCTGGTCGACCGCTTCGCCGACGTGGAGGTCCTGGTGGTGGGCCGCGGTGACCAGCGCGAGCTGCGCGAGCAGGCCGGTCCGCTGGCCTCGCACCTGCGGTTCCTGGGGCAGGTCGAGGATTCGGAGAAGGCATCGGCGATGCGCAGCGCCGATGTCTACTGCGCTCCCAACACCGGCGGGGAGAGCTTCGGCATCGTGCTGGTCGAAGCGATGGCCGCCGGCACCGCGGTGGTGGCCAGCGACCTCGACGCCTTCCGGCGGGTCCTCGAGGACGGCAGGTGCGGTCGGCTGGTTGCCGTCGACGACTCGGCGGCCCTGGCTGACGGACTGATCGAGGTGCTCGCCGACGACGGTGTGCGGTCGGGCTACACCGCGCATGCGACCGCGGCGGTGGCGCGGTTCGACTGGTCGGTGGTGGCTGCGCAGATCATGCGGGTGTACGAGACGGTCGCCGGCTCGGGCGTCAAAGTGCGGGTGGCCGGACGTCACGAGACCAGCGGGAGGCCGCTGTGATCCCGGTGCTCACCGCGCTGATCGTCGCGGCGGTGGTGGTGTTCGTCGCCCTGGTCGCGGGATGGGCGTATCAGACCGCCAACCGGCTGGACCGGCTGCACGTGCGCTACGACCTGTCCTGGCAGGCTCTCGACGGCGCGCTGGCGCGCCGCGCGGTGGTGGCGCGCGCGGTCGCCGTCGACGCCTACGGCGAGGGACCCGACGGACGTCGCCTGGCCGCGCTCGCCGATGCCGCCGAACGTGCACCGCGGCAGGCCCGGGAGGCTGCGGAGAACGAACTGTCCGCGGCGCTGGCACGGGTCGACCCCGCCTCGCTGCCGCTGGCCCTGGTCGCCGAGCTGGCCGACGCGGAGGCCCGGGTGCTGCTGGCCCGGCGTTTCCACAACGACGCGGTCCGGGACACCCTCGCACTCCGGGAACGCCCGCTGGTGCGCGCGCTACGGTTGGGCGGAACCGCAGCGCTGCCAACCTATTTCGAGATATCGGAGGGTGGCGAGGTGTCCACCCGGGAGGTCGCGCCGGTGACCCGGCGCACGTCGGCGCGGGTGATTTTGCTCGACACCGACGGCGCGGTGCTGTTGCTGTGCGGTTCGGACCCGGCCAGCGGGGTGGAGCCGGCGCCGCGCTGGTGGTTCACGATCGGCGGGGCAGTGCAGGTCGGCGAGACGCTGGCGCAGGCCGCCGCCCGCGAGGTCGAGGAGGAGACCGGTCTGCGGGTGTCGCCCGCCGACCTGGTCGGACCGATCTGGCGGCGCGATGCGGTCATCGAGTTCAACGGGTCGGTGATCCGAAGCGAAGAGATGTACTTCGTGTACCGCACCGGCCGGTTCGAGCCCTCCGAGTCCGGCCGGTCCGGGCTGGAACGGACCTACATCCATGCCCACCGGTGGTGCGATGCGACAATGATCGCTGGTCTGGTCGCCATCGGTGAGACGGTGTACCCGCGCCAGCTCGGCGAGGTGCTCGAGGAGGCGAACGTCCTGGCAGACACGCCGGGCGCGCTGTCGGACAGGTCACTGCAGTCGATCAGGTGAGGACAGTGGCGTTCCTCACGTGTTTGCGCGGATCGAATGCATTTGCCGCCGCATCTAGACTGGATCGGTAGCGATTTAAGGAGATAGGTGTGGAATCCCAACTGTCGGGTGAAGGGCCGGGGACGTTCCCCTCTCAGGCCGAGGGCCCGTCCACTCGGGGAACCGCGCGGGTGAAGCGCGGGATGGCCGAGATGCTCAAGGGTGGCGTGATCATGGACGTGGTCACCCCTGAGCAGGCGCGGATCGCCGAGGGGGCCGGAGCGGTCGCCGTCATGGCTCTCGAGCGGGTGCCCGCCGACATCCGGGCCCAGGGCGGGGTGTCGCGGATGAGCGACCCCGACATGATCGAGGGCATCATCGACGCGGTCACCATCCCGGTGATGGCCAAGGCGCGGATCGGGCACTTCGTGGAGGCCCAGATCCTGCAGAGCCTCGGGGTGGACTACGTCGACGAGTCCGAGGTGCTGACTCCCGCCGACTACGCCCACCACATCGACAAGTGGAAGTTCACCGTGCCGTTCGTGTGCGGTGCCACCAACCTCGGCGAGGCGCTGCGGCGCATCACCGAGGGTGCCGCGATGATCCGCTCCAAGGGCGAGGCCGGGACCGGCGATGTCTCGAACGCCACCACCCACATGCGCAAGATCGGTGGCGAGATCCGCCGGCTGACGTCGCTGTCGGAAGACGAGTTGTACGTGGCCGCCAAGGAGCTGCAGGCGCCGTTCGAGCTGGTCGCCGAGGTGGCGCGGGCCGGCAAACTCCCGGTGACGCTGTTCACCGCCGGCGGCATCGCCACCCCCGCTGACGCGGCGATGATGATGCAGCTCGGCGCCGAAGGGGTGTTCGTCGGCTCCGGCATCTTCAAGGCCGGCAACCCGGCCGAACGGGCCGCCGCCATCGTCAAGGCGACCACCTTCTACGACGACCCCGACGTGCTGGCCAAGGTGTCGCGCGGACTGGGGGAGGCCATGGTCGGCATCAACGTCGACGACATCCCGCAGCCGCACCGCCTGGCCGAACGCGGCTGGTAGCGCCGGCAGATGGCGATCGAGGAGATCCTCGACCTCGAGCAACTCGAAGTCAACATCTACCGCGGCGGGGTCTTCAGCCCCGAATCCGGCTTTCTGCAGCGCACCTTCGGTGGTCATGTGGCGGGCCAGTCGCTGGTGTCGGCGGTGCGCACCGTGGACCCGAAGTTCCAGGTGCACTCGCTGCACGGCTACTTCCTGCGTCCCGGGGACGCCCGGGCACCGTCGGTGTACCTGGTGGAGCGTCTGCGCGACGGGGGATCGTTCGCCACCCGCCGGGTCAACGCGATCCAGCACGGGGAGACCATCTTCTCGATGTCGGCGTCGTTTCAGACCGACCAGAGCGGCATCGAGCATCAGGACGCGATGCCGCCGGCCCCGCCGCCCGACGACATCCCCGACTTCAAGGCCGCCAGCCGGGTCTTCGACGACGCCAGCTTCCGGCAGTTCGACGAGTGGGACGTCCGGATCGTGCCGCGCGACCAGCTCGAGCTGCGCGACGGCATGGCCTCCCAGCAGCAGGTGTGGTTTCGCCACCGCGACCCGCTGCCCGACGACCATGTGCTGCACATCTGCGCACTGGCCTACATGAGCGATCTCACGCTGCTGGGCTCGGCCCAGGTCAACCACGTCGAGGAGCGCAAGCATCTGATGGTCGCCTCGCTCGATCATGCGATGTGGTTCATGCGGGCTTTCCGCGCCGACGAGTGGCTGCTGTATGACCAGTCGTCGCCGTCGGCGTGCGGCGGGCGGTCGCTGACCCAGGGCAAGATCTTCAACCGGTACGGCGACATGGTCGCCGCCGTCATGCAGGAGGGGCTGACCCGGTACGCCCGCGACTTCACCCCGGGCCGGCGGTGAGCGCGCGCATCGGTGTGCTCGCGTTGCAGGGCGACACCCGCGAGCATCTCGCCGCGCTGGGCGCCGCGGGGGCCGAACCGCTGACCGTGCGGCGTCGCGCCGAGCTCGATTCCGTTGATGCGCTGGTCATTCCGGGGGGTGAGTCGACGACGATGAGCCATCTGCTGCGTGAGTTCGACCTGCTCGAGCCGCTGCGCGCGCGGCTGGCCGACGGCATGCCCGCCTACGGTTCGTGCGCCGGAATGATCCTGCTGGCTTCGGAGATCCTCGACGCGGGTGCGGCGGGCCGGGAGGCGACGCCGCTGAAGGCGATCGACATGACGGTGCGCCGCAACGCGTTCGGCCGTCAGGTGGACTCGTTCGAAGAGGACCTGGAGTTCGGCGGCCTCGACTCCGGTGTGCACGCCGTGTTCATCCGCGCACCCTGGGCCGAGCGGGTCGGCCCCGGCGTGGAGGTGTTGGCCAGCGCGGCCGGACACGCGGTGGCGGTACGTCAGGGCCGCACGCTGGCGACCGCGTTCCACCCCGAGATGACCGGCGACCGCCGGGTGCACGCCCTGTTCGTCGAGATGGTCGAGGGGCGCGCCTAGGCCGGCGTCACCGGATGGGCAGGCCGGTGATGGCCCGGCCCATCACCAACCGCTGGATCTCGCTGGTGCCTTCGAAGATCGTGAAGATCTTGGCGTCGCGGTGCATCCGCTCCACGGGGTATTCGCGGGTGTAACCGTTGCCGCCGAGGATCTGGATCGCCTCGTCGGTGACGTACACCGCGGTCTCGCTGGCCACCAGCTTGGCCATCGACCCCTCGGCGGAGGTGAATTCCTTGCCGTTGCGGGCCATCCAGCCGGCGCGGTAGACCAGCAGCCGGGCGGCGTCGATGCGCGCCTTCATGTCGGCCAGCTTGAAGGCGACCGCCTGGAACTCGCCGATCTTGCGGCCGAACTGCTCACGCTCACAGGCGTAGTCGCGCGCATACTCGTATGCCGCACGAGCCACGCCGACGGCCATCGCCCCGACCGTCGGGCGGGTGCGTTCGAAGGTCGCCATCGCGGCCTGGCCTGCGGCTCTCTTGCCTTCGCGGACCTTGGCGATGCGCGCGTCGAACTTCTCCTTGCCGCCGACGATGAGCCGGCCGGGAATCCGCACGTCCTCGAGCACCACCTCGGCGGTGTGCGAGGCGCGGATGCCGTGCTTGAGGAACTTCTGTCCCTGGCTCAGCCCCGGCGTGTCCGGCGGGATGATGAACGACGCCTGTCCGCGCGTGCCCAACTCGGGATACACCGACGCGACCACGACGTGGACGTTGGCGATCCCGCCGTTGGTGGCCCAGGTCTTGGTGCCGTTGAGCACCCACTCGTCGGTCGCCTCGTCGTAGCGGGCGCGGGTGAGGATCGAACCGACATCGGAGCCGGCGTTGGGTTCCGAGGAACAGAACGCCGCGACCTTGGGATCGTCGACGGTGCCGAACATCTGCGGCACCCACTCGCCGACCTGTTCGGGGGTGCCTGTGGCGGCGACGGAGGCGGCGGCTAATCCGGTGCCCAGGATCGCCAGCGCGATGCCGGCGTCACCCCAGAACATCTCCTCGAACGCCACGATCATGCCGAGCCCGCTGGGCTCGGTGGTCTGCTCGGCGAAGAACTCCATGGAGTAGAGGCCGACCTTGGCGGCCTCCTGGATGATCGGCCACGGCGTCTGCTCACGCTCGTCCCACTCCGCGGCGGCCGGACGAATGACGTCGGCGGCGAACTCGTGGACCCACTTCTGCACGTCGACCAGGTCGGAGGACAACTCCAGGGAGAACGTCATGGCTGGGACCTTACTTCGGAGTAAGTTCAGCGGCCAGTCGGTGTGGCTCACCTAACACGTTGGCCGCGCAGGCCCAGTGTGCGCCGCCCGGCGCTGATCAGGTGCTCCAGCATCTGCTCGTCGGTGCCTGCATAGTCCAGTCCGACAGCAGACGAGATGCCGGACATCACGATGGCGGCCCCGACCTGACCCGCCATCCCGGGTTGAGCTCCGGCGAGCAGCTCCATCTGCCGGGCCACGACCGCGGCCCAGGCCTGTCGGGATCTGAGCACCTGGCCGACGGCAGCGTCACCCGTGAGCACCGGGATCAGCGTCCGGTTGGCCACCGCCAGAGCGGCGAACCCGCGGAGCATGGCGTCGGCCTGGGCGCGGGCGCCGCGCTGGGCGCTCGCCTCGTCGACCAGCTCCTGCAGTTTCGTGATGAGCGGCTCCAACACAGCTTCCAGGAGTTCGTCGCGGGTGCGGAAGTGGTAGTAGATCGCTGACTTCGTGATTCCGAGTTCGTCGGAGATCATCTGCAGCGATGTGCCCGCCACGCTGTGGCTCCGGAACAGGTCGGTGGCGACGTCGATGAGCCGCTCGCGCGTGGTCATTGCCGGATCGCTCACACCTCAGCTCGCAATGTAGCACTGCTAACAAACTGACGGCCTTTGACCATTCGTACAGTCTACAACTGTACGATCGGTAAGTAACCGACTTTACGTTTGGTCGTTTTTCGGAGGCCGCGCCCTGCGTCTCCGGAGAGGTCTTCCGAGGAGCGCGTCGTGATCAACTGCCCGTCGTCCATCGCCGACGTCGACTTCTTCCACGATGCGGCGCTGGTAGCCGATCCGTACCCGATGCTGGCCCGCATGCGCGCGGAGAGTCCCGTGCTTCGGGAACCGACCCAGGGCGTGGTGGTGGTCACCGGGTACGACGAGGTCTTGGCCGTGGTCGGGGACCATGAGTCGTTCTCCTCCTGCAATACGGTCACCGGCCCGTTCCCGGGCTTCCCGGTTTCGCTGGAGGGTCGGGGTGGACCAGCGGTGAGCGAACTGATCGACAGGCACCGAACCGAACTGCCCTTCAGTGACCAGTTGCCGTCGTTCGACCCGCCGACTCACACCGCCCACAGGTCGTTGCTGGCCCGGCTCATCACGCCCAAGCGTCTGAAGGAGAACGAAGAGTTCGTCTGGCGGCTCGCCGACCAGGTGCTGGCGCCCTATGTGGCCGGCGGCGGCGGTGAGTTCATCGCCGATGTGGGCAATCCCGTTGCGCTGCTCGTCATTGCGGACCTGCTGGGGGTGCCCGAAGAGGACCGCTCCGAACTCACCGCGGTTCTCACCGGGGAGGTATCGCTGGGTAGCACGGCCGGTGCACAGATGGACCACGCCCCATTGACATACCTCTACGATCGGTTCTTCGACTACATCGCCGACCGGCGCGCAGCGCCCCGTGCTGACGTCATGAGCGAGATGGCGGCAGCCCGCTTCCCGGACGGGTCGATCCCGCAGGTCATCGACGTCGTCCGCGTGGCGGCGAATCTGTTCTCGGCCGGGCAGGAGACCACCGTCCGATTGTTGTCCTCGGCGGTGAAGCTTCTGGCCGAGGATGCCGATCTGCAGGATCGTCTGCGGCGTGAGCCCGAGTTGATCTCCAACTTCATCGAGGAGGCGCTGCGTTTCGAGAGCCCGATCCGCGGCGACTTCCGGTTGGCCCGCGCCGACACGACGATAGGCGGGGTCGACATCCCGGCCGGCGCCACCGTCATGGTCCATTACGGGGCCGCGAACCGGGACCCCCGTCAATTCGAGAATCCCGACACCTTCGACGTCAACCGGCCGAATTCGCGCCGGCACATCGCCTTCGGCAGGGGCATCCACAGCTGCCTGGGCGCTCCGCTGGCACGGACCGAGGCGCGAATCCTCCTTCAGCGCCTGCTGGCGAGGAGCCGGGAGATCAGGATCGACGAGGCCCACCACGGTGAGGTCGATGGCCGTCGCTTCGACTACGTGCCCACATACATCCTGCGTGGACTGACCGAGCTGCATCTCACGGTGGTCGGCGCATGAAGGTGTACATCGACGATGACTCGTGCCGGGGGCACGGCGTGTGCGCCGCGGTGTGCCCGGACATCTTCACCCTGACCCGGCACGGCTATGCCGAAGCCGTCGAGACCGAGGTGCCGCGAGCGCTGCACGATCAAGTCGCTGAAGCCGTCCATGCCTGCCCCGAACAGGCTGTACACACGAAAGAGAGCACATGTCTGTAGATTTCGCGAACCCGCAGCGGACCGCATTCGACCTCACCGGAAAAGTGGTGGTCATCGTCGGTGGCGGACAGATGCCGGGCGACAAGATCGGCAATGGACGCGCCACGGCCCTCGTGGCCGCACGGCACGGCGCAGAGGTGGTAGCCGTCGATCTGAACATGGCCGCAGCGCAGGAAACCGTCGACATGGTGCTGGCGGAGGGTGGGACGGCCTACGCCGTGCACGCCGACGTGGCGGAGAGAGCACATCTTCGATGTCGTCATGCAGCGCAGCGGCCGAGTCGACGGCATGGTCTACAGCGTGGCGATCAACCCGCCGTTCGACCGCGAACGCAACGAGATGTCCCTGGAGAACTTCAACAAGGGGATCGACGTCAACATGCTGGGTTGCTTCTACTGCAATTCGTTCGCCGCGCAGTGCATGGAGAAGAACGAGGGTTCCAGCACCGGCAGCATCGTCAACTTCTCCTCGATTGCGAGCCTGAAGAACGAAGTCGGCCTGAACATCGGGATCATGCCCTACGCCCTCGGCAAGTGCGGGCTGAACTACATCACCGAACTGACTGCGGCGCAGTATGCCGAGGTCGGAGTCCGCGCCAATACGTTGATGTTGGGACCGATCGATTCCACCCTCGGAAACCACGACTCACAGGATTTGTTCGGGATGGCCGCCGATGAGGTCGATGCGGCCTACAACGAAGTCCTCAGGCTGAAGATGGGGCGTGCCAGCAGCTGGGAGACCGCTTACGCGGCGCTCTATCTGCTCGCCGATGAGTCACGATTCATGACCGGTCAGCAGATCCGGTTCGACGGCGGTGCCACTCTGGTGCGTTGAGCCGTCACCCGCGGTGATCGGCAGGAGCAACCGCGAGGAGGAGCGCACGGTGTTCCGGGTGCTGGTGCCAACGCTGGCATGCCGGACGTCGATGATCGCGCGTCCGGCAATCATGGACGTCTCCAACTCGTCGCCGCCATTGCGCCGAACCTGCAGCGCTACATCGACGCAGATCTGCGTTAGATCGCGACTCTGCGGACTGCACCGGGCCGCGGCCGCCCCTAGGCGCCCCGAGTCCGGTTTCGCTCACCCGCCTACCCGTAGACTTGTCAGTCGACGTTTCACCGGAAAGAGGATGTACCTGCATGAGCGGCCATTCCAAGTGGGCCACCACCAAGCACAAGAAGGCCGTCATCGACGCCCGCCGCGGCAAGATGTTCGCGAAGCTGATCAAGAACATCGAGGTCGCCGCCCGCGTCGGCGGCGGTGACCCGGCGGGTAACCCGACGCTCTACGACGCCATCCAGAAGGCCAAGAAGAGCTCGGTGCCCAACGACAACATCGAACGTGCCCGTAAGCGCGGCAGCGGCGAGGAGGCCGGCGGCGCGGACTGGCAGAACATCACCTATGAGGGCTACGGGCCCAGCGGGGTGGCCGTGCTCGTCGAGTGTCTGACCGACAACAAGAACCGGGCGGCCGGTGAGGTCCGGGTGGCGATGACCCGCAACGGCGGCAACATGGCCGACCCCGGCTCGGTGTCCTATCTGTTCTCCCGCAAAGGCATCATCACGCTGGAGAAGAACGGCCTGTCCGAAGACGACGTGCTGGCCGCGGTCCTGGAGGCCGGCGCCGAGGAGATCAACGATCTCGGCGAGAGCTTCGAGATCATCTCCGAGCCAACTGATCTGGTCGCTGTGCGCACGGCGCTGCAGGAGGCGGGCATCGACTACGAATCGGCTGACGCGAGTTTCCAGCCCTCGGTGACGGTCCCGGTCGACATCGACGCCGCCCGCAAGGTGCTCAAACTCGTCGACGCGCTGGAGGACAGCGACGACGTCCAGGACGTCTACACCAATATCGACATCCCCGACGACGTCGCCGCGGCGCTCGAGGAGGACTGAGCCCGCCTCGGCTCACCGCGTGTCCCTACCCCGCATCGTCGGGGACGACGGCTAGGCTCTCGAACAAATGTTCTCCGTGAGGATGCTGTCGTGCGAGTGATGGGTGTCGACCCCGGGTTGACGCGATGCGGCTTGTCCATGATTCAGAGTGGGCAGGGCCGCCAGGTGGTCGCCCTCGACGTCGACGTCGTGCGCACGCCGGCCGAACAGCCTCTGCACAAGCGTCTGCTGACGATCTCTGACACCGTCGAGCACTGGATGGACACCCATCTGCCCGATGTGGTTGCCATCGAGCGGGTGTTCTCCAACCAGAACGCCAACACCGCGATGGGCACCGCCCAGGCGGGTGGGGTCATCGCCCTGGCCGCGGCGCGTCGCGACATCGACGTGCACTTCCACACCCCAAGTGAGGTCAAGGCCGCCGTCACCGGAAACGGGCGTGCGGGCAAATCGCAGGTCACCGAGATGGTCACCCGAATTCTGGCGCTGCAGCAGAAACCGACGCCGGCCGACGCGGCGGACGCGCTCGCGCTGGCGATCTGCCACTGCTGGCGCGCGCCGATGATCGCCCGGATGGCGGCCGCCGAGGCGATGGCCGCCGAGCAGCGCCGCAAGTACCAGGCCCGGCTCAAGGCGGTCCGCACATGATCGCCGCGGTGCGCGGGGAGGTGCTCGACATCGCACTCGATCACGTCGTGATCGAGGCTGCCGGTGTGGGCTACAAGGTGATGGCCACGCCGGCGACGTTGGCGACGCTGCGCCGCGGATCCGAAGCCCGGCTGATCACCGCGATGATCGTGCGCGAAGACTCGATGACGCTGTACGGGTTCGCCGACTCCGACGCCCGCGACCTGTTCCTGACCCTGCTCGGGGTGTCGGGGATCGGGCCGAGCATCGCACTCGGCGCGCTGGCGATGTACGACGGGGCGAGCCTGCGCCAGGCCATCGGTGACGGTGACGTCACCGCGCTGACCCGAATTCCGAAGGTGGGCAAGAAGACCGCCGAACTGCTCGTGCTGACGTTGCGGGACAAGGTCGGCGTTGCGGTGTCGTCCAGCGTCGCCTCCGCGGGCGGTTTCACCGTGCGCGGGCCGGTGGTCGAAGCGCTCATCGGGTTGGGTTTCGCTCAGAAGCAGGCCGAGGAAGCCACCGACAAGGTGCTCGCCGACGAGCCGGAGGCCAACCAGTCGGTGGCGTTGCGCGCGGCGCTGTCCATGCTGGGCAAGAAGTGACATGGGTCGTTTCTCGTCCGGTACCGAGGAGCCCGAAGACTCCGACGAGCGGGAGGTCACTCCCGCTCTGACGGTGGGCGAAGGGGACATCGACGCCAGCTTGCGGCCCCGCTCACTGGGCGAGTTCATCGGTCAGCCACGGGTGCGCGAGCAGCTGCAGCTGGTGCTCGAGGGCGCCAAGAACCGTGGCGGCACCCCCGACCACATCCTGCTGTCCGGTCCGCCCGGGTTGGGCAAGACCTCGCTGGCGATGATCATCGCCGCCGAACTGGGCTCGTCGCTGCGGGTCACGTCGGGCCCGGCACTCGAACGAGCCGGGGATCTGGCCGCGATGCTGTCGAATCTCGTCGAACACGACGTGCTGTTCATCGACGAGATCCATCGCATCGCCCGGCCCGCCGAGGAGATGCTGTACCTGGCGATGGAGGACTTCCGCGTCGACGTGGTGGTCGGCAAGGGACCGGGTGCCACCTCGATCCCGCTGGAGGTGGCACCGTTCACGCTGGTCGGCGCCACCACCAGGTCCGGGGCTCTCACCGGTCCACTGCGGGACCGCTTCGGTTTCACCGCGCACATGGACTTCTACGAGCCCACCGAACTGGAGCGGGTGCTGGCCCGGTCGGCGGGCATCCTCGGGATCGAGCTGGGCGCCGAAGCCGCCGCCGAGATCGCCCGCCGCTCCCGGGGCACCCCGCGCATCGCGAACCGGCTCCTGCGCCGCGTGCGCGACTACGCCGAGGTGCGTGCCGACGGAGTCATCACCCGCGACATCGCCAAATATGCGCTCGAGGTCTACGACGTCGACGAGCTAGGCCTCGACCGCCTCGACCGGGCGGTGCTGACCGCGCTCACCCGCAGCTTCGGCGGCGGACCGGTGGGGGTGTCCACGCTCGCGGTGGCCGTGGGGGAGGAAGCCACCACCGTCGAGGAGGTGTGCGAACCGTTCCTGGTGCGGGCGGGCATGATCGCGCGGACCCCCCGGGGAAGGGTGGCCACGGCGCTGGCCTGGACGCATCTGGGAATGACGCCGCCGAGCGGAGCCGTGGGGCTGGTGCAGGGCGGGCTGTTCGACTAGCTGTCCCCACCACCGTGGCGAGACACGGACCGATGGTGACGATCTGAGCAGGATGTGCAGCTCGTACCGGTTGCGGCGGGGTTATGGCCGCCCCGGCGCGGGTATCCGCTGCGCATATCCGAGGAGGAGAATCATGGTCGACACACCCACCCGCGGTCGCGGCGGCGCGCTGCACATTCCCCGCAGTCGCGGTGCCGCCAGCGGGCTTCTGGTCATCGTTCTGGGTCTGTGGGGCGCACTGGTGCCCTTCATCGGGCCCTACTTTAATTTCGCCTTCAGCCCCGACCAGGCGTGGACCTGGACGGCGGGTCGCGGCTGGCTGGAGGTGCTGCCCGGCGCGGTCGCCGTGGTCGGCGGATTCCTGATGCTGACGTCACGCAACCGCGCCACCGCCATGCTCGGTACGTGGATGGCGATCGTCGCCGGGGCGTGGTTCGTGGTCGGGCGTGCGCTGGCCGGCCCGCTGGGACTCGGTGAGGTCGGTGTGCCGGTGGCCTCCACGGAGGCCCAGCGAGTGTGGCTGGAGCTGACCTACTTCTACGGACTCGGCGCGGTCATCGTGTTCCTGGGTGCGCTGGCGTTGGGACGTCTGTCGGTGCGCAGCACGCGCGACATCGCTTACGCGGAGACCCGTGCTCACGCCGTGGCCGACCGTGACGCCGTGGCCGACCGTGACGCCGTGGCCGACCGCGACGCCGAGGTCACCACGCACCACGACGGGGCTGCCGCTCACAAGCCATCGGCGCGGGAGCGGCTGTCGTCGTTGTTCGGACGCCGGGGCCGGCGTGACGACCACAAGCTAGCGGTCTAGCAGGCCGAGCAGCCGCAGATCGCTGACGTACTTGGCGATGATGTCGCGCGAAACGTGCGGGATGTCTTTGTCGGGGCCGATCTTGGCTTCCTGGACGGCCGCCCGGAATCGGTCGGTGGGCGCCACCGACCCGCGCAGAGGCTTCTCGGGGTGCTGGTAGTTGTGCAACAACGGCAGCAGTGACCCCTGGCGCTGGCGTTCCGGCAGTGCGCGCATCGCCGTCTCGAACCGCGTCAGCCACGCTTGGTACCCGCCGATGCGGCGCACCGGCGCGCCGGAGTCGATGAGCCAGTCGACGAACTCGTCGAGTCCGATGCCGTCGTCGTAGGGGTTCATCACGTGGTAGGTCTCGAAGGCCGAGCCGGTGAGCGGGCCGAGGGTCGAGATCGCCTCGGCGATGAATTCTACTGGCAGTCCGTCGTAGTGGGCGCGTTGTCGGCGACCCTCGGCGTCGAGTTCGTAGAACGAGTCGGGTGCGATACCGGTGGCGACCAGACTGAGCATCAGCCGGGTGAACATGTCCGGCAGATTCAACTGGCCGGCGTAGCTGGTGTCGGCGAGGATCATGTCGCAGCGGAACACCGAGACCGGCAGTCCGAACTGCTCGTTGGCCTCCCGCAGCAGCACCTCTCCGGCCCATTTGCTGTTCGAGTAACCGTTGGCGTATCCGGTGGCGGGATCGTCGTCGACAACGCGGGTCGCGCTGATCTGCCGGATGTCGCCGTCCTCGGTGAACCGGCCGGGCTCGATCCCGACGGCAACGCCGATGGTCGAGGTGTAGACGAACGGCTTGAGCTTGCTGGTGAGGGCGAGCTTGATCAGCTCCGCCGTGCCGACGACGTTGGGGCCGAACAGTTCCCGGTACGGCAGCACATGGTTGACCAGTGCCGCCGGGTCGACGATGAGGTCCACGGTGTCGGCCAGGCGCTGCCACGTCGACGCGTCCAGCCCGAGGTCGGGCTCGCCCTTGTCGCCGGCGAGCACCTCGAGGTGGCCGTCGGCCATCTCGAGGTAGTGCGCCAGCAGGTCGGGATCCCCGCTGTCGAAGGTCCGGTCGAGCCGGTCGCGGGCTGCGGTGTCGTCCCGGCCGCGAACCAGACAGATCACGGTGCCGCCCACCAGCTGCATCCGTTGCAGCCAGTCCAACGCCAGGTAGCGGCCGAGGAATCCGGTGGCACCGGTGAGCAGCACCGTCCGGATCTGCGCGCTCGGGCCGGGCAGCGCCGACGCGGCGGCCAGGGTCGGAGCATCGAGGAACCGGTCCAGCGTGAGGTCGCGGGCGTGCGCCTGCGTTGCGCCCGCGCCGTGCACCGAGGCGAAGGTGGGTCGGGTACCACCTGGCTCCCGCACGGCATCGATGTAGGCGGCGAGCGCGGCGAGGTCATTGGCCGGGCTGACGATCACCGACACCGGAACCTCGACATCGAAGACGTCGGCCAGCAGATTGGCGAACGTCAGCGCCGACAGGGAGTCACCCCCGAGCTCGGTGAAGTGGGCGTCGGGGGCGATGTCGGTCGACGTCGCGCCCAGCAGCGCTGCCGCGGCGCGAACAACCGTGTCCTGCACCGGGCCCTGGCCGCCATCGCGCCGCAACGACTGCAACTCGTCGGACTGCTCGGCCGCCAGCTCGGCGTACAGCGTCTCGAGTTGGTCGCCGTACCGCTCTTTCAACTTCGGCCGGGCCAGCTTGCGGATACCGGTGAGCATCCCGTTCTCGGTGGTCCACGGCGTCGTCTCGATCAGGAAGTCGCGAGGTATCTCGAACGACTGCAGGCCGCCGGTCCGCGCCACCTCGTGAAGCGATTGTGCGACAGCTGATTTCGGATCCGAAGCAGCCAATGCTTCTTCGGTCGGCACGACCACGGCGAGCAGATACGGGCGGGCACTGTTGCCGTAGAGATAGATCTGGCGGATCAACGGGCTGTCGGTGAAGCCGGCCTCCAGTGCCGACACCGCGACGAACTCGCCCTGGGAGAGCTTGACGACGTTGTTGCGCCGGTCGAGATAGACCAGGTGGTCGGGTCCGACCTCGGCGACGATGTCGCCGGTGCGGTAGTAGCCGTCGGCGTCGAACATTGCCGCGGTCACCTCCGGCCGTCGGTAGTACCCGGGAATCAGCGTTTCGGACTTGACCAGCAACTCCCCGCGGGGATACGGGCGGTCGGTGTGGAAGTAGCCGAGCTCGGGCACGTCGAGCAGTGTGTAGTCCGACACCGGTGGCCGCTGGACCTGTCCGTCGACGAACACCGCGCCCGCTTCGGTGGACCCGTAGCCGTCGACGAGGTGGATGCCGAGCAGCTCCTCGGCGAACGCGGTCATCTCGGGTGACAGGGGAGCGGACCCGGTCATCGCGGTCACGTAACGACCGCCGAGCACCTCGGTGCGCATCTGCGCGAACACGGCGGCGGCGTCGTGGTCGGCTCGCTTGCCCAGGATCGTGTCGAACTCGTTTCTGATCGTGTCCCAGATCCGTGGCACGAACGACAACTGGGTGGGACGGACCAGCGCGAGATCCTCGAGGAAGGTCGAAAGATCGCTGCGCGCAGAGAAGTACGCGGTCCCACCCGCACCCAGGGTGCCGTAGAGCAGGCCGCGCCCCATCATGTGGCTCATCGGCAGGAAGTTCAGGGTGATCGAGGGCGCGGAACTGTGATCGCCCCAGTTCGCGCGGAAGGACTGTCGCCAGGCGCCCGCCGCCAACCGCTCGGGATACATCGCTCCCTTCGGTGCGCCCGTACTTCCCGAGGTGTAGATGAGCAGGGCGAGCGGGTTGTCGTCGGTCGCGGAGGTGGGGGTGCGGGGCGGCAGGTCGGCGCCGCGTTGCACGAGATCACCGATCGTCGTGAGCTCCACGGTGTTGGCGCTGTTC
>Ga0208330_1000221_pt1 | contig 31647 bp, 32 predicted proteins | sample DeeseametaMP1896_FD_184180 | JGI IMG/M metagenome (GOLD analysis project Ga0208330, IMG submission 184180) | Marine microbial communities from the Deep Pacific Ocean - MP1896 (SPAdes) | ecosystem: Environmental > Aquatic > Marine > Oceanic | place: East of Hawaii, North Pacific Ocean | collected... | reverse complement strand
CGTCGGGTTCGTTCATCTTCGCCGGTCCGTCCGGTGTCGGTAAGACCGAGCTGTCCAAGGCGCTGGCGAACTTCCTGTTCGGCGACGACGACGCGCTCATCCAGATCGACATGGGCGAGTTCCACGACCGCTTCACCGCGTCGCGGCTGTTCGGTGCGCCTCCGGGGTACGTCGGCTACGAAGAGGGCGGCCAGCTCACCGAGAAGGTGCGCCGCAAGCCGTTCTCCGTGGTGCTGTTCGACGAGATCGAGAAGGCTCACCAGGAGATCTACAACAGCCTCCTGCAGGTGCTCGAGGACGGCCGTCTGACCGACGGTCAGGGCCGCACGGTGGACTTCAAGAACACCGTGTTGATCTTCACCTCGAACCTGGGCACGTCCGACATCTCCAAGGCGGTCGGGCTGGGCTTCTCACAGGGCGGCGGTGAGAACAACTACGAGCGGATGAAGCAGAAGGTCAATGACGAGCTCAAGAAGCACTTCCGTCCGGAGTTCCTCAACCGCATCGACGACATCATCGTCTTCCACCAGCTGACTCAGGACGAGATCATCAAGATGGTCGACCTGATGATCGGCCGGGTCGCCAACCAGCTCAAGGGCAAGGACATGGCGATCGAGCTGACCGACAAGGCCAAGGCTCTGCTGGCCAAGCGGGGCTTCGATCCGGTGCTGGGTGCACGTCCGCTGCGGCGCACCATTCAGCGCGAGATCGAGGACCAGCTGTCGGAGAAGATCCTCTTCGAGGAGGTCGGTCCGGGCCAGCTCGTCACGGTCGACGTCGAAGGCTGGGACGGCGAGGGTGCCGGCGAGGACGCCAAGTTCACGTTCGCCGGTAGCCGCAAGCCGAGTGGTGACGCGGAGCCGGATCTGGCTCAGGCCGGGGCCGCAGGCGCGCCGAGCGCAGCCGAGTAGTTCGCACTGACCACGAAGGCGGTCGCCCCTCGCGGGGTGACCGCCTTCGTGCTCGCCGGGGTCGCAGTCCCGTCGCCCCCCTCGGATCGGTTCAGATGTCGCTGGGCCGCAGCACGGTTCGGTTCAGGCGCCGTGACACCGCTGCACCCCACGGCGTGGCCAGCCGAGCGTCGGCGAGCAGAGCGTCGTCGCACAGCAGCTCGTGGGTCGGTCCGCGGAGCACGGCGTGCTCGCTGAGGACGAGCGTGTCCTGCGACCATGTCCAGGCGACGTCGACGTCGTGGGTGGCCAGTACGACGGCGGTACCCGCGCGCGACAGCGCGGTGAGCGTGTCCAGCAGGTCGCGCACCGCTTTCGGGTCCAGGCCGGCGGTGGCCTCGTCCAGGAGCAGGACGCGGGGCCGCATGGCGACCGCGCCGGCGATGGCCACGCGCTTGCGCTGCCCGAAGGACAGGTGGTTGGGGGTCCGGTCGGCGAGATCGCCGATGTCCAGCGCATCCATCGCCTCGTCGACGCGGGCCATCACCTCAGCGCGCGCCAGGCCCAGGTTGACCGGACCGAATGACACGTCCGCACGCACGGTGGCGCCCACGATCTGATCGTCCGGCTCCTGCAGCACCATCTGGACCCGGGTTCGCAGCCGGGTGCGGTCGGCCCGCGATGCGCGCAGCGGGGCACCCTCGAGCTGCACCGTCCCGGCTGATGGCGTCGTGAGACCCACGAGGATCCGGAGCAGCGTGGTCTTGCCCGAACCGTTGGCGCCCAGCAGTGCCACCCGCTGACCCGGCCGCAGCGACAGGCTCACGCCGTCGAGGACCCTCGGGCCGCGGGGGTAGCCGAACGCGACGTCCCGCAATCCGAGGACCTCGTCGTCACCCGCCATTCCATGCCCTCCAGGTCAGTATCGAGGTGGCTGCGATCACGATCAGCACGGTGATGCTGGCGGCGATCCGTGCCGGGCGGACCGGCCGGTCCGCGGTGAGCACCGCGGTCATGCCCGGTTCGGCGCGCAGCGACATCGCCTCGGACATGGCCCGGCCTCGTTCGGTCGCCCGGACGAAGATGAGGGCCGACTGGGCGCCGATCACACTGATGGCATCCCGCGGTCTCTGCAGTCCCAGCCGCAGCGCCACCGACTCCCGGGCCGCGCGCGCCGAGCGGATCAGGATACCGACGAGCCGGTACGTCAGGTCGGCGACGTGGCACAGCGGGGCCGGCACCCCGGCTCTGCGGGCCAGGTCGAGCAGGTCGGCCATCAGGGTGGTCACCGCCAGCCCGATGGTCGCCGACGAGGCCGCGATCGCGCGCAGTGAGGTGTCGACCGCGAGGTCGAGTCCTCCGGGCTCGAGATGCGGCCCCCCGCGCAGACCCACCGCTATAGGCACCGAGCCGAGCGCGATGAACACGGCCGGACCGATCAGTGCGAGGACGAACAGGCGGGGACGAACCCGGGCGAGCACCAGTGTCGCCACGACGACCGCCAGGAGTACCAGCGGGGCGGCTGTGCGCGGCGGCAGCACCATCGCGCACAGCAGCAACCCGCCGTACAGCACGAGCTTCTCCGCGGCTGGGTGGCTCGACCACCGGTTCTGGGCCGCGCTGAGGTCGAGGGGATTCACCGCGGCGACTCAGACGCCGCCGGGCGCTCCTTGCTCAGCCGGGGGCAGCGCCTCCGTGCGCCCCCGGTGCCGGCCCGCGTACCACCCGACTGCACCTCCGAGAACGATGCCTCCGAGCCCGGCCTGCAGCGCGAACAACCCCGACTCGACCTCACCGGGAAGGTCGCCGACCAGGGCGTCGTACCACGGCTCGTAGCTCTCGTCGATACCGGCGATGACCTCTTCGGCCTGGCCGTCGGCGCCGCCGAACTCGGCCTCGGCGTCCTGCGAGTAGCCGTAGAGCAGGGAGCCGACGGCGATCGCGGCCGCGACGGCGAGTAGCACGACGGCCAGCACCCAGACCGAGCGGGAACTGGACTTGGTGGTGGGTGAGCTCATCGCTGGACCTCCTCGGGCTCGCTGCTGCGGGGCTCCTCGTCGGCGCCGACCGGGACTTCCTTGCTCTTGAGGAACCCGAGGTTCAGCAGCTCGGACGAGGCGACCTGCATGAGCACGCGGACCACGACGACAGTGATGAGCCCCTCGACGATCGCCAACGGGATCTGGGTGATCGCGAAGACCCCCATGAACTCGACGAAGCTCTCCCCGAAGCCGCCCTCGGCGGACGGGAACGCCAGCGCCAGCTGGAAACTGGTGACGATGTAGGTGAAGAGGTCCGCGACGAAGGCCAGTGCGAATACCGCCGGCAGCACCCCGACCCCGGCCTTGCGCAATGCGAAGAACACCGCGAAGCCCGCCCAGGGGCCGGCGATCGCCATGGAGAACGCGTTGGCGCCCAGCGTGGTGATGCCACCGTGGGCGAGCAGCAGAGCCTGGAACAACAGCACGATGGTGCCCAGGAACGCCATCACCGGTGGCCGGAATATGGCGGTGCCGAGCCCGGTACCGGTGGGGTGTGAACTCGAACCCGTCACCGACGGCAGCTTGATGGCCGACATGACGAACGAGAACGCCCCGACCGCGGCCAGCAGCGGACCCGCCGACGGTTGTCGCTTGACGGTGGCCACGACCTGCATGGCGCCGTGGACGAAGAAGGGAGCCGCCGCGATGGTCCAGGCCACCGCGTGGGCCGGGGGGAGAAACCCCTCTGCGATATGCATTTTTGTCGGATGTGCCTTTCCGCCCAGCACCTCGTGGGCATCGATATCGGTGCTGTGGTCGGTCTCCTGGCTCACGGGTCCAGCGGATCTCCCCGGGGGAGGTCCGAAACGCCGGAGTCCACCTTCCCACCCGCGCGGCGCGCGAGCAGTGGCATGCAGGACACCGACTTCCCGTTCACAGTGGCGAGGGCCGCCCCGGTCTTGCACCGGGTTCCCGTTCACCGCAGCAGACGGAGCATAACCTCCACGCAGTCCGCGTGGTCGCCCCGGCGGGTTAGGTTTCGATCAGGCCGAACATCTGCTCGGCGATCGACAGCAGCCACGCGGCCGCGGTCTGGCTGCGGTATTCGGGCCAGTTCGACTGCAGGCTGACCACCCAGCCCTGACCGGTTTGGTCGACGGCGTACCAGCTGAACGTCAGGTCACCGGGCAGGTTGCCGGCCTTCGCGCCGATGTAGGGCCATTTCGTGCGATCGAGGTCGATGCCGGGCACGAAGGACAGGATGTCCTTGACGGGTGCTGCGGCTCCCACGGCGGCGCTCTGCAGCGCGGCGTGCAGCCGGCAGATGTCGGCGGCGCTGGCATACCACTCGGCGCCGATGGCTGAGGCGGGGGTGTGGGTGCGTTCGGGGTCGGGTTGGTACGGGCGCGTGTTGGTCTGCTGCAGCAGCTGTGCTCGTCCCTGCGGTGACGCCTTCTTCCACTCGTCGCGCAGGTCGGGTTCGCCCCAGCCGACCGAGAACATCTCGTGCATAGTCGGGAACGGCGTCATGCTGGTGGGGTCGTGGTGCCCGGCGGCGACCAGGGCGCGCTCGATGGCGACCGGCCCGAGCCGGCCGATCAACAGATCGGTGGCCATGTTGTCGCTCGCCGAGATCATCTGCTGCGCCGCCTCGCGAACGCTCACTTCAGTGCCCGGCGGCGCCTTGTCGAAGCCCGAGGAGCCGACCGCCTTCGCTTCCTTGGTGATGGTCAGCTGATCGGACCAGGCCAGCGTGCCGGCTTTCACCGCGTCGGCGACGGCGAGCAGCACGTAGAGCTTGAAGATCGATGCCAGCGGCAGCGACATGTCGGTGTTGGTGCCCGCCACCTTGGTGCAGCGCCCGTCGTCGACCCGGGCGACCTGATAGGAGTACCGCGCTCCGGAACTGCTCAGCTCGGCGTCGACGTCGGCCCAGTCGTCGATCTGCGGCCGCACGAGGGTGACGTTGAAGCGGTCGACCATCCCGGCGTCATCGGTGCGCAGGGTGATCGTCTGCCCGACCCCGTAGGACGTGACGACGTCCAGGGTCGCGTTGCCGGCGCCGATGTCGACGTCGGTGACGGTGAACGGCCGGTCCCACCACATCCTGTCGAGGGTGACGCCGACGTGTTCGACGATGTCCGGAGCGGCCAGCGTGCGGATGCCGACTTCGCCGATCGGCCAGTCGCTGTTGAGCATGTCCATGGTCTGCTTGGCACGCAGACCCTGCGGAGTGTTGATCTGGATGGGTGCGCCGTAGCTGCCGTCGGCAGGGGCCGGTCGGGGGCCGGCGCACGCGCAGGCCAGGGCGGCGACGAGGGCGAGCGCGACCGTCAGCCTCGCCCGGCGCCGCACCCCGGCCGCGTCACGCCGAGGTGTCGGTCCCGGCAACGTCGAGCACAACCTCGAACTCCAGCAGCGAAGCACCTTTGGCGACGGGGTTGGCCCGTTCGCCGGCGTGCGCTTCGATGGCCGGCCCGGTCGCCCAGGCCTGGAAAGCTTCCTCGGACTCCCACTGGGTGACGACGAAGTATCGGTCTTCACCCTTGATCGGGCGCAGCAGCTGGAAGCCGAGGAAGCCGGGCTGATTGTCGACGGCGTGGGCGCGGTGGGCGAACCGCTTCTCCAGCTCCGGGCCGGCGTCGGGCGGGACCTCGATTGCGTTGATCTTCACCACAGGGGTCTGGCTTGCCATGGCCATCAGGCTACCGCGTGGGGTCGGCATGATGAGCCCATGGATTCCCCATCTGATGCCTCTACGGGCACGCTGCTGACGTCGCGGGGCGGGCAGGGCCGGCCGCTGGTCCTGGTGCACGGACTGATGGGACGGGGCAGCACCTGGTCGCGTCAGGTCCCGTGGCTGGCCCGCCACGGGGAGGTGTTCACCTACGACGCGCTCTGGCACCGCGGCCGCGGCGTCGACGACCCGCACCCCATCTCGACGGAGCGATTCGTCGCCGATCTGGCGGACGCCGTCGACGCGCTGGGACGTCCGGCGATCCTGATCGGACATTCGATGGGTGCGCTGCATTCATGGTGCCTGGCGGCGCAGCGCCCGGAGCTGGTGGATGCCGTGGTGGTCGAGGACATGGCGCCCGACTTCCGGGGCCGCACCACCGGGCCTTGGGAACCGTGGCTGCATACGCTACCCGTGGAGTTCAACGCCGCCGAGCAGGTGTTCCACGAGTTCGGGCCGGTGGCCGGGCAGTACTTCCTGGAGGCGTTCGACCGCACACCGACCGGCTGGCGGCTGCATGGGGAGACCCGGCGCTGGATCGAGATCGCCGCCGAGTGGGGAACGCGGGACTACTGGGAGCAGTGGCGTGCGGTTGCGGTGCCGACGCTGCTGCTGGAGGCGGGCAACTCCGTCGCCCCGGCCGGGCAGATGCGCAGGATGGCCGATACGGGGCCTCGGACCACGTATGTGCACCTGCCCGGCGCGGGTCATCTCGTCCACGACGAGGCGCCGGGGAAATATCGGGGTGCGGTCGAGACGTTTCTAACGTCGTTCACCCAGGACGCGTGAGCTCGGCCAGTGCGGGTGCTGCTCGAAGCGGGTGCGGATGGCGTCGGCGTCGTGCCGGATTCGGTAGGCGTCCGGATCGTCGTCGCCGAACAAGCGGCCGCTCATCGGCGCCGCCATCCGGAACTGCTCGAGGCGCAGTCGGCGTGAGCCCGACCGGTTCGCCACCCGGACGAGCAGCGCGACCCCGGTGAAAGCGACGGTGAGGATCAGAAAGGTCACAGCGGTGTTCATGGCAGTAATCGTGCGCTTGCGCAAAATAGCGCCACCAGCGGCAGAACGGACACCCTTCGTTAAGATGCTGCCATGGCGATAAGGAGCGTGTCGGCCCTCGTGCTGGACGGGCTGGCGGTCTTCGAGTTCGGCGTCATCTGCGAGGTGTTCGGCATCGACCGCTCTGCCGACGGCGTCCCCAATTTCGACTTCAAGGTGTGCGGACCCGAGCCGGGCAAGCCACTGCGGACCTCGGTCGGCGCGTCCCTCATTCCCGACCACGGTCTCGATGACCTGGTCGGCGCTGATCTCGTCGCCATCCCGGCGATCGGATCGGCCGAATACCTGCCCGAGGCGTTGGACGCCGTGCGCCGGGCAGCCGCCTCCGGGTCGACGATCCTGACGGTGTGTTCGGGTGCGTTCGTCGCCGGCGCGGCCGGGCTGCTCGACGGACGTCCGTGCACCACCCACTGGATGCACGCCGACCAGCTTCAGGCCATGTATCCGACCGCCAAGGTGGACCGCAACGTGCTCTTCGTCGACGACGGTGACCTGATCACCAGTGCCGGCACCGCCGCCGGCATCGACGCCTGCCTGCATCTGGTGCGCCGCGAGATGGGCAGCGAGATCACCAACACGATCGCTCGGCGCATGGTGGTGCCACCGCAGCGCGACGGCGGCCAGCGGCAGTACATCGACCAGCCCATCCCGGTCCGCTGCTCCGAACGGTTCGCGCCCCACCTGGACTGGATCCTGGCGAACCTGGACAAGCCGCACACCGTGACGTCGCTGGCCCGGCGTGCACACATGTCCGGGCGGACATTCGCGCGGCGGTTCGTCGAAGAGACCGGCCGCACCCCGATGCAGTGGGTGACCGATCAGCGGGTGCTGTTCGCCCGGCGTCTGCTCGAAGAGACGACGCTGGACATCGACCGGATCGCCGACCAGTCCGGATTCGGCAACGCGACGCTGCTGCGCCATCATTTCCGCCGGGTGATCGGTGTGACGCCCTCGGACTACCGCCGTCGCTTCGCGTGTGGCGCCGGCCGCGGTGTCGAAGACATCGATGTCGAAGAAAGCGCCGTCACTGCCTGAATTGCCGGCCCGCCGGCGTGCCTGAATTGCCGGCCCGCCGGCCTGGTCACCGGCCGCCACCGATTGCACAGTGGCGGCCGGGAGACTCGATGGATCACAACGGGATGAAGCCGTTCACCCCGCCGCCGGGAGTGAGAACCGAATACCCCTGCGGCAGAACGTTGTTCAGGTAGGGCGCGAGCGGCGCCAACGACGTCGTGGTGAACGCGCCGATCGTCGCATAGATCATTCCGTTGGGCGCGATATTGAGAATCCCCTCGGTTCCTTCGGTGGTGTCGGCGAGCACCCGCTGCGCGATTCCGGTGACGGGATCGAAGGCCACCAGTGACGCCTTCACCGGGACGAAGACCGTCTGGTTCTGGCCGATGGGTGCCAGCGAAACGTTGTAGCCCACAATCACGTCCTGGACGACGAAGCCCTTGACGACCGTGGGGTTTCCGGCACCGATGGCCACCGGCGCCCCCCACATGTGGCTCACCGGCAGGGTGGCCAGAAGCGTCCCGACGTCGGCGTTCCAGCGCAGGTCGCCGTTGCCGTCGAACGAGGTCATGACGTTGTTGCGGGTCAGGACGTAGACGTTGCCGCGCGCATCGGCCGCCACCGAAGCCGCCTCGGCGTTGGACTGCGTCTTCCAGACGACTTCACCGTTGCTTGTCTTGAACGCGTACAGGAAGCCGTCGTTGTCGCTGGCGTAGACCAGCCTGCCGTCGTTGGAGATCGTCGGGCTCGACCCGCTGCCCGGGCCCATCTGAGTCGCCCACGCCAGCACGATCTTGCCCTCGCCGTACGGAGTGGGCGGAACGTACTCGAACGCGTACAGCGCGCCCAGGCCCTCGACTTCGTCGGTCGCTGCGACGATCACCCGCCCGTTGCGTGCCTGCACCGCAGGGGTATTCGCACTGCGCACTATTCCGCCGTAGGCGACCTGCCAGATCGGGTCGATGATCGCCGGATCCATGAACCCGCCCGCCCACAGCGTCGGCGGCGGGTTGGTCGACGTGCGCTCGGCCAGGGGGCCGGGGATCTGGTAGATCGGGGCGGTGTAGGCGCCGGTCTCGCCGTCGACGACGACCACCTGTCCGAACAGCGTCACTCCCAGGATCGAACCATCGTTGGTCAGTGTGGCCGTAATGAACGAGTTGATGTTTCGCGAGCCAGGAGTGAAGGGGTTCCCTGCGGGAGGCGAGGGCAACACAGTCACCCAACGCACGTCTCCGTCCTGCGTGTAGGACCAAAGTTGGTCACCGTCGCTGACGAAGATGTTGCCGTCGCGATCGATGATCGGGCTCGACAACACCGCGGCGGAGTCGACGCTGTCCGTGCCGCTCCATGCCGCCGACTCCCAGACGATATTGCCGTCGGGGTCGATGACGTGAAGGTTCGCCGCGCCCGCCGCCAGGCCGGTGGTCACGACGATGTTGCCGTTGGGCAGGATCGTCGGTGCTGCGAGGATGCCCGCACCCAGCAGCGCCTCCCATCGGCTGTAGTCCTCGGCCGGAGTCACGCCGAGTTGTTCCTTGCGGTTGGCTGGATCACCGTGCAGAGTCACCCAGCCCGTGTCGGCATAGGGCAGCGCCGGCAGCAAGCCGATGTCGGTGAGAACTCCGCGCGTAACCGACGAGACCGCGAAGACGGTCGACCGGATCGGGTCGAAGATGGTCTGCAGCGGAGTTTCGACGATCATTCGCAGCACGTTTTTGACTGCTGAATAGGTATGTGGCGCGAGGCTGAACAGAAAGTCGTTGATCGCGGTCAACACGGGGAAGTTCCACGCGGGAGCGACATCGGTCTCGACGGTCGAAGACAGTGCGGCCGCCGCCGCGGAAACGTCCGTTGCGGCAGCAGGTTCTGAAACTGACTCCTGCTGTCCGAGTTCGCGCCGGGAGTAGGCGGCCATCGCCCAGGACGCCGGAGACTGTAGCGGCGGGGTCGACGGGGGACCCGTGGGCGGCGCCGGGTTCACCTCGACCTCCACCTCGACCGTCGGGTCGGCGCCGGGCGCTGCCGAACCGTCCTCGACGTTCTCCTCGGCCGGGGCGGCGTCATCGGCGACAGGAAGGCCGACCGTCTCCTCGCCGACCGCGTCGTCGACGACCTCCTCGATGACCTCGTCGACGGTCTCGTCGACGGCGGCTTCGCCCTCGAGTTCGGCTTCGAGTTCGGCCTCGGCGTCGGTGTCGGCCTCGGTCTCGGCCTCGTCTGCCTCGGCCTCGGTCTCGGCCTCGTCTGCCTCGGCCTCGTCGGTCTCGGTGTCTGCGTCCGAGTCTCCCGACTGTGCGCTGCCCTGGGAGGAACCGCCGTCACTGTCGGCTGGAGAATTAGCCGAAGGCTCGGTCGATGTCGACGAGTCTGCTGAACTCGAGGCGCTCGTGGCAGAGGTCTCGGAGTCGGCATACGCGACACCCGGCACGGCCAGAGCGGCGCCGACGCCGAGGAACAAGGCGAGTGCGCCGATGCGGCCGACGAACGCCGACGGTCGGGCGCGGCCTGCCGATCCGGGTTCGCCTTCGCGGTCGCCTGTGACCAGTCCTGCTGCCATCGATGCTCCTCATCTGCACTTACGCCCTGTCATTACAGTCTGTAAAGACAAGCGAAATGTAGCAAGGGTCACACTCCTGCACAAGGGAAATCGGCATCACATTGACGCTCGCGTAAGACGGCGGACGCCGCCCGCGTTCAACTGTCGCCAGGTCGCGAGATCAACCCGTAGAGCAGCACGTCGCAGAGCTTCTCGGCATAACTGTCGAGGTCATCGACATCTCGAATGCACAGCGCATGGATCGCTGCGCCGGCAATGATGTCCAGCACGACATCGGCGTCGACGTCGCGAAAGACTTCAGGATTGCGGGACAAGAGTTCAGACAACCCGGCGGCGACAGTGGAGGAGTGCCGCTCCTGCAACTTGCCGCGCAACTCCTCGTCGGTTCGCATGTCGGACATCAAGCCGGGCAGTGCCTCCCGCGCCGGCGCAAGCGCCATGTGCCCGAGAACGCCGCGCACGGCACCGGCGATCACCTTGATCGGATTGCGGGATGTGGTCTGCACCTGCTCGGCGTCGTCTGGGTATACGGCGTCGTAAACCAGGTGCGCCTTGGACGGCCACCGACGATAGATCGTCGGACGGGCGACCCCTGCAGCCTCGGCAATGCCGTCGATCGACGTGCCTCGGTAGCCGCGCTCGCTGAGCAGCCGTCGAGTCGCCTCGAACACCGCCGTGTCGATGTTCGGATCGCGATAGGGCCCCAGTCGGTGTTTGGCGTCAGACCGCGCCATCAAACCTCCCCGGGTAACGATTGCACTACCAGTGTGTCACGGCAAGGGGTCGCCCTCGCCGCACAGCGCGAAGCGCCCGTCGGCAGTCTGCTCGACCAGTCCGTCTACCAGCAGCGAGTCCAGCGCACGGTCCCGCTGCGCCGGGTCGGTGGTCCAGGCCACGTCGAGATCCGCGCGACTGACCGGGGAGCTGCTGGCGCGCAGAACGTCGAGCAGCCGGCCCCGGACCTGACGGTCGGTGCCGGCGTACTTCTGCACCCGGCGCGGCGCCGCGGTGCCCGCCGGGAAGCCCCGCGCACGCCACGCGCAGTGACTCATCGGACACACGCCGCAGCGCGGCGCCCTGGCGGTGCACACCGTGGCACCCAACTCCATGACGGCGACCGAGAACACCGGCGCGCGTTCATCATCGGGCAGCAGTGCGCAGACATCCTCGAGGTCGCGCCGCGACGGTGACCCGGCATCGGGCCGGCCGTGCACGGTTCGGGCCACGACCCGGCGCACGTTGGTGTCGACGACCGGCACCCGCTGGCCGTAGGCGAAACAGGCCACCGCCCGCGCCGTGTACGTCCCTATCCCCGGCAGCGTCAGCAACGTCTCGACGTCGTCGGGAACCACGTCGTCATAGCGGGTGGCGATCACTTCTGCGCACTCGTGCAGGCGTTTGGCCCGGCGCGGATAGCCGAGCTTGCCCCACGCCCGCACCACCGCGGCGGCCCCGGCGTCCGCGGTCGCCGACGGGGTCGGCCAGCGGGCCACCCAATCGCGCCAGATGGGGTCCACACGAGCCACCGGGGTCTGCTGCAACATGAACTCGCTGACCAGGATCTGCCAGGCCGAAACACCCGGTCGACGCCACGGGAGATCCCGCTGGGCGACCGAATACCACTCGAGCAACTCCTCCGGATCGATCATCGATACCCGCTGAGGCAGAATGTCGGCCATGCCCAACACGAATCCGTTGACCGCCTGGAAAGCACTCAAGGAGGGTAACGAGCGCTTCGTCGCAGGCAAGCCGATGCACCCCAGCCAGAGCATCGAGCACCGGGCCAGCCTGGCCGCAGCCCAGAAGCCGACCGCGGTGGTGTTCGGCTGCGCCGACAGCCGGGTGGCCGCCGAGATCATCTTCGACCAGGGCCTGGGCGACATGTTCGTGGTTCGCACCGCCGGTCACGTGATCGACAGTGCCGTCCTGGGCTCGATCGAGTACGCCGTCCTGGTCCTGAACGTGCCGCTGATCGTGGTACTCGGCCACGACAGCTGCGGCGCAGTGGGAGCCACGCTGGCCGCATTGGACGAAGGGGCGGTGCCGCCCGGATATGTCCGTGACGTCGTCGAGCGCGTGACCCCGTCCATCCTGCTCGGCCGTCGCGACGGTCTGGAGCGTGTCGACGAGTTCGAAGCCCGCCACGTCACCGAGACCGGCAAGCAACTGCTGAGCCGCTCGACCGCGATCGCCGAGGCGGTGCGGGAAGGACGGTTGGCCATCGCGGGCCTGACCTATCAACTGGCCGACGGCAAGGTCGTGCTGCGCGACCATATAGGCGATATCGGCGAGAGCTAAGGGGCGACACGCCGGGCAACGTCAAACAAAGGCGCGTGACGTGCCCTTACCGTTATGTCGTGCTGGATCTAGAACCGCATGGCCCGCTGCCGCAGCAGATCTATTGGCGACGCCGCATGCTGGCGCTCGGTGTCGCGGTGGTGGTCATCGGCATCATCGCCGTGATCGTCATGGTCGTCGTGATGAACAGCACCAGCTCCGAGCAACCCGCCGCCAACGAAACGGCGGACCAGAATGCCCAGGCCGCCCCGCCGACGCCGCTGCCCGGCGAGAACCCTGAGGTCAAGACGCCTATCCAGCCGCCCGCGCAGCAGGCGCCGCCGCCGACCGCCACGCCGACGGCCGCGGTCGTCCCGCCGCCGATCCTGCAGGAAGACGACGACTGTCCCGACTCCACGCTCGCGGTGAAGGGCATCACCAACGAACCGCAGTACGTCGTCGGTGACCAACCCAAGTTCACGATGGTCGTCACCAACATCGGCCTGGTCGCCTGCCAGCGTGACGTCGGCGCCGCGGTGCTGGCCGCCTACGTGTACACCCTGGAGAACCAGCGGTTGTGGTCCAACCTCGACTGCGCGCCGTCGAACGAGACGCTGATCAAGACGTTCCAGCCGGGCGAGCAGGTGACCACGGAGGTGACCTGGACCGGGATGGGTTCGGCGCCCAACTGCCCGTTGCCCCGTCAGCCGATCGGCCCGGGGATGTACAACCTGGTGGTGCAGTTGGGCAACCTGCGCTCGGCGCCCGTGCCGTTCATCCTCGCCGATCCGGCTGCCGCGCCGCCGCCTGCCGACGCGAACGGTGCACCGCACCTGCCGCAGCCCGGCCCGGTCGGCTGACGGTCCGCTAAGCCAGCCGGTCCGCGATGGTCGATTCGGCCAGCTGCGACAGTCCTTCGCGGATGTGGCGGGCCCACATCGACCCGATGCCCTCGACCGACTGAAGGTCGCTGGCCGTGGCGGCCAGCAGGCCCTGCAGCGAGCCGAACGAGCGGACCAGCAGATCGACGTGGGCAAACTGCAGACGCGAGATCCCCGACATGGCGCGGTAGCCGCGTGAACTCATCGCCGAATCCTGCGCTTCGGCCGTCGACGGATAACCGAAAACCCTTGCCAGTGTGGTGAAGTCGAGCAGCTCGTTGTCCGACAGCGAGTCGAGCTCTTCCAGGGTGGCGCTGACCTGCGCGGCCGAGGGGGGCTCGGGGTTGGCGTGGTAGTCGCGCACGATCAGCTCGCGGTCGGTCTCGTTGTCGCCGACCAGCTCGTCGAGCTGCAGTTTGAGCTGGCGCCCATCGGTGCCGAGTTCGACGACGTGGGCGTCGATCTCGAGGCTGATCCGGCGCACCATCTCCAGTCGCTGCACCACGGTCATCACGTCGCGCAGCGTCACGAAGTCCTCGATCTCGGCGGTCGAGAGTTGCCTGCTGACTTCGTCGAGCCGGGTCTTGTACCGCTCGAGGGTGGCGATGGTCTGGTTGGCCCGCGACAGGATGGTGGCCGACTCCGGCACCACATGCCGGCCGCCGGCGACGTAGACGGTGACGATGCTCATCGAGTGGCTCACCGAGATCACCGGATACCCGGTCTGGATCGCGGTGCGCTCCGCGGAGCGGTGCCGGGTGCCGGATTCCTCGGTCGGGATGGAGGGATCAGGCACGAGTTGGACGTTGGCCCGCAGGATCCGGCTGCCATCGCTGGACAGCACGACAGCGCCGTCCATCTTCGACAGCTCCCGCAACCGGGTGGGGGCGTAGCGCACGTCCAGCTGGAATCCGCCGTCGCAGATGGCTTCGACGCTGTCGTCGTAGCCGATCACGATCAGCGCCCCGGTCTGTCCCCGCAGAATGCGTTCCAGGCCGTCGCGCAGCGGCGTACCGGGTGCCAGCCGTGCGATGGTCTCCCGCAGCGTCGGTCTGGCCAGCGGCACAACCGTGCGGCCCGTCCGTCCCGACCCGGAAGTCGCGGGCTTCACGGCCATCTCATCTCCACGGGTCAAAGCGCTAGGTGGGGCCATTCTGGCTGATCCGTGTCAAGACCTGCAATGCCGAGACGATGTCGTCGGCGGGCAGGGTGCGCAATCCGGCCGGTGCCGAGGCCGTCCCGGCCGGCACGACCGCGCACGTGAAGCCCAATCGCGCGGCCTCGGCCAGCCGCGGGTCCATGCCGGTGACCCGCCGCAGATCCCCGGCCAGTCCCACCTCTCCGATGGCCACCGCGGTGGCGGGCATCGGCAGGTCCACCGCCGCCGAGGCGATCGCCAGCGCCACCGCCAGGTCCGACGACGAGTCCGTCAACCGCATGCCGCCCACCGTCGACAGGTAGATGTCGTTGGCGCCCACAGGCAGCCGGGCACGCTTCTCGAGGACGGCGGTGATCATCGCAGCGCGGGCGGAGTCGATGCCGCTGACGGCGCGGCGCGGACTGCCGCTGGCAGGGGCGCCGATCAGTGCTTGTACCTCGCCGATCATCGGGCGCTTGCCGTCGAGGGTCACGGTGACGGCGGTACCGGGAACCGCCTTGGGGCGCTGGTCCAGGAACAGCCCGGACGGGTCGGCGACACACTCGATCCCGTTGTCGTGCATGAGGAAACAGCCGACTTCGTCGGCGGCGCCGAACCGGTTCTTGATGCCGCGCACCATCCGCAGCGCCGACGCCCGGTCACCCTCGAAGTGCAGGACCACGTCGACGAGGTGCTCCAGCGAGCGCGGTCCCGCGATGGCGCCGTCCTTGGTGACGTGGCCGACCAGCAGCATCGCGACCCCGGTGGTTTTCGCCGTCATGGTCAGGGCCGTCGTCACGGCGCGGACCTGGGTGACCCCACCGGTGACGCCGTCGGCTTCGGTGCTCGACAAGGTCTGCACCGAATCCACCACGACCAGGCCGGGCCGCACGGCGTCGATGTGTCCCAGCGCGGTCGCCAGATCGGATTCCGCTGCGAGGTAGACCTCGTCGTGCGTGCAGCCGGTGCGTTCGGCACGTAGCCGGATCTGACCGGCTGATTCCTCCCCGGACAGGTACAGCGCCCGCCGCCCGGACTCCGCCCAGCGGTGGGCCACCTCGAGCAGCAGCGTGGATTTTCCGACCCCGGGATCACCGGCCAGCAGCGTCACCGATCCCGGGACGAGCCCGCCTCCGAGAACCCGGTCCAACTCGCTGACGCCGGTGTGGAAGTGCCGGGTGGTGCCCGGGTCGATGGAGCTGATCGGCACCGCGGGCGAGGCGGGCGCTACCGCCAGTCGCGATCCGGACGCCCCGACCGCGGCGAGGGTGACCTCCTCGACGGTGCCCCAGGTACCGCACTCGGGGCAGCGGCCGACCCACTTCGGAGTGACGTGGTGACACTCCGAGCAGCGATGTTGCGCGCGTGTCTTCGATGTTGCCCTGGCCACGCCGTGACGGTAGCGGCCGCGACCGACAGAACCTGCCCCATCGACGCCGTGTCGCGCGCCCGGGTGACCCGTGGGGCCGCGCCGTGGAGTCGGTCAGTGACCGCCCGAATGCCCCGAGGACTCGCCGCCGGCCCCGGCGTCGTCGCGCCGTGGCTCCTCGCCGGCGGAGATCGGCACGGCCACGGTGGTCTGGCCACCTTCTTTGAAGTTGAAGGTGAAGTCGTAGGTCAAGCCGTTGGAGATGGGCTGGCTCAGCTCCACCATCGCTTCGGCGTCCACGGCGGGTTCGACACTCTCCAAGGCGGCCAGCTCGCCGGTGTCCGGCGTCCCCACTATCAGCGCCCCGTTCACGGGAATGGCCGTGTCCCCGGTCAACGTCACCTCACCGACGTCAGAGGTGATCGACTCCAGTTCGTCGGCGACGTCCGGGGAGCCGTTCGCGGCGACGAAGATCAACTCGACCTCGGTGCCGGGCTCGACGTAGTCGGCGGTCTGCGGGGCGCGCAGGTGGATGTTGCGCAGGTCGATCGTGCCGGCGCCGGCGCTGGTGCCGTTCACCGCCGGTTCCTGCGTCGCGGTCTGGGCCACCTGGCCGGCACTGCATCCGCCGAGCACCACGGACGCGGCCAATCCACAGGATGCCAGCGCTGCGGTCATGACTGGGGTGCGCCGGTTCAAGGGTTTCACGGGGGCCTCCTGCTCGGCCGACGAGGCGGCGTGACCGGCCGCTGCGTCGGCGGTCACTGTGGATTCGACTATGCAGAGTAGTAGGTCGCCCATCTGTGCGGTAGCCGAGGTCCGAAGCGTCTGACGCCGTGCTGATCCCAGGTGTCCAGCGGCCCGCCCACGGAGTTGCCCAGGGGTGTCGGCAGGGCACTCCTGAGCGTGCAGCGCGAGACGGGAATGCACTTCGCGGGCCGCCCGGTGATCACCTGCGCCTTGCACGGATCGGCCGTGCTGTCAACCCCCAGTGTTGGCCCACTGTGCCCCTGACCTGCATTGTTGATCCGCGCCCGATTCCGTCACGTGTTAACATCGAGGGGTGAAAGGGGCTCGAATCTGATGATTTTCAAGGTCGGAGACACCGTTGTCTATCCACACCACGGTGCTGCGTTGATCGAGGCGATCGAAACCCGGACCATCAAAGGCGAGCAGAAAGAATATCTCGTCCTGAAGGTCGCGCAGGGAGACCTGACTGTTCGGGTACCCGCAGATAACGCGGAGTACGTCGGTGTTCGCGATGTCGTCGGGCAGGAGGGCTTGGACAAGGTCTTCCAGGTTCTGCGCGCTCCGCACACCGAGGAGCCCACGAACTGGTCACGTCGGTACAAGGCCAATCTGGAGAAGCTCGCATCCGGTGACGTGAACAAGGTCGCCGAGGTCGTGCGTGATCTGTGGCGGCGGGACCAGGAACGTGGTCTGTCGGCGGGGGAGAAGCGCATGTTGGCCAAGGCCCGCCAGATCCTGGTCGGTGAATTGGCTCTTGCCGAGAACACCGACGACGCGAAGGCGTCGACCATTCTCGATGAGGTTCTGGCTGCCGCGTCCTAGTCGCTCTCCGCTGGAGCCTCGATGACGTTACGCGTCGGGCTCGGTACCGACGTCCATCCCATCGAACCCGGGCGTCCATGCTGGCTGTTGTGTCTGCTTTTCGACGACGCTGACGGCTGTTCCGGTCACTCCGACGGCGACGTGGCCGCACATGCTTTGTGTGACGCATTGCTGTCGGCGGCCGGCATGGGCGACATCGGCGAGGTGTTCGGCACCGGCCAGCCCCAGTGGCAGGGGGTCAGCGGCGCCGAAATGCTACGACACGTGCATGCGCTGCTGATCGAGGCAGGTTTGAGCATCGGTAACGCGGCTGTTCAGGTCATCGGGAACCGGCCGAAGGTCGGTCCGCGTCGGGCCGAAGCTCAGCACGTGCTCTCCGAGCTGCTCGGGGCGCCGGTGTCGGTGTCGGCCACCACCACCGACGGCCTGGGGCTGACGGGCCGGGGCGAGGGTCTCGCGGCGATCGCCACGGCCCTGGTTACTGACGAGCGCTTGCGCGAGGAGCAGACCAATACCGGCGATGAGGGTCGGAGCGGAACCGGCCGGTAAGCTGGCCCGTCGTGACCGAACGCCCCGCAGCCGTGATGCGGCTGTATGACACCTTGTCTGGCGGTGTGCGCGATTTCGCGCCACTGCGGCCCGGCCACGTCTCGATCTATCTGTGCGGCGCCACGGTTCAGGGCCTGCCCCACATCGGGCACGTGCGCAGCGGCGTCGCTTTCGACGTCCTGCGCCGCTGGCTGACCGCCAAGGGCTTCGACGTGGCGTTCATCCGCAACGTCACCGACATCGACGACAAGATCCTCACCAAGGCCGCCGACGCCGGCCGACCGTGGTGGGAGTGGGCCGCCACCTACGAGCGGGCGTTCTCGGCGGCATATGACGCGCTGGGTGTGCTGCCGCCGTCGGCCGAGCCGCGCGCCACCGGCCACATCACGCAGATGGTGGAGTTGATCGAACGGCTCATCGAGCGAGGGCACGCCTATGCCGGTGACGGTGACGTGTACTTCGACGTGGCGTCGCTGCCCGATTACGGCAAGCTCTCCGGCCACAAGGTCGAGGACGTCCATCAGGGCGAGGGCGTGGCCACCGGCAAGCGTGATCAGCGCGATTTCACGCTGTGGAAGGGCGCCAAGCCCGGTGAGCCGTCGTGGCCGACGCCGTGGGGCCGGGGCAGGCCCGGGTGGCACACCGAGTGCGTCGCGATGTGCGAGGCGTATCTGGGTGAACAGTTCGACATCCACGCCGGCGGCATGGATCTGGTGTTCCCGCATCACGAGAACGAGATCGCCCAGGCCGAGGCGGCCGGTGACGGCTTCGCCCGATTCTGGCTGCACAACGGCTGGGTGACCATGGGCGGCGAGAAGATGAGCAAGTCGCTGGGCAACGTGCTGGCCATACCCGCGGTGCTGCAGCGGGTGCGCCCCGCCGAGCTGCGGTACTACCTGGGTAGCGCGCACTACCGCTCGATGCTGGAGTTCTCCGAGACCGCACTCACCGATGCGGCCCGGGCCTACACCGGCATCGAGGATTTCCTGCACCGGGTCCGCACCCGGGTGGGAGCCGTGGTGCCCGGTGAGTGGACGGCGAAGTTCGCCGCGGCCCTCGACGATGACCTGGCGGTTCCCGCGGCGCTGGCCGAGGTGCACGCGGTGCGGGCCGAGGGCAACCGGGCGCTGGAGAGCGGCGACCACGACACCGCGCTGAACCGGGCGATGTCGATCCGCGCCATGATGGGCATCCTCGGCGCCGACCCGCTCGACGAGCGGTGGGAGTCGCGGGATGAGACCTCCGCTGCGCTGGCGGCCGTCGACGTACTCGTGCACGCTGAGGTGAAGCGTCGCGAAGACGCCCGGGCGCGGCGCGACTGGGCCGAGGCCGACGCGATTCGCGACCGCCTCAAGCAGGCCGGGATCGAGGTCACCGACACCGCTGACGGACCTCAGTGGTCACTCATCGACGGAACGGACAAGTAATGGCCGGCAACTCGCAGCGGCGGGGCGCGGTACGCAAGCCCGGCACCAAGAAGGGCCCGACGGTCGGCTCCGGTGGGGTCCGGCGGCGTGGGCTGGAGGGTAAGGGCGCCACCCCGCCCGCCCACCAGCGGCCCAACCATCCGGCAGCCAAACGTGCCGCCAAGACCGCCCGCCAGCAGCAGGGTAGGCACAAGAAAACGGACGATGTGGAGATCGTGCTCGGGCGCAACCCCGTGGTCGAATGCCTGCGCGCCGGGGTGCCGGCCACGGCGCTGTACGTGGCGCTGGGCACGGATTCGGATGAACGTCTGACCGAGTCCGTGCAGACCGCCGCCGACACGGGCATCGCGATCCTCGAGGTGCCGCGCCACGACCTGGACCGCATCGCCGCCAACGGCATGCATCAGGGCATCGCGTTGCAGATCCCGCCCTACGACTACGCCCACCCCGACGATCTGCTGGCCGCGGCGAAGGCCGACGCGATGGCGCCGCTGCTGGTGGCGCTCGACAACATCTCCGACCCCCGGAATCTCGGTGCGATCGTGCGCTCGGTGGCCGCATTCGGCGGCCACGGGGTGCTGATTCCGCAGCGACGCTCGGCGTCGGTGACGGCGGTGGCATGGCGCACCAGCGCGGGTGCGGCTGCGCGGGTGCCGGTGGCGCGGGCGCCGAACCTGACCCGCGCCCTCAAGAACTGGGCGGACGCCGGTTTGCAGATCGTCGGTCTCGATGCCGGTGGGGACACCACGATCGACGATCTCGACGCCGACGGGCCGACGGTGCTGGTGGTTGGGTCGGAAGGCAAGGGACTGTCCCGGCTGGTGCGGGAGAACTGTGACGCGGTGGTGTCGATCCCGATGGCGGGACCCACCGAGTCGCTCAACGCCGCGGTCGCGGCGGGGGTGGTGCTCGCCGACATCGCCCGAAAGCGTCGGGGCTGACAGCGCAGGCTCAGCCCACCCGGGCCAGTGTGGTGGACTTCGGCTCGATCCCGATGCCGGGTGTGATCCGGCGCAGCCGCCGGATGGCCCACGGCGCCGCGAACGACACCGCCCAGCGCACGTTGCCGACGACTGTCGCGCTGCCGGACGGAGCGGCCAGAAACGACGTCGCAGGGCAGGCCAGCGGGTCGGCGTCCGGTAGGCAGTCGAAGACCCGCTCGGCCATGAACTCGTGGCCGAGCGCCGACAGGTGCACCCGGTCGTGGTCCCAGAGCCGGGGATCGCGGAATTCGTCGAAGCGCCAGAAGTCGATGAGCGCGACGCCGAGGTCGTCGGCGATGCGGCGCAGCAGTTCGTTGTAGATCGCCGCCCGCCCGCGCAACCCGCGGAACATGGGTTTGGCCCCCAGATCCGGCGCGGTGAAGGCGAGGACGGTGGCGCCGGTCTGCTGCAGGGACTTCAGGCCGTCGGCGTAGCGGGCCATCATGGCGTCCATGTCGACACGCAGGGCCATCAGGTCGTTCATCCCGGCGTAGATGGTCACCAGGTCCGGTTCGGCGAGCATGGCGGCCTGGACCTGGCCGGTCAGGATGTCGTTCATGGTCCGGCCGCGCACAGCGAGGTTGGCATAGCGGAACTCGGGATCGGCTCTTGCCAGCCGCGCGGCCAACCGGTCGGCCCAGCCGCACACGCCGTTCGGGCTACCGGGGTGAGGATCGCCGATGCCTTCGGTGAAGGAATCACCCAGCGCGACGTATCTGCGGTAGGGCACCACGCTCTTCATTGTCCCGGCTGAGGCGTGATCGCGCCCGCCGCACCGCTGCTCTGGCAGGTGAAACGTTGAGGGTCAGATGTTGAACAGTTGTAGACCGGCCCACAGCGCTGCGACGCCGGCGACCAGCGTCAGCGGGACCGTGCACAGTCCGACGAGGCTGAATGCGGCGGCGCCGGTGGGGACGTCTGATGTGCGCACCACGTTGCGCCACAGCAGGTTCGCCAGTGACCCGACGTAGGTGAGGTTGGGGCCGACGTTGACGCCGATCAGCATGGCCAGTACGGCGGGCGGCCCCATCGCCGCCACCAGCGGCAGCAAGACCAACACCGCCGGCAGATTGTTCACGACGTTGGACAGGATCGCGGCCACCGCGGCGATCCAGAGCAGCGCGGGCAGCCCCGTCCCGTCGGGCAGGATCTGCTGCATCGCCGATTCCAGGCCGTTGCGCATCACGGCGTCGACGACCACGCCCAGGCACAGCACGAACACGAGAAAGGGCCCGTCGGCGGCGACGGTGATCCTGGTGACCGTTGTCCGCCCGGTGGCGAGGCCGCGGATGCCGAGAACCAGTGCCCCGGCCAGCGCAGCCCACGCCGGGGACAACCCGGCCAGCGAGGTCAGCGCGAAGCCGGCCAGTGTCAGAGCCAGCACGACGAGCGTGAAGCGCGGCCAGGGAGCCGGAGTTGCCTCGGCCCGCGGGCGCGGCGCCACGGCCAGATCTTTGGCGAAAAACTTTCGCAGTATGAGGAATTCAATCGCGACCACCGCCAGCCAGGGAAGTGCCATGACGGCGGTGAAGTGCAGGAACGACAGCCCGGCGGCACTGAATGCGAGCAGATTGGTCAGGTTCGACACCGGAAGCAGCAGCGACGCGCTGTTGGCCAGATGAGCGGTGGCGTAGGTGTGGGGCCGGGCGGGCACACCGAGGGTGCGGGCGGTGGCCAGCACGACGGGGGTCAGCAGCACCACCGTGGCGTCCAGGCTCAGGATCGCCGTGACCGCCGCGGCGATGGCGAAGACCGAAGCCAGCAATCGATTCTGGTCCCCTCGGGTGCTGCGTGCCATCGCTGATCCTGCCGCGCGGAACAGTCCGTCGTCGTCGCACAGACGAGCCAGCACGAGCACCGCCGCGAGGAAGCCGACCACAGGGAGCAGGTCGGTCACCTCGGTGCGCGCGCTCTGCCACGTGGTCGCCCCGACCGCGAGCAGCAGCCCAGCCGCGGGTAGTGCCACCACGATCTCGGGCCAGCCGCGGGGGCGCCGCAACGCGAAGCCGAGCACGGCCGCGAGGGCGGCCACGGAGAGGATCAGCGCCATGGGTCGGCGCGGTGCCACAGCGTCGGCAGGTGCAGTGCCACCCCGTCGCGTTCGGCGAGTCCGGTCAGCACCGCCATCGTGGCGTCGAGATCGTCTGCGGCGAAAGGCAGTGCGCGCAAGGGCTTGTCGAGCGGACGGAAGAAGTCATCCCAGTGGATCAGCACCACCCGGCGGGCGCCGACCGTGCGGACGGTCTGCGACCAGTATTCGACGAGGTATTCGGCCGGTTGCAGGCCGAGTTGCCCGACGCCGAGATAGGCCACGTCCGCGCGGTACCCGGACAGCGCCCCCGGCAGGTAGCCGGCGCTGCCGACGATCAGCAGTCGTCGGCCGGTCGGGCGGTGCGCGACCATGGTGGACCAGGCTTCGCCGCATCGGTAGGCCGACGCCCGCGCGGAGGGAGCCACGGGAGCGGTGATGGCACCCGGGAATCGATCCGGGGGGCAATGGTGTCCTTCGATCAACGTGATGTCGTAGTTGCCCGCGGTGACGGGCTCGCCGGGGGTGACGATGTCGGCCTGATACAGACCGTGGCCGGCGGCGATCTGTGCGGCTGAGGATCCGCCGATGATGCGGGCGCCGGTGAGATCAGCCACCACCGCGGAGTCCATGGCGTGGTCGTAGTGGGTGTGCACCGGCGTCACGGCGGCCAGGCGCTGGACGCCCAGCCGCTCCAGACCCGACTCGATGCGCCGTCTGCTGGACCGCAACGGACGGGTCGCCACCGTGAGAAGACCGGGCCGGCTGAAGAACCCGTCGGTGAGTACCGCTGAGACACCGTCGTCGATCAGCAGCGTGGTGACCCCGGCCCAGGTCACGGACAACTCGGTGGCCTTCGACGCCGCGGGGACGTCGCAGAAGCCGCGGTAAGCCGCCAGGTCGGGCCGGCCCAACTTCAGGCGCATCACGCCACCTTAGGCGGGGTTGCGTTGGGGTGGCCGGAGCCGGTATTAATGGAAATGATTTTCAACTAGTTTCGATCGCGGAGGCAGCTCATGAAGGCGGGAATTCACCCCGACTACCACCCCGTCGTGTTTCAGGACGCCAACACCGGCACGAAGTTCCTGACCAGGTCGACCGTGACGAGCGACAAGACCATCGAATGGGAGACCGCGGAGGGGGTGCGGGAGTACCCCCTGGTCGTCGTGGAGGTCTCGGCTGATTCGCACCCGTTCTGGACGGGAAGCCGTCGGATCGTCGACGCCGCAGGACAGGTCGAGAAGTTCAACCGCCGCTACGGAAACCGGCGCTCGGGCGCGCACGGGCAGTGACCGACGGGTGGGGCTGGCGACGGCACGCACGGTGCCGGGGCCTGCCCACCGACCTGTTCTACGCCTCCGAGCAGTATCAGGGCAGTCTGCGGCGCGCACGTGAGGATGAGGTCAAGCGAATCTGCCACCGCTGCGCGGTACGCCCGCAGTGCTTGACCCACGCACTGGAACATCCTGAGCGTCATGGCATCTGGGGTGCCACAACCCCGCGTGAGCGCGCGCGGATGGGCTCGGTCAGTGACCTTCGTCCTGATGCTGCGGTCAGTGGCCTTCGTCGTCCTGATGCCGCTGGTTGACGTCGTCGGCGGCGTCGAAGTCGTCGCATGGGTCCTCGTGCCAGTCGCCGAACGGGTCGTCGTAGGTGGCCCAATCCTGTTCTCGCGTCATCTCGTCGTCGGTCAGCAGGGCCCCGGAGAGGGCGTTGGTGATCACGCCCGGGTCCGCGCCGCAGACGAGCGCGGTCAGGGAGATGTGGCGGTCACCGAACCGCTCGTCCCACCGCAGACCGGCCAGGGCCACTCGCTCGGGGTCGGCGTATCCGTCGGAATGCTCCGCTGAGTTCGCGAGCCATTCACCGGCATGGCCCACTTTCAGTCCCCCGCCGGCGGATTCGATCCACACCACGGCGTCGGGCTGGGTGGCCAGCCAGGCCCGCCCGCGCACCCGCACCACGCCGTCGAGTAGATCGTCGATCGCGATATGAAGCCGCAACGGGTGGAACGGCCGGTCAGCGTTGAACTCCACCAGCTCGACGTCTCCGTCGGCGCCCAGTGGCGGTTGCCCGGCGAGCAATGCCTCGTGGGGGTTGTGCTCGCGGCCGCGCCGGGCGGTCCATTGCAGAGCCGCCAGTGCCGGTTCCAGGAGTGCCGGCCCCACCACGTGCTGCGATCGCGGTGCCAGCCGGCGTAGAACCGCCGACGTCCGGTCGTGTGTCGCGGACAGCACGAGTACATCGGCGAACTCGGCCTGGCCGACGACGACCTGAGCGACGGTCCGGTCGTCGTCGAGCACTTCGTCGTCCAGCGCCTGGGTCAGCCACGAGGCGGTGTGCACGGTGCTCACTACCGCTTCGATCCGGACGTCGCGGGCCGCCGGGCCATCTGTGTATCCCGGTCCGACCCGGACGATGACGTTGTTGATGGCCCAGCACACCGGTTCGGGCTCCAGCCAGGGCGCCAGGTGGACGACGATGCGCTTCACGTCGTCGCGCCGGTGCAGGCGGCGCAACAGGATCAGCAGGTCTTCTCGGATCGTGCAGTCGACGCAGCAGTTGGTCAGTTCCAGCGGCCATTCCGAGGTGTGGGGTCGCAGATCGTCGCCGATGCGCACGCTGCGCACCACGACGTGGCCGTCGAAGCGGTGCCGGACCACGATCGTGCCCGGCGTCCGCGCCAGCGTCTCGCAGACGTCGTCGGTCATCTCCTGGCCGGCCACCACAATCACCGGTGTTCGCTTCATCGTCACCCTCAACATCGCCGCTTAACGAAAACCATTTCCATCTAGATTGGACGCGACGATACCTCGCCAATCGTGCGGTGTCGAAAATGAGCTGTGAGGTGTCAGTAGCTGTACGGGTTCTCGGGCGCCTCGATCTCCTGGACCGCAACCACCTGCATCGTCGGTGTGGAACGCATCGATGAGTCGCCCTGTCCCGCAGGAATCGTGCCTTCCACCCGTACCCAGGTCCCGTCGGCGAGGGCGGCCGCACGCGCGGCGGCCGGACCGTCCAGATCGATACGAGCCAGCTGGGCATCGGCGGCGCAGCACAGGATCACCACGCGTCCGAGCTGGACCTTGTCACCGTCCTTCATGGTGAAGCCCGTGACCGTGATCAGCCGCCCATCAAGGGTGTTCGCTGAATCCTGCGCGACCCGGACCAGCACCTCGGGCAGGGCGAGCTCTGGTGCCCGCTCAGCGGGCAGCGCCGGGAACGGCCGCCGCAGCACTTCGGTCGAGACCTCTCGCACGGCGGGCCGCGCGGTCTGCGGGCCGAGCGCCGGTGGCACGACGAAACCCAGCAGCGCGACCGGCACGATCAACAACCACAGCACACCCGAGCGATGCCGGTGACCGTGCTCGGCCTCCTGCGGGCCGCCGCGGATGTCACGCGCGATCGACACCAGCGCCAGAACGATCAGAAGGACCGCCGAGGCCATCAGCCACGGCAGCAGCGAGGGTTTCACGTAGCGGGTGAAGGTTCCGGTCACCGAGATGATCAGCGTGCTGACACCGACCAGCAGCAGCAGCGCGTTCTCGGTTTCGCGGCTCATCGGTTACCCACCACCAACAGGCCGACGCCGGTGGCCACCACCACTGCGACCACGAACGTGACCGGAGCGAAGCGCACGGCAAAGGCGCGGCCGAACATGCCTACCTGCATGGCGAAGAGCTTGATGTCGATCGCGGGGCCGACGACCAGGAAAACCAGCCGAGGTATGAGCGGGAGCATCGACAGGCTGGCCGCGACGAACGCGTCGGCCTCCGAACACAGCGCCAGGATCACCGCCAGCAACGCCATCACCGCGATGCCGAGCAGCAGTTGCCCGGCCAGGTGGTCGTACACCCACTCAGGTACCACGATGTGCAACGCCGCGGCGGCCGCGGCGCCGATGACCAGATAGGACGAGGCCTGCAGGAAGTCATGCCGCGCTGCTTCGGTGAACACGGTCCAGCGAGACCCGTCGTGGCCGTGCAGGTGCGGCATCCGGCGAGTGATCCAGCGCGGCTGGCCGAACCGTGCCCAGAGCGCACCCATGATGAGCGCGGTCAGCAGCGATGCCGCGCAGCGGGCGGCGACCATGCGGGGCTCTCCGGGAAATGCGACAGCCGTCGACACCAGCACCACCGGGTTGATCGCCGGTGCGGCCAGCATGAATGTCAGGGCGGCGGCCCCGACAGCACCTTCCCCGAACAGGCGGCGGGCGATGGGCACCGAACCGCACTCGCAGCCTGGCAGCGCCGCGCCGCCGACCCCGGCGGCCAGGATCGCCGTGGCGGGCCGCCGCGGTAACCAACGGGCCAGCCGATCGGGGGTGACGAACGCGGCGACGGCGCCGCTGACCAGGATGCCGAGCGCCAGGAACGGAATCGCCTGGACGAAGATGCCGCAGAACACCGTTGCGGCCGTGGCGATATCGGGTGTTCCGGCCACGAAGCTGCGCAGGAACGAACCGGCGAGCGCCAGCCCCACGACGACGGCGACGAGCACGTGCATCGATCCCAGGCGCGTCCGCCGAGGTTGCGCGTCAACCGCCACGGCGGCCATTGTGCCAGCAGGAACCATCTGGCGTGCCGATCCCGACAGCCGGTTCGCCAGCTAAGGTGAGCTGATGGCTCTGCAGGGTTTACTGGTGAAGGCGGCGTCGACCGTCGTGACGGGCGCTGTCGGCGTCGCGGCCTACAACGGGGTACGAAAGGCACTGGCCAAGGCGCCGCTGCGGGAGGCCTCGGTGTCGGCGACGGCGTTGGCTCTTCGCGGCGCGCGGAAGGCCGAGGAGGGTGCGGAGTCGGCCCGCCTGAAGGTCGCCGACGTGGTGGCCGAGGCCCGCGAGCGGATCGGCGAGGAAGCTCCGCCCCCGGCGGTGTCCGACAGCGGCCACGATCACGATCACTGACCCCGTGGTCGCGCTGACCCTCGTCTCCGATGCGGCGGGCCGGATTCGGTTGCACGCGCCGTGGTTTCGCGGTGACTCGCGGCGCGCGGTCGCGATCGAGGATGCGGTCGAGCAGGTTACCGGAGTGCGAGCTGCGCACGCCTACCCACGCACCGCATCGATCGTCATCTGGTACTCACCGAAGCGCTGCGAGCGCAGTGAGCTGTTCACCGCCATCGAAACTGCGGCCGGGGTGGCCCGGGAGTTGGTCCCCGTTCGGACGCCCCGCAGCGCCGACATCGCCAACGCCGATGTCCTCCGGATGACAGTCGGCGGGCTCGCGCTCGCGTTGCTCGGCATCCGGCGGTACGTGTTCGCTCGGCCGCCGCTGCTCGGGCCGAGCAGCCGTCTGGCAGCCACCGGCGTCACCATCTTCACCGGCTATCCCTTCCTTCGGGGCGCTCTCCGGACGCTGCGCGGTGGCCGATCGGCCGGCACCGATCTGCTGGTCAGTGCCGCCACCATTGCCAGCCTGGTGCTCCGCGAGAACGTCGTGGCTTTGACTGTGCTGTGGCTGCTCAACATCGGTGAGTACCTGCAGGACCTGACGTTGCGGCGAACTCGGCGGGCGATCGCGAACCTGCTGCAGGGAAATCAGGACACCACGTGGGTCCGGCTGGCCGACGGCACCGAAGTGGAGATGGCGACCGCCGAACTGCGTGTCGGCGATGAAGTGGTCATCCACGATCAAGTTGCGTTGCCGATCGACGGTGTGATCGTCGACGGTGACGCGATCGTCGACCAGTCGGCGATCACCGGGGAGAACCTGCCGGTGGCCGTCTCAGCGGACACCCGGGTGTATGCCGGTTCGGTGGTCATGCGGGGCCGGCTGGTGGTCCGGGCCGAGGCGGTTGGCTCCGAGACGACGATCGGGCGGATCATCGCGCGGGTGGAGGAGGCGCAGCACGACAGGGCCGCGATTCAGACGGTAGGGGAGAGCTTCTCCCGCCGGTTCGTTCCGGCGTCGTTCCTATTGTCTGCGGCCACGCTGCTGGTGACCCGTGACGTGCGCCGGGCGATGACGATGCTGCTGGTGGCGTGTCCGTGCGCTGTGGGATTGTCGACCCCCACGGCCATCAGCGCAGCGATCGGGAACGGCGCGCGCAGGGGAATCCTGATCAAGGGTGGTTCGCACCTCGAGCAAGCCGGTCGTGTCGACGCCATCGTGTTCGACAAGACCGGAACACTGACGATCGGTCGCCCGGTGGTCACCAATCTGGTTGCTTTCCACAAGGACTGGGAACCCGAGCAGGTGCTGGCTTACGCCGCCAGCTCGGAGATCCATTCCCGTCACCCGCTCGCCGAGGCGGTCATCCGCTCGACGCAGGAACGCCACATCGAGATCCCGCCGCACGAGGAGTGCGAGGTGCTCGTCGGGCTGGGAATGCGAACCTGGGCCGACGGCCGGACGCTGCTGCTCGGCAGTCCGTCGCTGCTGCGCCAGGAGAAGGTACGCGTCACCAAGAAGGCCACCGAGTGGGTGGACACGTTGCGCCGCCAGTCCGAGACGCCGCTGCTGCTCGCAGTTGACGGCAAGCTGGTCGGGTTGATCAGCCTGCGCGACGAGATCCGCCCGGAGGCGGTCGAGGTACTGCAGCGGCTGCGGGCCAACGGGGTGCGGCGGATCGTCATGCTCACCGGCGACCACCCGGACGCGGCCGCGGCGGTCGCTGAGCGCCTCGGGATCACCGAGTGGCGGGCCGAGGTGCTGCCCGACGACAAGCTCGAGATGGTGCGGCTGTTACGCGATGAAGGGCACACCGTCGCGATGGTCGGTGACGGCGTCAACGATGCGCCGGCGCTCGCCGAGGCCGACATCGGCATCGCGATGGGGCTCGGCGGCACCGATGTCGCGGTGGAGACTGCGGATGTGGCGTTGGCCAGCGACGACCTCAGCCGCCTGCTCGACGTCCGCGATCTCGGCGGCCGCGCTGTCGATGTGATCCGGCAGAACTATGCGATGGCGATCGCGGTGAACGCGATCGGCCTGGTCATCGGGGCGGGTGGCGCGCTGTCGCCGGTGCTGGCCGCGGTGCTGCACAACGCGTCGTCAGTGGCTGTGGTCGCCAACAGTTCCAGACTGATCCGCTATCAGCTCACCGAGCCCTCGACCACGCGCTGAGGCCGGCGTTCGCATGCCGTACAGGCCGACTGCGGCGGCGATCAGACATGCGGCGGCAACGCTGCCGGCGAACCAGGGGAACACGGCTGAGAGCTCCCACCGGGTGGCGGCCCAGCCGGCGACGAGGGTGGGCACCGCCATGGCGGTGTAGGCCACCAGATAGAACGCCGACATCGTCTCGCCGCGACGGTGCGCGGGGACGACGTCGGACAGGTGCCGCAGCGATCCACCGAAGCCCAGACCGAAGGTCACCCCGAGCAATACGGCGGCGACGAACACCAGTGGCCACCTGTGTGTCATCAACACCGGGATGGTGAGTACCAGCGACAGCGCCATACCGACGTCACCGATGATTGCGGAGTACCTGGCAGGCAGCCGGGTCGCGGCGAGTTGGGCCATAGCGGCCGCGAAGGCGGTCGTTCCGACGACAGCGCCACCGAAAACCAGGTTGTCGATGTGGGTCTGGCGGGCCGCCAGCGACGGGTACAGCGACAGCAGCACGCCCAGAACCGACCAGGAGGCCATGACGCCGAGCGCGGAGAACCAGAAGTCGCCGCGGATCTCCACGGGAACAGCGGGTTTGGCGATGCGGACCGGGCCGGGATTGCGGGCGGTGTGGGGTTCGCGCAATGCCAGCACACCGATACCGACGAGAAGGCAGATCACCGCCACGACCGCGTACGGAGTCCGCAGGGGGTGAGGAGCGTACTGGGCCAGCAATGCTGAACCGATGATCGCGATCGTCATGCCGACGTTGAAGCTCACTCCGCTGAGCTGCCCGGAGCGCACGCCGCGGTCGGGCCGCAGGTCCAGCAGCGCTGCCGCGCCGGCTACGACGATCGAGCCGATGGCGGCGCCGTGGATGGTGCGAGCCAACAGCAGGAGCGCCATGTTGTCGGCCACCAGGAAGACCCCGAGGCCGACCAGCAGAGCGAACAGTGCGCCCAGGAGTACCGGTTTGCGTCCGACCACGTCGGACACTCGGCCGGAGACGAGCACCGCGGCGAGCGCGGCGAGCGCGTAGACGGCGAAGACGACTGTCGTCGCCAACGGCGATAGGTGCCAGGTGCTCTCGTAGATGCCGTACAGCGGTGCGGGGAGACCGGATACGCCCAGCGCCACGCCGCTGACGACGAGCAGCAGTGGATAGGCCCATCGCTGCTGCCGGCCGCTCGGACGATCCAACGCCACCATCGCGGATGCACTTCCCGTCGAGTAGGTTTGACAGACATCGAACCCCGCCGAGCGTACGCTGGGTTTGACCGATATCAAACCTCGTGTGGTGAAGGGCACTTTGGATGGCAGACGACACAGGGGTCGCCGCCCCTGTCGGTACGGTGCAGCAGGTGCTGGCCGCGGTCCACGATCCAGTGCGCCTGGAGATGGTCCGCCGTCTGTACAACGCGGGAAAGCCACTGCAGTGCGGGGCGCTCTACGACGGAATCAACAAATCCACGGCCACCCACCACTTCAAGATCCTGCGCGAAGCGGGGGTGACCGAACGGTTGGCCGTCGACGGTCTGATTCATCAGCGGCTGCGTCGTGCAGAGGTGGATGCGGCCATCCCGGGACTCCTCAGCAGCATCGTCCAGGGCGTGAACGCCGAGTCGGCTAACTGAACGGCGCGAGTGTCACGCCCTCGTCGACGAGGCGGCGACGCACCGCGGCCGCAATCTGTACTGCGCCGGGCGAATCGCCGTGTACACATACCGATTCCACGGTGATGGGGATCGTCGATCCGTCGACCGCGTCGACGCGGCCGTGAGTCACCATCGAGATCACCCGCTCGGCGATCTCGTCGACATCCTCGAGCACGGCATTGCGTTCGCGGCGTGACACGAGCTTGCCGTCCGGCCGGTACGAGCGGTCGGCGAACGCTTCGGGGACGGCGCGCAGTCCGAATTCCTCCGCGGCGGCGAAGAACATCGATCCGGCGATGCCCAGCACGGGCAGGGACGGGTCGACCGCGTGCACGGCTGCTGCGACGGCATGCGCCTGGCTACGGTTGGTGACTATCGAGTTGTACAGCGCACCATGTGGTTTGACGTAGCAGACGGACGTGCCGGCCGCCGTGGCCAACGCCGCGAGCGCGCCGATCTGGTAGATGACGTCG
>Ga0208330_1000220_pt1 | contig 31655 bp, 26 predicted proteins | sample DeeseametaMP1896_FD_184180 | JGI IMG/M metagenome (GOLD analysis project Ga0208330, IMG submission 184180) | Marine microbial communities from the Deep Pacific Ocean - MP1896 (SPAdes) | ecosystem: Environmental > Aquatic > Marine > Oceanic | place: East of Hawaii, North Pacific Ocean | collected... | reverse complement strand
GACGCGTCAGGAAACGGGTCATCCGGTGGTTCCACCGCTGGGCTGCATCCCGACAGGGTAGGAGAAATGCCGCGGCCCGGCCTACCGATGCCCACTCCGGCGCGCCGGTCCGTCAGCGGGGCAGGTGGGTCGACGAACTCGGCTGCCCACCTCGATGCCGGCCGATTGGCGCCCGCTGTGCGTGGGCTCAGCGTCGGGTAGGCGTGCTCGTCAGGCGGCCGACGGGCACCGTTTCACAGCGTGCACATAGCAACGGCACAGGACCCGCCTACGGCACGGACACATAATGGGGTCGTGCCCGAGTTTTCCCATGTCGCCGCGACCGGCGACGTGCGCGTCACGATGCGGCGCGCCGACGGCAGTCCCATCCGGGTGCTCGTCGTCGACGACGAGCCGGTCCTGGCCGAACTGGTCTCGATGGCACTGAGGTACGAGGGCTGGGAGATCTCGACGGCCGGCGACGGCGCCGGCGCGATCGCCGCGGCCAAGCAGACCCCGCCGGACGTGGTCGTGCTCGACGTGATGCTGCCCGACATGAGCGGGCTGGAGGTACTGGGAAGACTGCGCGAGCAGATCCCCGGCCTGCCGCTGCTGCTGCTGACCGCCAAGGACTCGGTCGAGGACCGCATCGCGGGGCTGACCGCCGGGGGCGACGACTACGTGACCAAGCCTTTCAGCATCGAGGAAGTGGTGCTGAGGCTGCGGGCCTTGCTGCGCCGCACCGGCGTGGCGACCGCCGAGTCCGATGGTGCCAAGCTCGTCGTCGGTGACCTCGTTCTCGACGAGGACAGCCACGAGGTGACCCGCGCCGGCGAGATCATCTCGCTGACCGCGACGGAGTTCGAGCTGTTGCGCTTCATGATGCGCAACGCCAAACGGGTACTGAGCAAGGCCCAGATCCTCGACCGGGTGTGGAGCTACGACTTCGGTGGCCGGTCCAACATCGTCGAGCTGTACGTGTCATATCTGCGCAAGAAGATCGACAGCGGGCGTGAGCCGATGATCCACACGCTGCGCGGTGCGGGGTATGTCCTCAAACCCGCCCGCTGAACCCCGACGCGCGATCCTGCGGTCACCGCGAGGCTGGTCGCTGCGCACCCGGCTGTTGGTCACCCTGATCGCGCTGCTGGCCGTGGTGTGTGCGGCCATCGGCCTCGCGACGGAGTTCGCGCTGCAACGCTTTCTGATGAACCAGCTCGACGAGCAGGTCGTCGAGGCCGGCAACAGGTCGGCCGTGATCTTCGAGTTCGGGCCACCCCCGCCCCCGGGCATGGGGCGGCCCGACCGGCGCCCACCGGGGCTCATGCTCGGTCCGCCACCCGGTCCGCCACCGGGTCCCCCGCCCGGCTTGCCTGCGCCTGCGGCAGGGCCCGGTCCGGAGTTCCTCAACGCGCCGGGTCAGGCCGTCGGCACCGTCGGAGCCGTGGTTGCCGGCGGACGGCCGCTGACCGCGGGAATCATCACCGCCGCCGGTGCCCGTGCTCAAATCTCCTCTGCCGCAGCGCAGCAACTCGCGGATGTGCGCAACGACGGTCAGCCCGTCACGGTCGAGCTCGACGGGCTGGGCCGCTACCGTGTGATCGCCCTGCAGCCCCGACATCTCGGCCTCACCGTGGTCACCGGTATGCCGACCACCGACGTGGACGACACGTTGATGTGGGTCACGGTGATCTTCGCCGTCGTCGCGGGGGTGGCGCTGCTGGCCGCCGCCGCGGCCGGGGTCGTCATCGTGCGACGCCAACTCGACCCGCTGGCACGGGTTTCCGCGGCGGCGCAACAGGTCGCCGACCTCGAGTTGGATCGCGGCGAGGTGTCGCTTCCGACGCCGATCGTCGCGGTCGACCCCGCAGCAGCGCACACCGAGGTCGGTCAGCTGGGAGCGGCGCTGAACCGGATGCTCGACCGGATCGCGAGCGCATTGTCGGCGCGCCACGCCAGTGAGACGCGGGTCCGCCAGTTCGTCGCCGACGCCAGCCACGAGCTGCGCACCCCGCTGGCCGCCATCCGCGGGTACACCGAGTTGGCCCAACGCCGACACGACGATCTGCCTGCCGAGGTGGCCCACGCGATGGACCGCGTCGAATCTGAAACCGCTCGCATGACGAGGCTGGTCGAAGACCTTCTGCTGCTGGCTCGGCTCGATGCCGGCCGGCCGCTGGACCGGGATCCGGTCGACCTGACCCGGCTCGTCGTCGATGCGGTCAGCGACGCCCATGTCGCCGGCCCTGAGCACAGGTGGGAACTCGACCTTCCCGACGAACCGGTCCTCGTCGACGGTGACGAGCCACGTCTGCACCAGGTGCTCGCAAACCTCCTCGCCAACGCCCGCACCCACACCCCTCCGGGCACCTCGGTGACCACCGCGTTGCGTGTCGCCGACGACGGCGCGGTGGTGCTGACCGTCACCGACGACGGGCCGGGCATCGCGGAGACGCTGCTGCCCGAGGTCTTCGAACGATTCGCCCGCGGCGACACCTCGCGCTCCCGTCGCGGCGGCAGCACAGGTCTGGGTCTGGCGATCGTGGATGCCGTGGTGCGCGCTCACGGCGGCACCATCGCGGTCGACAGTGCCGCGGGCAGAACCGAATTCGCGGTCACGTTGCCGCGGCACTCACCGGCGGCGCACAGCTACGCCTCACCTGGGGCCTAGCGCCGTCCCGCCCGGTCCAGCGGTGCCCTTGCGGCTACGGCCGAGCCGATGCGCGGTGCTTCCGCGCCGCAGATTGCACAGCCGGCGCATAGCCCGAACCAACGGTGAGCACACCCGGACCATCGAGCATGGCTGTCATGACAGCAACTGATCTCGAGTCCCGTTGTGAACGGCCGTCGTTCAGGCCGCGGCCCGACGCGGCGCGGGCCGCCCGCAGCACCGGAGTCCCGGTGCTCGACATCGTCGTGCCGGTGTACAACGAGCAGACCGCGCTGGCCGACTCGGTGCACCGGCTGTACGCCTACCTCGGCGACGCGATGCCGTTCCCGTTCCGGATCACGATCGCCGACAACGCCAGCATCGACGACACCCCTCAGATCGCCGCGCAACTGGCTGCGGAGCTGCCCGACGTGCGGGTTGTGCGGTTGGAGGAGAAGGGGCGGGGCCGCGCTCTGCGGTGGGTTTGGTCGCGGTCCGACGCCGCCGTGCTGGTGTACATGGACGTCGACCTGTCCACCGACCTCGCGGCGCTCGCACCGCTGGTGGCGCCGCTCATCTCCGGCCATTCCGACCTGGCGATCGGCACCCGCCTCGGCCGCGGCGCGCGGGTACGGCGCGGCCCGAAGCGGGAGTTCATCTCGCGGTGCTACAACCTGATCCTGAAATCGACTCTTGCTGCTGGATTCTCGGACGCCCAGTGCGGCTTCAAAGCCATCCGTGCTGACGTCGCGGCGCTGCTGCTGCCCCACATCGAGGACACCGGGTGGTTCTTCGACACCGAGTTGCTGGTGCTCGCCCAGCGCTGCGGACTGCGCATTCACGAGGTCCCTGTCGACTGGGTCGACGACCCCGACAGTCGCGTCGACATCGTCGCCACCGCCGCTGCCGACCTCAAGGGGGTAGGGCGACTGGTGCGCGGGCTGGCCACCGGAATGATTCCGGTGCACGTGATCGCGGCGCAGCTCGGTTCGACGAGGCCGGCCGCGCCCGGTTCGTTGCTGCGGCACGGGGTGAGATTCGGGGCGGTCGGCGTCGCCTCCACGGCGGTCTATGTGCTGCTGTTTCTGCTGTTGCGGGGATGGACCGGTGCTGCGCTGGCCAACGTCATCGCGTTGGCGCTCACCGCGATAGGTAACACTGCCGCGAACCGGCGGTTCACCTTCGGCGTCTCGGGCCGTCCCCGGGTGGCCCGACATCACGCCGAGGGCTTGATCGTCTTCGGCATCGCGCTGGCCATCACCAGCGGGGCGCTCGGCCTGCTGCACGCGCTGGCGCCCGACGCGCACCACGTGACCGAACTCGCCGTGCTGGTGGGGGCCAACCTGGTGGCCACCGTGATGCGGTTCGTGCTGCTGCGCGGCTGGGTCTTCCATCCCGGCCGCAACCGAGAAGAAGGAACCTCACGATGACACTCACGCTCGACGGACGCAACGTGCCGGCTGACCCCGACCTCGGCAACCCGGTACGCCCGCGCTGGGTCACCCCCGCGGTCGTGGCGCTGCTGTCCGCCACCGCGGTGCTCTACCTGTGGGGGCTGGGGTCGGCCGAGTGGGCCAACCCGTACTACGCGGCGGCAGCGCAGGCCGGGACACAGAACCTGACCGCGTGGCTGTTCGGGTCGCTGGATCCTGGCAACGCGATCACGGTCGACAAACCACCCGCCGCACTGTGGGTCATGGCGCTGTCGGGGCGGCTGTTCGGTTTCACGCCGTTCACCATGCTGCTGCCGCAGGCATTGATGGGTGTTGCGTCGGTGGGGGTGCTGTACGCCGCCGTACGACGGGTCAGCGGCCCCGGCGCGGGGTTGATCGCCGGTGCGGCCCTGGCGGTGACGCCGGTGGCGGCGTCGATGTTCCGGTACAACAACCCGGATGCGCTGCTGGTGTTGCTGCTGGTGATCGCGGCATATCTGATGGTCCGCGCCATCCAGTCGGCCCGCTCCCGGTGGGTCGCGCTGGCGGGGGTGGTGTTGGGACTGGCGTTTCTGACCAAGATGCTGCAGGCGTTCCTCGTCGTTCCCGGCTTCGCGCTGGCATTCCTGGTCGCCGCGCCTGTCGGCCTGTGGCATCGCGTCGGCAAACTCGCCGCCGGCGCGGCCGCGATGATCGCGACCGCGGGCTCCTTCCTGATGCTCGTCAGTCTCTGGCCGGCCGACTCGAGGCCCTACATCGGCGGCTCCACCGACAACAGCCTGCTGCAGCTTGCGTTGGGATACAACGGCATTCAGCGTGTGACGGGCGGAGAGGGCCCCGGCGGCGGACCGGGTGGTGGCGGCCCCGGGGGCGGACCGGGCGGTGGCGCGAACCTGTTCTTCGGGGGCGATCCCGGCGTGACCCGATTGTTCGGCGCGTCGATGGGCGCTGAGGCGTCGTGGCTGCTGCCCGCCGCCCTCATCGGTTTGGTGGCCGGGCTGTGGTTCACCCGCCGCACCGCGCGCACAGCGTCGGTGCGAGCGAGCCTGCTGCTGTGGGGCGGCTGGCTGCTGGTCACCGGGGCCGTCTTCAGCTTCATGGACGGCATCATCCACCCCTACTACACCGTCGCCCTGGCTCCGGCGGTCGCTGCACTGGTCGGCATCTGCACCGTCGAATTGTGGCGCGGCAGACGCTTCCGGGGACCGCGGATGACGCTGGCCGCGATGTCTGCCGCGACCGGGGTCTGGGCGTTCATCCTGCTCGATCGCACACCGGAGTGGTTCCCGTGGCTGCGCTGGGTGGTGCTGGTGGTCTCGGTCGTCACGGCCGCCGTCATCGCGGCCGGGGTGCACCGACTGGGCCGGTGGGCCGTCGGGGTCGCCGCCGCAGCGCTGGTGGCCGGGGCCGCCGCACCCGCGGCGTACACCGTCCAGACCGCCTCGCAGATCGGCACCGGCCCGGGCACGATGTCCGGACCGGTGGCAGCCCAACACGGCGGACCGGGCGGGCCGGATGGACCGGGCGGGCCGCGCGGGTCGGGTGGACCGGCACGGTCGATTGCCGACAACGCCAATTTGCAGGCGATGCTCGCCGGGACCGATGCCCGCTGGGCCGCCGCCGGCGTCGGATCGATGAGCACGGCCGACCTCGCGCTGCAGACCGGCGCGTCGGTGATGGCGATCGGTGGGTTCACCGGCGGCGACGACTCACCCACCCTGGAGCAGTTCCAGGCCTACGTCACCGACGGGCAGGTGCGGTACTTCATCGCCCCGGACCGCGACCCGGGGGGACCCGGCGGTCCGGGTGGCCCGGGCGGGGGGAGCGGCGCGTCGGCCGAGATCGCCGCGTGGGTGGAGCAGACGTTCACCCCGGTCGACGTCGGCGGCACCACCGTGTACGACCTGCAGTCCTGACGTTCGCAGCTTGGGGTGCGCGATTCGCCGTCGCGCACCCCGGGCTCGGGCGCCCACGTTGACAGGAGCTCCGGTCGCGGCCATAATTCCGACTAACACCATAAATCTGGTCAGTTGTACCAACTTTACGGGGAAATATGACAGCCACCGAGGAGATCGTCCAGAACGCCGGACGTTACGAGCTGAGCCACCTGCGCGCGCTGGAGGCCGAAGCGATCCACATCATCCGCGAGGTCGCCGCCGAGTTCGAGCGGCCCGTGCTGCTGTTCTCCGGCGGCAAGGATTCGATCGTGATGCTGCATCTGGCGATCAAGGCGTTCAAGCCCGGCCGGCTGCCGTTCCCGGTCATGCACGTCGACACCGGGCACAACTTCGAAGAGGTCATCGCCACCCGCGACGCCCTGGTGGCCGAACACGGCGTGCGTCTGGTCGTGGCCAGCGTCGAAGATGACATCGCCGCCGGGAGGGTCGTCGACAACGGACCGTCCCGCAACCCGCTGCAGACCGTGACGTTGTTGCGCGGTATCCGGGAGAACAAGTTCGACGCCGCGTTCGGTGGTGCCCGCCGCGACGAGGAGAAGGCCCGGGCCAAGGAGCGGGTGTTCAGCTTCCGCGACGAGTTCGGCCAGTGGGACCCGAAGAACCAACGACCCGAGGTGTGGCACCTCTACAACGGCCGGCACCGCAAGGGTGAACACATCCGTGCCTTTCCGCTCTCGAACTGGACCGAGTTCGACATCTGGTCCTACATCGGCGCGGAGAAGATCACGCTGCCCTCGATCTACTACGCGCACAAGCGCCAGGTCTTCGAGCGCGACGGCATGCTGCTGGCGGTACACGAGTATCTGCAGCCCCGTGAGGACGAGCCGATCATCGAGAAGTCGGTGCGGTTCCGCACGGTCGGCGACGTCACCTGCACCGGATGTGTGGAATCCGAAGCGGCCACCGTGGCGGAGGTGATCGCCGAGACCGCGGTGTCACGTCTGACCGAACGCGGTGCCACCCGGGCCGACGACCGCATCTCCGAGGCGGGGATGGAAGACCGCAAGCGCGAGGGGTACTTCTGATGAGCACGACGGACACCAGGGCCGCCGCGGAAGCGACGCTGACCAAGCCCGCCGCGACGCTGTTGCGCATCGCGACGGCAGGATCGGTCGACGACGGCAAGTCCACGCTGATCGGCCGGCTGCTGTTCGACTCCAAGGCGGTCATGGAGGACCAACTGGCCTCGGTCGAGCGGACCTCGCGCGAGCGCGGCCACGACTTCACCGATCTGGCGCTGGTCACCGACGGGCTGCGCGCGGAGCGCGAACAGGGCATCACGATCGACGTTGCCTACCGCTACTTCGCCACCGCCAAGCGCAAATTCATCATCGCCGACACCCCCGGGCACATCCAGTACACCCGCAACATGGTCACCGGCACCTCGACCGCACAGCTGGCGATCGTGCTGGTCGACGCCCGCCACGGACTGCTCGAACAGTCGCGCAGGCACGCGTTTTTGGCCTCGCTGCTGGGCATCCAGCACATCGTGCTGGCCGTCAACAAGATGGACCTGATCGACTGGGACCGCGACAAATTCGAGAAGATCCGCGACGACTTCCACGACTTCGCCGCACGGTTGGACGTCCACGACGTGACGACCATCCCGCTGTCGGCGCTCAACGGCGACAACGTCGTCAGCAAGTCCGACGCGGCCCCGTGGTACGACGGTCCGTGCCTGCTGAGCCACCTCGAGGACGTCTACGTCGCCGGTGACCGCAACCTGGTCGACGTCCGATTCCCGGTGCAGTACGTCATCCGCCCACAGACCCGTGACCACCACGACCACCGCAGCTACGCCGGCAGCGTGGCCAGCGGCGTCATGCGCGTCGGCGACGAGGTCGTGGTGCTGCCGACCGGCAAGACCTCGCAGATCGCCGCGATCGAAGGTCCCGGCGGCCCGATCGACGAAGCGTTCCCGCCGATGGCGGTGTCGATCAGCCTGACCGACGACATCGACATCTCGCGCGGCGACATGATCGCGCGGCCCAACAACCAGCCGCGCATCACCCAGGACTTCGACGCGACCGTCTGCTGGATGGCCGACGACGCGTCGCTGGAACCCGGGCGGGACTACGTCATCAAACACACCACCCGGACCACCCGGGTGAAGGTATCCGGGCTGGACTACCGGCTCGACGTCAACACTCTGCACCGGGACAAGTCCGCGACTGCACTGAAACTCAATGAGCTGGGCCGGATTTCGCTGCGCTCGCAGGTTCCGCTGCTGATCGACGAATACAGCCGCATCGCCGCGACGGGCTCGTTCATCCTGATCGACCCGAACACCAACGTCACCGTTGCCGCCGGCATGATCCTGCCCAACGTCAGCGCGCGGACCTCCAGCCCCAACACGGTGCGCCACGACTCCCTGTGCACCTCCGAGGACCGGCTCAGCACCGGCCGGATGGTGTGGTTCACCGGGCTGTCCGGATCGGGCAAGTCGTCGGTGGCCATGCTGGTCGAACAGATGCTGCTCGAAAAAGGCGTTCCCGCTTACGTTCTCGACGGCGACAACCTGCGCCACGGACTCAATGCCGACCTCGGCTTCTCGATGGCCGACCGGTCGGAGAACCTGCGACGCCTGGCCCACGTGGCGGCCATCCTCGCCGATTCCGGGCAGGTGGTGCTGGTGCCGGCCATCAGTCCGCTGGCCGAGCACCGGGAGCTGGCACGCACGGTGGCCGACGAGGCCGGTGTCGAGTTCTTCGAGGTGTTCTGTGACACCCCGCTCGACGACTGCGAGCGGCGCGACCCCAAGGGGCTCTACGCCAAAGCCCGCTCCGGTGAGATCACCCACTTCACCGGAATCGACAGTCCCTACCAGCGGCCCAAGAACCCCGACCTGCGGCTGACCCCGGAGCGCAGCCCCGACGAACTGGCCGCCGCGGTCATCGAGCTGCTCGAGAGTCGCGGCCAGTGACCGACCATGAACTGGCGGCGTTGCTGGCCGCCGAGGCCGGCCGGTTGCTGCTCGACGTCCGCGCAGAATTCGCCGACGCTGCCGCGCAGGACCGGAAAGACGCGGGGGACAAGCGCTCCCACGACTTCCTGATGGCGGCGCTGGCCGCCGAGCGTCCCAACGACGCCGTGCTCTCCGAGGAGGGCGTCGACGACCCGGTGCGCCTGTCGGCGCAGCGGGTGTGGATCGTCGACCCGCTCGACGGCACCCGGGAGTTCTCCGAACTCGACCGCACCGACTGGGCGGTGCATGTCGCGCTATGGGAGGCCGGTGAGCTTGTTGCGGGGGCGGTGGCACTTCCCGCTCAAGACATCACGCTGGCGACGCCGTCGGTGGCCGCACCACCGCCCCCGCCCGCGGTGCCACGCATCGTGGTGTCGCGGACCCGACCCCCGGCCGTCGCGCTGGAGGTCAAGGAGGCGTTGGGTGGTGAACTCGTCGAGATGGGCTCGGCGGGAGCGAAGGTCGCCTCGGTGGTGCAGGGACTGTCCGACGTATACGTCCACGCCGGCGGCCAGTACGAGTGGGACTCGGCCGCGCCGGTCGCGGTGGCCCGCGCCGCGGGCCTGCACACCTCCCGCATCGACGGCTCACCGCTGGTCTACAACCAGCGCGACTCCAAGCTGCCCGACCTGATCGTGTGTCGCCCCGAGCTCGCCGAGGCCGTGCTGGCCGTCACCGCGGGCTGAAACGTCGACTGAGTCAGGTCAGCCGTCGTAGTCGACGGTGACGGCGTCGGTGGTCGGATGGGATTGGCAGGTCAGTGCGAAGCCTGCGTCGACTTCTGCGGCCGTCAGCGCAAAGTTCTGCTCCATCGTCACGGTGCCCTCGACGATCTTGGCTATGCATGTCCCACAGGCGCCGCCGAGACAGGAATACGGCGCGTCGATCCCATTCTTGAGAGCCGCCTCCAAAATGCTCTCGCCGGGTCCGAGGTCGACGGAGTGGTTCGTCCCCGACAACGCGACCGTGAGCTGAGCTCCGCGGAACTCGGAGTTCGGTGCACTCCGTTCCGCACCGCGGAAGAGCTCGAGACGAATGCTGTCCTCGTCGACTCCGTCGGAGACGAGGTTGCCACGTAGCTCGGTGACGAGCGGGAGGGGCCCACACAGGTACCACCGGTCAACCGAGGTGATCGATTCCCCGAGAGTCCCTCGGAGCAACGGATAGTCGATACGGCCACGGAAATCGGCGGGGTGGTGGGTTTCTCCGGAGCGGACGTGGATGACACGCAATCGGTCCGCGTACCGGGACTCCAGCTGGTCGAGTTCGTCGGCGAACATGGTGGTTTCGGCGGTGCGGTTGCCGTAGATGAGGGTGAAACGGCTGTCGGTTTCGATCTCCATGGTGGTTCTGATGATCGACAGGATCGGGGTGATGCCGCTGCCGGCGGCGACTGCGACATGCTCGCACTCGGCCCCCGGCTGCAGGGGTGCACCGAAACTGCCGGTGGGTGTCATGAGATCCACCACGTCGCCGGCCCGCAACATGTCGCACGCGTACGTCGAAAAGGCGCCGTTGTCGATGCGGCGGACCCCGATCGCCAACTCGCCGGAGGTGGCCGACGTGCAGATCGAGTAATTGCGCCGGATCGTCGTGCCGTCGTCCGTGCGGTGCTGGACGGTCAGGTGTTGACCCGCCTGGAACTGGAACTGTTCCCGGAACTCCTCGGGCACCTCGAACGTGATCTTCACGCTGTCGGCGGTCAAGCGATCCACGCTCTTGACCGGAACCGGGTAGGTGCTGGCGTGCCGCGCACTCGATGACCGCGGCATCCTGACGGGCAGAATGGGCGCGAGCTTGCCGTTGAGCTTCTTCCACTCCCGGTACTCGTTCGGGTCCAGTTGCTGACCGAACACAGTGCCGATCGCGGCGTCGCGCTCCAGATACGCGGCCTCGTTGCGCCGCCAGGCGGCGACGTATCGGTAGAACGGAATGGACGGGTGCAGATGATGCACCAGATGGTAATTCTGTGACAGCAGCAGCGGAGTCATGATCCATTCGGCTCCGACCCGATTTCGGGTTGCCCGATAACGGTTCTCGCGCTGAGTCTGTTCCAGCCCGTGGTGGGGAAGCCAGTCGAACCACCACGCGAGAACGAAGATGGCGACGCGCTCGGGAATCAGATAGATCACCGCCACCATCCACAGGTGCCCGGTGAGCGCGGCACCCACAAGGACCGCCGCGGAAAACGTCATCAAGCCGGCGGTTTCGATGATGTCGGCACGTGGACGCTTCTTCCGGTTGCGCCACAGGAACCGCAGATAGGGCAGATCCATCGCAGGAAATCTGAACGGCAGTTGCCACCACGGTGCGGCGCTGACGAAGTGATCGGGATCGGCATCGCCGTCGTTGGTGTTGCGGTGATGCTCGATGTGGATGAAGGCGAAGGACGAGAACGAGATCAGCGGGGAGACGAAGAACATTGCGACGCGCCCGAAGAGCCGGTTGACCCATCGGTGGGAACTGATCGCGCTGTGGGATGCATCGTGGAGCACGGTGAACATCACGAAGATCGCTGCCGCGCTGGCGGCTATGGTGGCCGCCGCCGGCAGACTGCGGGCGATCGCGGCGGCCGTGGACGCGCCGAACACCGCCAGTGCGGCGACGAAGATTGCGACGATGGGCCAGGAGAGAGCGGGGACCCGTTCGCCGGGGTCGGGCAGGGCCTGCCGTGACAGGGTAGGCGCGGACGGAGATTCCTCTGCGGTTGTCGCCATCAGGAGTCCTTCTTCGATGCTCATCGGTCGGGGTCACGCTACGAATCGCGACAGCAGCCGACAAGGCACTCCCGGCCCATCGCCGTGTGCGCTGCGCACACACCCAGCAGGGGGGGACCCGGTCGGTGTGGGATTCAGCCGGATCTGAGCACCGCGGCGCCGAGGACGTCTGCGGCGCGAAGCGCGGCGTGGAGCCCGGCCAGGCCGGCAGTGGCGGGAGCCCCGCGCCGTTCCTCGGCGCGCCGGACCCGCTTGAGCACGGTGTTGCGGTGAACGTTCAACGTGTGCGCTGCCGACACCAGACTGCCTTGCGCGTCGAGGACGGCGAGCAGGGCCGCTCGTTCCTCCCTTTCCTGCGATCCGTCACGGCCGAGGTCGCCGAGTTGGGACTGCACGAAGTTCCGGGCCACCTCGAGGTCCTGTGACAACGCGTCGACCAGCGCGACATCGCTGAAAACCGTCAGCGACGGAGCCGACAACACCGAGAGTTCGACGATGCGGCGCGTGCCTACCGCTTCACGGTGGGATAGGCGAAAGCCCGGCACCGCCTCGTGAGGTGAGCCCACAGCGATGTGGACGGCCTCGCCGGAGCTGTGCCACGTGGCCAACGTGTCGCGGGCCAGTCGAGCCTGTTCGCCGGTCACCGCGACCCATCCCCAGAGCGCAAGCGGCCCGTCGGCCATGAGGAGCGGGTGCGGTGAACCCAACGCCCTGGCCAACAGGTTGGCGTGACGTTCCAGGTTGACTGCACGGTCATGCGCCCAACACACGAATCCGATCTGGGTGCCGGTGAGTCGGTGTCGCAGAACTCGTTCTGCGCGGCTGACCGTGATGTGCTTGCCGGCGAGCAGGTCCTGCACCATCTCGGCGCGCTCGGCGCGGGCCTGGTTTTGGCGACGGTCGAGTTCGGCGACATACTCTTCGGCGACCAAGCTGGAGATCCGGTCGATATAGCGGAACGCGAAGCGCTCCAGTTCCGCGTAGACGGTCAGGGCGGTTGCAGAGTCACCCGTCCATCCCTTCATCACGTCTGCCAGCCGCACCGTGAAGTACTCGTGTCCGAGCCGGTAGAAGCGCAACATGACATCGACGCTGTGTCCGCGCGAGGCCATCGCCCGGGCATGCTCGAGCGCGGTGACCGGCGCCTCGGCCGCGGCGGCGTCGATGCCGTGGCGGACCATGGACAAGGCCGCTTCCAGATTCGACGAACACGACCCCAGCGTCAGTCCACGGAGTTCGGCGTCCTCGACGGTCTCAGGAATACGTTCCACCAGAAACTGCAACATGTCGTCGGCCAGCCGCGAGACATCGGACAGCAGCGCCACCGCAACAGTCCGCCCGTCGAGTCGGCCCTCGGGCGACTGCTGAGCGTCCATGGCCGAGACTTTAATGCTCCCGTGGCCGAGTGCCGCCGTGCGACACCGGACGACGTCGTCGGTGCTGCATCCAGCACGATCATCGGCGTTCTCATGTCTGTCGAATAGGCTGCAACCCAGTGGGTTTGACCTGCGCGACGCGTCGTGGATGCTACCCCCGCGATGGATCGGCAGGCCGTCGACTCCGGGGTGGACGGTGCCGCGGCACGCCCGCCTCGCGACGCGCGCGGGTCCGTGCCGCCGCGCTGGGCGTGCCGGCGACTGCCCGAGACCTCGACGATTGATCGGCGCCGCAGCGCGCGGGGGCGCACTACGCTGAGACCGTGTCTGAATTGAACACCCTGCGCGCGCTGGAAGGGATGCCCGCGGCGCCTGCCCCGCTGGGCGACTCGACGTTGGTCCTCATCGACTGCCAGAACACCTACACCCGCGGGGTGATGGAACTCGAGGGGGTGGATGCCGCTCTGGACGAGGTGGCGGCACTGCTGGACCGGGCCCGCTCCGCAGGTGTTCCGGTCATCCACATCCAGCACAACGGCGGGGCCGGCTCGCCCTACGACATCGATGCCGAGATCGGCGCCATCGTCGATCGGGTCGCCCCGCGCGAGGGCGAGCCGGTGGTCGTCAAGAGCTATCCGAATGCGTTCGTCCAGACCGACCTCGACGACCGGCTCAAGGCGGTCGGGGCCTCGAACCTCGTGTTGGCCGGTTTCATGACGCACATGTGCGTCAACTCCACTGCCCGCGGCGGGTTCAACCTCGGCTACGCGCCGACCGTGGTGGCCGGTGCGACCGCGGCCCGCGCCCTGCCCGGGACGGACGGACAACCCGTTCCCGCCGCGGCGATGCAGAGCGCCAGCCTGGCCGCGATTGCCGACCTGTTCGCCGTGGTGGTCCCCGGATCCGCCGACCTGCCCGACTAATCTGGCGCCATGCGGATGTCGGCGAAGGCGGAGTACGCCGTCCGCGCCATGATCCAGCTGGCGACCGCCGAGGCCGGCGCTCTCGTCAAAACCGACGATCTGGCCAGGGCGCAGCAGATCCCTCCCCAGTTTCTCGTCGACATCCTGTCCGACCTGCGCACCGACCGACTGGTCCGCAGCCACCGGGGCCGCGACGGCGGCTACGAACTCAGTAGACCGGCGGCCGACATCAGCATCGCCGACGTGCTGCGCTGCATCGACGGACCGCTGGCCAGCGTGCGCGACATCGGGCTCGGCGACCTGCCGTACTCCGGTCCCACGGCCGCGTTGACCGACGTCTGGCGCGCCCTTCGGGCCAGCATGCGATCGGTGCTCGAGCAGACCAGCCTCGCCGACGTCGCCGCCGGGGTACTGCCCACCCATGTCCGCGCTTTCGCCGATGACTACCGCCGCCAGGAAGAGGCGCGCGGGCATCAGGACAACTAGCGGCCGATCAGGTGAATGACTGAGGTCTAGCGCCGTGCTGGCGGGTGCAAATCTCCACATGCTGTCCGCCAGGGTCGCGGAAGCAGAGGCGGCGTCCGTGGTAGGAACACGGTGTGGTGTTCGACGTGCGCGACCTCGCTGCCCTCATCGTCATCGCGCCGATGGCAGGGGGGCCGTCGACGCCCGAACTGGCCGCCGCCGGCAGCAACGCCGGCGCACTCGGCTTCATCGCCGCCGGTTATCTCAGTGCCGACGTGTTCGCCGAGCGGCTGAACGCGGCGGCTGAGCTCACCTCCGCCCCGCTCGGCGCCAACCTGTTCGTGCCGCACCCCAGCGCGGCGACACCGGAGTCGATCGATCGCTACGCCGCGGCGCTGTCGCCGGACGCCCGCCGTTACGGCGCCGAGCTCGGGACGCCCCGGTTCAGCGACGACGACTGGTCCGCCAAGCTCGATGTGCTGCTCGATATCCGGCCGGCGTTGGTGTCGTTCACCTTCGGGTTGCCCAGTGCCGAGGAGCGCCGCCGCCTGTCCGCGGCGGACATCGCCACCGCGGCCACGGTCACCACGCTGGCCGAAGCCCGCCAGGCTGTCGAGGTGGGCGTGGATTGTCTTGTCGCGCAGGGACCGTCGGCGGGTGGACATCGCGGCACCTTCGACCCGACTGCGACGCCGTCCGATGTTCCGCTGGATGACCTCGTCGCCACCCTCGTCGCGGACCTCGATCTGCCGGTCGTGGCGGCCGGCGGGTTGATGACCGCGGCAGACGTGGACCGGGTGCAACGCGCCGGCGCGGTCGCCGCGCAACTGGGCACCGCATTCCTGTTGGCCGACGAGGCCGGCAGCACTGCTGTGCACCGGGCGGCGTTGACCGACCCGGCATTCACCGAAACCACGGTCACGAAAGCGTTTTCCGGCCGATTTGCGCGGGGTCTGCGCAACCGCTTCATCGACGAGCACGAGGCCGAAGCGCCATTCGGATATCCCGAGGTGCACTACCTGACCGGCCCGGTGCGCGCGGCATCGGTGCGCGCCGGTGACCCGCACGGAACCAACGTCTGGGCGGGCACCGGTTTCGACAAGGCGGTGTCCGCGCCGGCGGCCCAGATCATCGAGCAGCTTCGAGTGCACTGATGCCGCCGCTCACACGCCGGGCCTTCGCGAGGGGTGTCGGCGTGTTGGCGGCGGCGCCGTGGATGGGTGCGTGCATGAACCAGACCTCGGGCGGATCCGGCGAGCACGTCGTGGTCGTCGGCGCCGGGATGGCCGGACTGGCCGCGGCGCGGCGCCTGGCCGACGCCGGGGTCAGGGTGACCGTCCTCGAGGCGCGTCCCCGGATCGGTGGGCGAACGTGGACGGACACCTCGCTGGGCGTGCCCGTCGATCTCGGCGCGGCGTGGATACACGGGACGCAGGACAACCCCTTGATGGACCTGGTCGCCGAGATCGGCGCGGACACCGTCGAAACCGACTTCGAGAACGTCACGGTGCTCGACCGGGACGAACCGGTCCCGGACGCCGACGTGGAGGCGGCGGGATCCGCCTGGTCGTACGCGATGGACGAGATCTACCGTGCTGGCGCCGATGCCGGACCACAGACGTCGTTGGCCGACGTGTTGGCGCGCTACGTGGACGTCGACGGTCCCTTGACCCAGTGGTTGATCACCTCGACGGTCACCGCCGAGTACGCGGCCGATCCCGCCGAGTTGTCGTTGCGGTGGTTCGGCCAGGAGGGGGAACTCGACGGTCCGGATGTGTTGCTGCCCAACGGCTACGGCCAGCTTGTGGCGTATCTGTCCCGGGGCCTGCAGATCCGACCGGACACGGTTGTCACCCGCATCGACCACCGCGGCGCCACCGTCACCCTCACCACGACACAGGGCATGGTCACGGCCGACCGGGTGATCGTCACCGTGCCCCTCGGTGTGCTCAAGACCGGTGCCATCGCGTTCGATCCGCCGCTACCCGAGGCGAAGTCGCAGGCGATCCGGCGTCTGGGTTTCGGTCTACTCGACAAGGTAGTGCTGAGGTTCGACGAGCCGCACTGGGCTGCCGAACCTGATGTGTTCGGCGTTCTGGGCGCCGACGCGCCGGTGAGCGATGTGGTCAACGGGCTGCGGTTCTCCGGCACGCCGCTGCTGGTCGGTCTGCGCGCCGCGGGCACTGCCCGTGACCGCGAAGTGCTGTCCGACGGTGCCGCGGTCGAACAGGTGCGTGCCGCGCTGGACCTGCCCGAGCCCACCGGCGCGCTCGTCACCCGCTGGGCGGCCGACCCGTTCGCGCGTGGCTCCTACAGCTTTCTCGCAGTGGGATCGAGCCCCGACGATCAGCGCGCCCTCGCCGAGCCGGTGGGGGAGCGGTTGCACTTCGCCGGCGAGGCCACCCAGGAGGAGTTCTTCGCCACCGTGCACGGCGCCTACCTGAGCGGGCTGCGCGAAGCCGAGCGAATCCTCGACTGAGCCATCAAGTTCAGCGCAACGCCTCGACGACGACGTCCCCGGTCTCCGAGCGGGCGGTGACCACCGACGCCGCGTCGTCGCGGTTGCGGGTCTGCGGCACGGAGACCACGGTGGAGCCCCGCCCTTCGCCGGTGCTGGCGTTGACGGCGTACGGGCCGGGATCGGGCACGGCGAGGACCACATCCCCGTCGCCGGTCTCGACGTCGATGACGGCTGGAGCGGCGGCGAAGTCGACGCTGACGTCTCCGGTCTCGGTGACGGCCCGGAATGACTCGGCCACCGAAATCGCGTTGCGGCTGGCGACGTCACCGTGATCGTTGGTGATGTCGATGCGGCGTGCCGACCCGTTGAGCACGACCGCCCCGTCGGTGGTGCGGGCAGTGAGCTGGTCGATGTCCGCGTCGGCCATCACCACCCCCATGTCCTGCTCGGTCGTGACCGCCAGCCCCCGGGCCAGCTGCGGCGGCAGCACCACCGTGATCTCACCGCCGCGGGCCCAGCGCAGCATCGGCGCCGGCTCGGCGCTGACACTGACCCGCGCGCTGCGGCCGTCGGCGCCCAGCGTCAGCGGCTCTGCATTAGGCCGTGCCGGGCTGATCAACCGGAGATCCACGCGGGGCTCGGAGACGTCGCGATCGGTGGTGATCCGGATGACCGCCGGCACCGGCCCGGTGTCGACAGTCAACGCGCGCAGTGTCGCCGGCAGCGTGATCGTGTCGGCAACCACCCGGAATCGGCTTGCGCCCCAGGCGAACCCCGCCAACGACACGATGACCGCGGTGATCAGGACGCCGGCGAGCGCAACCAGCCCGACCCGCACCGCGGTACGTCCGCCTGGGGACAGCGGAGGCGGCGCCGCGGGTTGCCCGGAAGGTTGTCCAGGGGGGAGGAGCAGAGGGGTGGTCATCACAGATCATTCCTTCCGGTGCGCGTGGGCACGTTCACGATTCGAGGAACCGCAGCACGGCGAGCACCCGGCGGTTCTCGCTCTCGTCCTGGGCCAGATCCAACTTGGTGAAGATCGAGGCGATGTGCTTCTCGGCCGAGCCGACCGAGATGTGCAGGGCGGCGGCGATCGCCGAATTGGTTCTGCCTTCGGCCATCAGCTGCAACACGTCGTGTTCGCGTGGGGTGAGCGCATCGAGGGTGCTTCTCCGGTGTGAGCGCACCAGGATCTGAGACACCACCTCCGGATCGAGCACCGTGCCGCCGTTGCCGACAACCTGCACGGCGTCGAGGAAGGCCGGTACGTCGGCCACCCGGTCCTTGAGCAGGTATCCGAATCCCCGGGTATCCGAGGCGATCAGCTCGGCGGCATAGCGTTCCTCGACGTAGTGCGACAGCACCAGCACCGCTGAATCCGGGTTCTGGCTGCGTAGCAGCGCGGCCGCCCGGATTCCTTCGTCGGTGAACGTCGGCGGCATCCGCACGTCGACGATCGCCAGGTCGGGGCGCTCGTCGTTGACCAGCCGCAGCAGGTTGGTGGCGTCGGGAACCCCGGCGACGACGTCGTGGCCGGCGTCGGTCAGGATTCGCTCGATGCCGGCCCGCAGCAGCGCCGAGTCTTCGGCGATCACTATGCGCATGGCAGCACCGCGGTGACGATCGTGGGTCCGGTGGCCGGGCTGGACACTGTGAACGTGCCGCGCGCGGCCCGTACCCGCTCGTCGAGGCCACGCAGCCCGGTGGCTTCACCGCTTCCGTCGTCGGCCACGATGCGCGCTCCGCCGTGCCCGTCGTCGAAGACGCTGACGTGCAGTTGCTGAGATGATTCGTCGAGTCGGACGGTGACCGCGGCGTTCGAGGCGTCGGCGTGGCGGGTCACATTGGTCAGTGCCTCGGCCACCACGAAGTAGGCACACGCCTCCACCTCGTCGGGAAGCCGCCGCGGCAGGTGCAGGCTGAGCGTGGTCGGGATCCCCGCGTTCACCGTCCGTTGCACCACCGCCGACAGCGCGGCGTCGAGTCCCCGATCGGACAGGATGGTGGGGGCGATGCCGCGCACGACGTTGCGCAACTCCACCAACGCGCTTTTCGCGTCGGCGTGCGCTTCGCCGATGAGGGCTTTGGCCGCGGGCAGGTCGGTGTCGAGTTTGGTCTGGGCCAGCCCGATCGTCATCGCCAGCGACACCAGCCGCGGCTGCACGCTGTCGTGCAGATCGCGTTCGATGCGGTGGCGTTCGGTCTGCGCCGAGGTCACCGCACCCTCGCGGGCGTCGGCCAGCGCGCTGACCTGGTTCTGCAGCGCTGCGGTCGGCGACGGGCTGAGCAGCCAGCGGTCGATGGACGCATCCAGCGCCGGGGCGAACACCAGCAGCGTCACCGCCGCGACGACCGCCACCGCGGCCAGCAGCAGCGCGACCGGCGTGGGCAGGAACGACAAGCCGGCCTGCGCGTCGCTGTTGCCGATCACCACCGCGGCCGCCGGCGCCAGGAACGCGAACGCCAGCAGCGCGACGGCCAAACCGGTGACCAGCGCGTCGTAGATCATCCGCAGATAGTGGTGGGCGACCGACTTCCAGAATCGTCCGCTGCTCGCATCCAGCCACAGCTGGTGCGCCCAACGCTGGAAGCCGGTGTAGGACGACAGCCGGCGTGCAGGCACGCCGATGCCCATCCCGAACACCGCCTCGCTGCGGATGCGTTCCACCCAGTCGATGCCTCGCATCAGGTAGATGAACAGCACCGCGGCGACGACGAACCCGATGATGCTCGGGATCGACGAGATGCCGAGGACGACGATGCCGAGGGGAATCCAGAACCACACCACCGCCAGCGCGCCGCCCGCGATCAGCGAGGCGGTGGGCACCACGCCGATCGGGCGGGGCCGGCGGTGGGGCTCGCCGGCCGAGATGCCGATGGTGTCGGTGTCCGCCGCCGGGGCTTCGGGCGCGGCGGCGTCATTCGTTACGACCATGCCCACCAACCTATGGACCGGCGCGCGCCGAGGACACGGCGTTTTCCCGCGAGTCCGGCGGGGGTTTTCCTCCTTCCTGTTCTGCACCGCGCCCTGCACCGTGAGCGCGCGTGTCCCCCGCCCGACACGCCGCATCCAACCGGCATTTCGCGCACGCTCGCCGCTGGCCATACTGACGGAATGACCGCCGACACCGCCGGCCCCGCAGATCCCGCCGGCCCCACCGGTCCTGCCGGCCCCGCCGGTCCAGCCGGCCGTCGCCCCGCGATCCTCGACTATCTCGGCCCCAACTGGTTCGCCTCGGTGATGGGAACCGGGATCGTCGCCACCGCCGGCGCGTCGCTGCCCGTACACCTGCCGGGTCTGCGGGCGTTCGCGCAGGTGGTGTGGGTGATTGCGGCGACGTGGCTGGTGGTTCTGATCGTGGCGACGGTGGCGCATTGGGTGCGCAACTCCGAGATGGCCCGCAGCCACGCGCGCAATCCGCAGATGGCGCACTTCTACGGCGCGGCCCCGATGGCGCTGCTGACCGTCGGATCCGGCGCGCTGCTGGTCGGGGTGGATCTGATCGGCATGCGCACCGCGGTGAACCTGGCCTGGATTCTGTGGATCGCCGGGACGATCGGCGGGCTGGTCACGGCGCTGAGCATCCCGTATCTGATGTTCACCCGGCACCGGGTGGAACCCGACGCCGCGTTCGGCGGTTGGCTGATGCCTGTCGTGCCGCCGATGGTGGCCGCTGCCACGGGCGGGTTGCTGATCCCGCACATGGCCGAGGGGCCCGGCCGAGCCACCATGCTCTACGGCTGCTACGCGATGTTCGGCCTGTCGCTGATCGCGTCGCTGATCATCATCACCATGGTGTGGAGCCGGCTCGCACACTTCGGCACGTCGGGCACCGCCCGGGTGCCCACGCTGTGGATCGTGCTGGGGCCGCTGGGCCAGTCCATCACGGTCGCCGGGCTGCTCGGCGCCGACGCCGCGCTGGCGGTCGACGAGAATCTCGCCGACGGCATGAGCGTGTTCGCGGTGCTCTACGGCGTTCCGGTGTGGGGTTTCGCGGTGCTGTGGATCGCGCTGGCCACCGCACTGACGGTGCGCACCCTGCGCCGGGGCATGCCGTTCGCGCTGACATGGTGGAGCCTGACGTTCCCGGTCGGCACATTCGTCACCGGAACCACCCAGCTGGCGGTGCACACCGACCTGCCGGCGTTCCGATACGCGGCCGCCGTCGCCTACGTGGGCCTGTTGTTCACCTGGCTGCTGGTGGCGGTCCGCACGCTGCGGCTCGGTTGGCGCGGCGCGTTGTTCACCCCACCGGCGGCCGACCCCATCCGGGCCCGCAAGGATCCGGCGCGCTGACGCACCCACCGTGACGCCTTGCGCGCCCGACCCACCCGGCGTGCCAGAATCGCCGACGTGCGAATCGGGATGACGATGCCGGTGATGGAGCCCGATCTGGACCGGGGGACACTCAAGGCCTGGGCTGAGCTGATCGACGGCGGCGCGTTCTCGTCGCTGTGCTGGGGGGAACGCATCGCGTTCGACAACCCCGAGAGCCTGACTCTGCTCGGGGCGCTGGCGGCCTGGACCGACCGGGTGCGGCTGGTGACCACTGTGGTGGTGCCGCAGCTGCACGATCCCGTCCTGCTCGCCAAGCAGCTGGCCACCGGTGACCTGCTCTGCGGCGGACGGCTCACCGTCGGCATCGGGGTGGGCGGTCGCCACGAGGACTACCACGCCGTCGGTGCCGATCCGGCAACGCAGACGATGCGCCAGATGGCCGAGCGGGTGGCGGTGATGAAGCGCGTCTGGGCGGGGGAGAACGTCACCGGTGCGACGCTGCCCGTCGGACCGCCGCCGGTGCAGGCCGGCGGCCCGCAGCTGGTGGTGGGCACGATCGGGCCCAAGACCGTGCGCAGCGCCGCCGCCTGGGCAGAGGGTCTGGCCGGGATCACCCTCGATCTCGACCTCGACAAGGAGTCCGCGCTGTTCGACGTGGCTCGCCAGGCCTGGCAGGAGGCGGACAAGCCGGCCCCGCACCTGGCGACCTCGTTCTGGTTCGCCCTCGGTGACGGCGACGAGCCGCGCGCGCAGGTGCACCGGCATCTGCGCCGCTACATGAACTGGATCCCCGCCGAGGTGGTCGACGCGATGGCGCCGACCACCGGGTGGGCCGGTACCGACGACGAGTTGCGAACGGTGCTGGGCCGCTTCGCCGAGATCGGCGCCGACGAGGTTCATCTGATCCCCACCAGCTCCGACATCGACCAGGTGCGCCGGGTCGCGGCGATCGCCGAAGAGTTCTGACGCCCGACGCGCGCAGTTCGGTTCCGGACCTGAGGGCGGGATGACACGCTGCTGACATGACGATCAGCTGGGGTGGTCGCGCCAAGCAGATGTGGCAGGCGGTGAGCAAGCAGGTGCCGGCTCCGTTGGCCCCACCCGACACGTTCCCCATCGACGAGGTCGCCGAGATGCTGCGCGACATCGGCATCGCCCTCATCGAAGTGCAGGTGCCCAGCGGCGTCGTGGAGTCCCGGCTGGAGCGCATCGCCCGGCGCTACACCAGCGAGCCGGTGCGCGTCGTCGCGTTGCCGACAGTGCTGATCGTGCAGGTGGGAAAGGTCGGCCACGAGGTGGCGGCCTCCACCGGAGGCACCACTCAGCTTGATCGCGCCGGCAAGGTCGACGCGGTGGCGCGGCTCGCGACAGCGGGCGCGGTCGCCCCGCGCGATGCGGTCCATGACATCACCGAGGCCCGCACTGCGACGCCACGCTTCGGTCCGGTCATGATCCTGGTCGGCTACGTCATCACCACGCTGGGCTTCGGCATCGTCATCAACCCGGCGTGGACGGCGTTGTGGGCGTATGTGTTTCTCGGCGCCGTGGTCGGTGCTGTGGTCGTCGTCGCCGGACGCATCCCGACGCTGGCCGTCATCATCCCGTCGCTGTCGGCCGCGTTGGTGACGACGTTGGCGATCTGGTTCGTCGCCGACGCCGCGAACGACGAGTTGCTGCGCATCATCGCTCCCGCACTGGTCGCCACCTTGCCCGGCCTGTCGCTGACCATCGGAGCCATGGAGCTGGCCGGTGGGGCGATCATGGCGGGGTCGAGCCGGCTGGTGTACGGAGTCGTCCAGCTCATGCTGCTGGCGTTCGGGGTGGCGATCGGGGTGGCCATCGCGGGCAGGCCGGGGTCGCCTGCCGTGGCCGACCGGATGGGGCCGCTGTCCTTCTACGTCGCGATCATCGTCATCGGGATAGGGCTCTACATCTACCTGTCCGCACCGCGCGGGTCGCTGCTGTGGGTGACCGCCGCCGTGGCCGTGGCACTGATCGGCCAGAAGATCGGCGGTCTGTTTTTGTCGTCGGCGCACTCCGGGGCCCTCGGTGCTCTGCTGGTGTTTCCGTTCGCCGTGGCCGCGGCGAAGTTGAAGACGGCCCCGCCGGTGTTCGTCATGTTGTTGGCAGCGTTCTGGTCGCTGGTGCCGGGCGCGCTGGGGTTCGAGTCGATCACCGCGGCCGCCGTGCAGCGGTCGCTGGACGCCGCCACGCTGGGTAACACCTTCTCCGCGGTGTTCTCCATCGCGCTGGGCACACTGGTGGCCTGGAGCATCTACGACACGGTGTTCGCGCGCCGAGATGACGGCCTCAACAGTGGCAAGCTCGAGGCATGACCGACACCGACGCGTTGCCGCCCATCGTGTCGCGGGCCGAGTGGGAGACGGCGCGCGCCGAACTGCTGGTGCTGGAGAAGGACCTCATCCGCGCAAAGGACGCGGTGAGTGCCGCTCGCCGCCGACTGCCCATGGTCGAGATCGACACCCCGTACGTGTTCGACACCGAGACGGGCCCGCTGACCCTGCTCGACCTGTTCGACGGCCGCAGGCAGCTGATCGTCCAGCACTTCATGTTCGCGCCGGAGTGGGACGAGGGCTGCGCTGGCTGCTCGATGATGGCCGATCACGTCGGTCCGCTCTCGCACCTGTACGCCAAGGACACCGCGTTCGTGCTGGTGTCGCGCGCGCCGGTGGGCAAGCTGGTCGCCTTCAAGGACCGCATGGGCTGGGACCTGCCCTGGATGTCATCGGGCCGGTCGACCTTCAACGAGGACTTTCACACCACCGTCGACGGTCAGGAACGGCACTCCATCAGCGTGTTCCTGCGTGACGGCGAGCGGGTGTTCCACACCTGGCAGACGTTCGACCGCGGTGAGGAACCCTTCATGGTGGTGTTCGACCTGCTCGACCTGACCCCGTACGGCCGTCAGGAGACCTGGGAGAAGTCACCGCCAGGCTGGCCGCAGCAACCGGCCTACGAGTGGATCCGATTGCACGACGAGTACTGACCCGTTGGCGAGGCCCTTGCGCCTGGTCGGACAGGGCGGCTGGTGGCCCCACTTCACTCCGGCCTGGCGACCCCCGCGGTTAGCGGCCCCACTTCCACGGCTTGTCCCAATGGCCGGGTGGCACACCGGTGACCTGCCCGATGTGTCCGGGCGGAACGTTAACGATCTGTCCGACGTGGCCGGGTGGCGGCGGCTGGGGCAGCCACCAGTCATGATCGGCGTTGGCCAGGCCTGCGCCCAGGCCCATCGATGCCGCACCCATGCCGCCGGCGACGGCCGCCGCGACGAACATCTTCTTCACCTGCATCGTGCGCTCCTCTCCACGGATGCTCGTTTCAGGTCTGTACCCAGTCTTATCGCACTCGGGCACCCCAGCGTTAGGCGCGGCCGGGCACTTCAGCGTTGAGCGCCGCTGGGCCACGATTGATTCCCTGCAGCTCACGCGGCTTTACGGGGTTATGTACTAGGGCTGCGTCGTCTCAGCACAGCACCTCGGCGCTGTCCGGGGCCCAGACATCCCGCGTCCCGCGAGAGCCCGAAGCCCGCGTCCCGAACCCCGCAGCCCGAACCCGCATCCCGGGTCCCGCATCCCGCGTACCGCAGCCCGCGAGCGTACGGTTTCTGACGGAAATCACCCGATTTGTGTCAGAAACCGTACTTTCGCGGCGCTCACGGCATTGGGACCGTCTGTGACCCAGGCGTCACGCGTACCGCGTCCCGCATCCAGACAGCCCGCGTCCCGCGAGCCCGGAGCCCGGAGCCCGCAGGCCCCGTCCCGTATCCCGCATCCCGCGTACCGCAGCTCCGCGAGCGTACGGTTTCTGACGGAAATCGCCCGATTTGTGTCAGAAACCGGACTTTCGCGGCGCTCACGGCATGGCACTGTCTGTGGCCCAGATATCCCGCGTCCCGCGAGCCCGGAGCCCGGAGCCCGGGTCCCGCAGCCCCCGTCCCGCATCCCGCAGGCCCCGTCCCGTATCCCGCATCCCGCGTACCGCAGCCCGCGAGCGTACGGTTTCTGACGGAAATCACCCGATTTGTGTCAGAAACCGTACTTTCGCGGCGCTGACGACATCGCCCCGGCGCCGTGCGCGACTCGGCCCACCGCCGTGCGTGACTTGGCCCGGCGCCGCTCACGACTTGGCCTGGCGCCGTGCATGACATGCCTGGGCGCCCTACATGGCTTGGCGCTGCTCCCAGTCCGCAACGGTTTCTGAAATCGTCCGGCGACCCGGTGGTCTGGCCTAGGTTGGTGGCCGTGTGCACCCGTGTGCTGTGGAACTCGAACGACCTGGCGGTGCTGACCGGACGCAGCATGGACTGGCCGGAATCCACCGAACCGCTGATCGTCGCGTTTCCGGCCGGGCGCCGGCGGGACGGGGGAGCGCTGGCCGGCGTCGACGTGGTACCCCGTAGTCCGCTGCGCTGGACCAGCCGCTACGCGACATTGGTCACCTCGGTGTACGGCCTCGGCGGTATCGACGGCTTCAACGAGAAGGGCCTTGCTGGTCACGGGTTGTACCTGCAGAGCACCGACTTCGGGGTGCGCAACCCGGCCGAACCGGGGGTGCACGCGGGCATGTGGTTGCAGTACCTGCTGGACCAGGCGGCGACCGTGTCCGAAGCGCTGGCGTTGATGGACGGCCTGGACGTGGTGATGGTCGGCGCGCACGGCCACGACGCGACCATCCATCTGGCTCTGGAAGACGCTTCCGGAGATTCTGCGATCATCGAATTCGACCACGGCACTCCGGTCGTGCACCACGGCCGCCAGTACACACTGATGACCAACGACCCCACCTACGACGAGCAGCTTGCGCTGCTGGCCGAGCAGGACTTCTCCCAGCCGTCGCGCGACATGCCGCTGCCCGGAAACGTCAACGCCGTCGACCGTTTTCAACGTGCGGCATACTATTCGGCGCTGCTGCCCGAACCGCGCGACGAACGTCAGGCGGTCGCCGGTGTGCTGGCCATCATGCGCAACGTTTCGGTGCCGTTCGGCGCCCCCTACGGCGAGTTCGGTGTCTACAACACCGAGTACCGCACAGTGTGCGACCTGACCAACAGGGTCTACTTCTTTGAGTTGACGACCAGCCCGAACACCATCTGGGTGCGCTTCGACGACCTGACGCTGCCTGACGGCGGCGACCCATTGATCGTCGATCCGTACGACGAGACGATGGTCGGCAACGTGACGGGCCGAATGACGCCGGGACACATCGGCTTCTGACGTGGTCGGCGTTGCGGAGGAGTTGCGCAGGGCGGAAACGCTTTCCGCCCAGAGCTTTTAGCCTTCGCGCACCGTGGCGATCTCGTAGTCCCCGAGCTGGCCGATCAGCACGTGCAGCTGATCCTGCGAGGAGCCGAGGGTGTGTTCGATCGCGGTCAGCTTGGCCGCGTAGTGACCCACCGGGTACTCGGCCGTCACGCCGATGCCGCCGTGCAGCTGGATGGCCTCCTGGCTGATGTGGCGTCCGGAGCGGCCGATCTGTAGTTTGGCCCGCGCCGCGATGGTCGGGTCCAGGTCACCGTCGGCGATCGACATGGCCGCATAAAGTGTCATGCTGCGAGCCAGCTCGAGCGACACATACATGTCGGCGGCGCGCTGGGTCAACGTCTGGAACGTGTTCAGCGTGACACCGAACTGCTTGCGCTGGGTGAGGTATTCGGTCGTCAGTCGCAGTGCCTCTTCCATCGCGCCGAGCGCTTCGGCGCACAGCCCCGACGAGATGCGCACCAGGGTGTGGCTGATGGCCTCCGACGCGTCGGTCGCCTCGCCCAGCGGTTCGCATGCCACCGCATCCAGATCGATCTGCGCGGCGCGTTGTCCGTCGAAGGTGCGGAACGACTGCCGGTTCACCGCGCCGGCGTCGACGAGAAATGCGCCGGTACCGCCGTCGGGAAGAGCCGCGGTCACCACCAGGGTGTCGGCAATGTCGCCGGCCAGGACCGGGTTCTTACAGCCGGTCATCGTCCACGAATCACCGTTGCGGGCAGCCTTGGTCGTCACCGGCGCGTGCGCTCCGCGCATCCCCGGCTCCTGGTGGGCGAAGGCCAGCAGCCGCTCGCCGGCGGCGACCTCGTCGAGCAGCGCGCGCTGCTCTGCCGAGCCGAGCTCGGCGATCAACGCTCCCGGCCCGAGTGCCCCGTGCAGCACGGGCTCGGGGGCCAGTCGCCGGCCGACCTCGGTGAGCACCACCTGGATCTCGTTCTGCCCGCCGGCTTCCTCCTCGAAGCCCAGCCCCAGGATGCCGATCTCTGCCAACTGCTTCCACACGTCGCGGCTGAAGCCGGGGTCGCTGTCGATGATCTCGAGCCGACGCTCGGTGTCGTAGGCGCGGGCGAGCAGGTCGCGGGTGGTGTCGCGGAGCAGAACCTGCTCTTCGCTGAGTTGAAAGTCCATGGTTCAGCTCACAATCCGAGGATGGTCGACGCGATGATGGTGCGCTGCACCTCGTTGCTGCCGCCGTAGATCGAGGTCTTGCGGTAGTTGAGGTAACGCGGGGCGCTGTGCTGGGCCCATTCGGGAGACGTGATCGCCTCGCCCGCCTCGAACGGCAGCGCGTCGGGGCCGGCGACCTCCAGCATCAGCTCGGTGGCGAGCTGCTGCAGCTGGCTGCCGCGCAGCTTCAGCACCGACGAGGCGGGGTTGGGCTTGCCGCCTTGGGAACTGGAGGCGACGCGCATCTGGGTCAGTTCCAGGGCCAGGATGTCGTTCTCGGCCTCGGCCAGGCGCGCGGCGAACAGCGCGTCGTCGAGCAGGCCGCTGGCCTTGGCCCGTTCCTTGACCTCGGAGAGGCGCAGCTTGGTGCGGCCGACCTGCGCGATGCCGTTGCGTTCGTTGCCCAGCAGGAACTTGGCGTACGTCCAACCCTGGTTTTCCTCGCCGACGAGCTGGTCGGCCGGCACCCGGACGTCCTCGAAGAACACCTCGTTGACCTCGAAGCTGCCGTCGACGAGTTTGATCGGCCGCAGCGTGATGCCGGGGGTGTTCATGTCGATGAGCAAGAAGGAGATACCGGCTTGCTTCTTGGGCGCATTCGGGTCGGTGCGCACCAGGCAGAAGATCCAGTCGGCGTACTGACCCAGCGTGGTCCACGTCTTCTGTCCGTTGACGACGTAGCTGTCGCCGTCGCGCAGCGCCGTGGTCCGCAGGGACGCCAGATCCGAGCCCGCCTCGGGCTCGGAGAAGCCCTGGCACCACCAGATGTCCAGCGCGGCGGTGGGTGGCAGGAAGCGCTCCTTGATCTCCTGCGAACCGAACTCGGCGATCACCGGTCCGACCATGTTGGCGTTGAACGTCAGCGGTTCGGGCACGCTGGCCAGCTGCATCTCGTCCAGCCAGATCTGCTGCTGGGTGGGGGTCCAGTCCTTGCCGCCCCATTCGACCGGCCAGTTCGGCACCGCCAGGCCGTTGTCGTTGAGGATCTTGTGGCTGGTGACGATGTCCTCGCGGCTGACCTCGGCGCCCAGCCGGGTCCGCTCGCGGATCTCTTCGGGGATCTTGGTGCGGTAGAACGTCCGAAGCTCGTCGCGGAAGGCGGCTTCCTCGGGTGTCAGCGCCAGTTGCATGGCGGCCTCCTGGTCCGTCGATGGATCTGCCACCCAGCCTAACCACCCGGTTGGTCGGCCCGTGACCGGACCGGTGTGACAGATCGCTGACCAGTGCTTCCCGGCGCGTGTGCTCAGCTGCGCAGCGTGAACCCCGCGTCGAGCGGCCACGAGGTGCCGGTGACGAACCGGGCCGCGTCGGAGACCAGCCACGCCACCGCGCCGGCGATGTCAGCGGGATCGACCAGCGCGATCGGCAACGCGTTCTGCTGAGCCAGCAGCCAAGGATCGCCGGCGGTGGCCAGCGCCATCGTCGACTCGTTCATGATCATGTCGGTGGCGACGCCGCTGGGGTGGATGGTGTTCACCCGGATCGAATGCGGAGCCAGCTGACGTGCCCAGCCCTGCATCAGCGCCACCAGGGCGCGTTTGGAGGCGGCGTAGGCCTGCAGACCGGCCCGGTCGGTGTCGGAGGCCCGCAACCCCTGGGTGGAGCTCGTCAACACGATGGACCCGCCGCGGCCGCCGGCGACCAGGTCCGGGATCGCCGCGTCGACGGTGTTCCACGCGCCGACCAGGTTGACGTCGATGATGGCGCGGAAATCGCGACGACGCTGGTCACTGTCGGTCACCCGGATGACCCCGGCGTTGGCGATGACGATGTCGAGGCGGCCGAACTCGCGCCGCGCATCGGCGAGCACGGCGTCCACCGCGTCGGCATCGCGCACGTCGGCCTGCCGGGCCAGGATGCGGCGTCCCTGCTGACGCACGAGCCGGGCGGTCTCCTCGAGGTCGTCGACCGTGGCTCCCGGGTAGTCGGTGAACTCGAAGCCCGTGCAGATGTCCAGGGCGACGATGTCGGCGCCCTCGCCTGCCAGTTTCACGGCGTGCGCACGGCCCATGCCGCGGGCCGCGCCGGTGATGAAGGCCACCTGACCGTCGAGCGAACCCATCCTCAGCCCCGCGGGAACTCGACGTCTTTGGTGACCGATGCCCACTCGTCGATCGACGCCGAGAACGTGGCGAGCTTGTCGCGCACCGCTTTCAACACGTCGCGGCCCAGCAGCAGCCGCAGCGGGGGATCGTCGAGGCCGGTCACCATCAGCACCGCTTCCGCTGCCTTGCGCGGATCACCCGGCAGGTGGTTGGCGAATTCCTTGATCATGGTCTTCCGGGAGCCGACGGTGTCGTCGTACTCGCTGATCGGCGTGGCGGATTCCCACATCGACCTCGCGGCCCAGTCGGTGCGGAACGCGCCCGGTTCGATGGCGGTGACCTTGATCCCGAACGGCTTGACCTCTTGCGCGAGCGCCTCGGTGAGTGCCTCGAGCGCGAACTTCGTCGACGAGTAGTACCCGTTGGGCGGGTTGGCCACCAGGCCGGTCATCGACGAGATGTTGACGATGTGCCCGGCACCGCGGGCCCGCATGCCCGGCAGCACCGCCTTGATCATGTCGACGACGCCGAAGTAGTTGACGTCGAACAGTTTGCGGACCTGGTCGTCCTCGCCTTCCTCGATCGCCGCGAGGTAGCCGTTGCCGGCGTTGTTGACCAGCACGTCGATGCCGCCGAATGCGTCGGTCGCCGTGCGTACCGCGGCGGCGATCTGCTCCTTGTCGGTGACGTCGAGCGCGACGGTGACAGCGCGGTCGCCGTATTCGTCGGCCAAATCGGTGACCGACTCGACGCGGCGCGCTGTCACCACCACCGCATTCCCGGCTTCCAGTGCTGCGCAGGCGATCTCGCGGCCGATGCCGGTCGAGCATCCGGTGATCAACCAGCGTGCCATGTCAGATCCTCTCCGGTAGACGGCGAAGGTAGGCCGCTCGGCGCTCGGCCAGCTCGGTGGCCCGCTGCTGCGCCGACACCCGGCGCAGGGTCGGCACCGCCTTCTCCAGTTCGTCGAGCGGCACCACGCGACCGTGCGCGCCGAGGTCCTCGCGGGGTCCGTGCCCGGCGAACTCGGCCATCCGCAGGGTCAGGATGCCTTCGCGCAACCCGTCGGAGTCGATCCAGTTCGCGACTCCGGGGTCGGTGGGGGAGATGACGTAGGTGTAGGTGCCGTCGTCGTTGGGCACCGACTGCGCCTTGTTCAGGCTGCCGGTGCGGTCACAGATGTCCAACGTGGTGCCCCAGATGTTGCTCAACGGCACCGTGAAGTACTCGGCGCCGCCGTCACTGACGTCGACGACGAACGCCTCCCCGGGGTTCAGGTCGAAGCGCCCCATCACATACACCTGGTTGCGCATCGCGCCGACCTTGTCGGCCGACCAGGCCAGGTCGAAGTGGTTGGCCGGCATCTTGTAGATGCCGTGGCTGAGCTTGCCGGTGAAGTCGGCAAAGTGCGCCATCATGGCCGCCGTCGCGTCGGCCTGCTCGTCGAGAGTGCGCGCCGCGATGTCGGGCTCGTCGCCGAGCCGCTGCACCGCAAGGTGATTGGGGTCGTCGCGATCCCAGTGCAGCAGCACATCGCGGATGTAGAACTCGTGTGCCTCCGGGGTGCTCCGCACGTGGTTGGGCCGCCCGTCGGCAGGGTCGGAGTCGACGGTGATGGTGAAGGAGCCGTCGGCGTCGACGTCCATGGTGCGGCCGTTGAGCACCGCGACGGTGCCCATGTCGGCGTTCCACAGCGTGAAGTAGTTCTCGGTCATCCGGTGGGTCCCGACGCGGCCGTGGATCTCATAGCGCTCGTCGCCCGCAATCGGGATCACCCGATAGACACTGTCGGGATTGTCGATGCCCCAACGAGATCCAGGTATCTGGTGGCCGGCGACCGGATGGCTCAGCCGGGTGATGCAGCTGACCTTGGGTCGTAGCTTGTCCTGGTTGGACGACCAGATGGCTGCGGAGAACATCACCTCGGTGAAGGCGTCGTCGAAGCGTTCCCGCAT
>Ga0208330_1000217_pt1 | contig 31950 bp, 34 predicted proteins | sample DeeseametaMP1896_FD_184180 | JGI IMG/M metagenome (GOLD analysis project Ga0208330, IMG submission 184180) | Marine microbial communities from the Deep Pacific Ocean - MP1896 (SPAdes) | ecosystem: Environmental > Aquatic > Marine > Oceanic | place: East of Hawaii, North Pacific Ocean | collected... | reverse complement strand
CGGGCGGCGGCCTCAGGCCGCCGCCGCTTGTGCCTCTTTCCGGGCCCGCGCGTCTGCTTTTCGCGCGCGCGGGAAGAAGCTGTAGTAGAACACCGGCGCCGCGATCAGCGTCAGCACAGAGGCAAAGCCGAGGCCCCCCATGATCGTCACCGCCATCGAGGCAAAGAAGGCGTCCGAGAGCAGCGGGATCATGCCCAGGATCGTCGTGGCCGCGGCCAGCACAACCGGCCGCAGACGCGAGGTGGAGGCATCCAGCACCGCCTTGCGGAAGGGCACACCCTCGGCCCGGACCAGGTCGATTTCCTCGACCAGAACGATGCCGTTCTTGATCAGCATCCCCGACAGGCTGAGCAGGCCCAGAAGCGCGGTGAAGGAGAACGGCAGACCGGTGCCCAACAGGCCCAGCGCGACACCGTTCACGCTCATCGGGACCAGCAGCCAGATGACGACCGGCTGGCGGATCGTGCCGAACAGCAGGACAGAGATCAGCACCATGATGATCAGGGACAGCGGCAACTGCTTGCCCAGCGAGGACTGCGCCTCGGTCGAGCTTTCGTATTCGCCCCCCCATTCAAGGACATAGCCCTCGGGCAGGTCGATGGCCTCGACCGCGCCGCGCACCTGCGCAAAGACGCTGGAGGCGTTCACCCCCGCCGGCACGCCTGCCTGGACAGAGATCGTCGGCACACGGTCGCGCCGCACCAGGAAGGTGTTCTGGGCTTCCCAGGCGAACCCGTCGGTGATCTGCGCCACCGGGATATAGGTGCCTGCCGCCGACGAATAGACCGGCAGGTCGACAAGGTGACCCGCGCCCTCGCTTTGGGCCGTATCGGTGCGCATCACGATCGGGATCAGGCGGTCCCCCTCGCGGTAATTGCCGACCGGCAGGCCATCGGTGCCCAGTTTCAACGCCTGGGCCAGGGCCTCGCGGGTGACGCCCGCCGCCTTGGCGCGTTCGTCGGCAAAGCGTGGCACGATCACCAGTTCCCGTTCGCGCCAGTCCGTCCGCAGGTCCTGCAACTGGTCGGAGGCGCCAAGCAGCGCGGCCTCTGCCTGTTCCGCCAGTTGGCGCAGGACCACCGGATCCGGCCCCGAAAATCGCGCCGCGATGGGCGCCCCGCCGCCGGGACCAAAGGCCAGCCGTTCGGTGCGGAACTCGCCCGAGGTCAGCGTGCTGCGGCCAAAGGTTTCCAGCTCGGCCCGCAGCTGCGGGATCTGCTCCAGGCTTTCGGCCCGGATGATCAGGTGACCGTAGGTCGGCAGTGCCTCTTCGGGTGCGTAGGTCAGCATGAAGCGTGTCGCGCCGCCACCGATGAACGTCGCCACCGAGGTCACGTCGTCCCGTTCGGCAAGCCAGTTTTCCAGCAGGGTCATGTCATCCGACACCTGGTGGATGCTCGACCCCTGCGGCAGTTTGTAGTGGACGTAGAACAGCGGCGTGTTCGAATCCGGAAAGAACTGCTGCTTGACCTGGCCAAAGCCGATGTAGCAGACCACCGTCACCGCGATCAGCGCGAGGATCACCAGGTGGCGCAGGGTCAACGCCGCGGAAAGAACCGCGCGATAGGCCCGGAACAATGGGCCGCCATAATGGTCCGCGCTATCACCCGACCCGACCTTGAAGAAGTAATGCGCCAAAAGCGGCGTCGCCGTGATCGCCAGCACCCAGGACAGCAGCAGCGAGATCCCGATCACCGCAAAGAGCGAGAACAGGAATTCCCCCGTCGCATCCGGCGACAGACCGATCCCGGCAAAGGCCATGATGCCGATCACCGTCGCCCCCAGCAGCGGGGTCTGGGTCTTCTTGGCAACGTCCTCGGCGGTGTCGCGGGCGGATTTGCCCTGCGCCATGTCGCCCTGCATGCCCTCGGCGACGACGATGGCGTTGTCCACCAGCATCCCCATCGCGATGATCAACGCCCCGAGCGAGATCCGCTCCATCTCGATCCCGAAGATCGCCATCAGGAAAACGGTGCCCACCACGGTCAGCAGCAGCGTCGCGCCGACGACCACGGCCGCGCGCCACCCCATGAAGAGCGCCAGCACGATGACCACGATGGCCACCGACATGGCCAGGTTCAGCAGAAAGGCATTGGAGGCCTCATCGACCACCACATGCTGTTGATAGATCGGGTGCAGTTCGACCCCGGCCGGCACGTCGCGCATGATCTCGGCCAGCCGCGCATCCACGCTCTTGCCGACTTCGACGATGTTCAGATCGGCCTTGCCCGCGACACCCAGCGTAAACGCCTCCTGCCCTTGAAAGCGGATGATCTCCTTGGGGTCGGTGACGCGCGACCGCGTGACCGTCGCAATGTCCAGCAGGTCGATCACGTCACCGCCGACACCGATGGTCAGGTTGGCGATGTCCAGGACCGTATCGCTGCCGCCGGGCGCCTGCAGGCGGACATCCTGCGCCGGGTAGGACACGCTGCCCGCTGGGGTGCGCGTGTCGGTGTTGGACAGGGCCGCGCCGATGCTCTCTGGCGCAATCCCCAGGTTGGTGACGATAGAGGTGCGCGCATCGACATAGATCGCCTCGGACGGCAGTCCGGCCACGGCCACGTCGGCCACCCCGTCCACCGCCAGCAATTCGCGGCGCAGGTATTCCGAGATCTCATGCACCTCGGCATCGGTGAACCCCGGCGCCGTCACCGCGTAGAACACGCCGAACACGTCGCCGAAGGTATCATTGACGATCGGTGTCCCCGCTTCGGGCGGCAGGCTGCGCCGGGCATCCTCGACCCGGTTGCGCAGCTTGGTCCAGATGGCGGGCAGTTCGGTCCCGTCGTAGGTGGATTCGATATTGACCGAGATCCGGCTGACACCGGGCTTGTTGGACGAGGTGATGAAGTCGATCTCGCCCATCTTCTGGATCTCGGATTCGATGGGTTCCGACACCTCGCGCGCCACCTGCTCGGCGGAGGCGCCGGGGTATTGCGTGATGATGATGGCGTTCTTGATCGTGAAGGCGGGGTCTTCGAGACGGCCGATCGTGGAAAATCCCCAGATGCCGCCCAGAAGGCAGCCCAGCATGAGGAGCCAGGTGATCAGCGCCTTGTCGATGGAGGCGCGCGCGATGGACATGGACTTACTCCCCGATACGGGTAAAGGGGCGCACGGCCTGACCGTCGCGCAACTGAGACGCGCCGGTCATGACGATCCGCGTCCCGTCGGCGGGGCCCTCGATCATGTAGAGCTTGCCGTCGTCGTGCAGCTCGATCCGGACCGGGGTGCGCCGCACCGTGCCATTGTCGAAAACCATGACAGAGGCCTTGCCAGCCGCATCGTAGACAAGGGCCGTGGCCGGAAGGATGACGCCATCGGGCGCGGCGCCTTCGAGAGTGGCAAAGACAGTCACAGATGCGCCGGGAAAGACGAAATCGCCCGGGCTCTCGGCAAAGCCGAGGGTGATCCGATAGGTCTGGCCGACACTGGATGTTTCCGTCTCGAACTCGCGCATTTCCAGCGGATACATGGCGGCGTCACCGGGAAATTGCGCGACAAAGGTCACATCCGCCTTGGCACCGGCCTGGCGGAACAGAACCTCCGGCACCTGGATGTCGACACGCAGTTCCGAAACATCGTGTAGCCGGACCACCGGCGTCCCCGCCGAGACGGTCTGGAAATTCGCCACCAGCCGCCGCGCGACAAGCGCGTCAAAGGGCGCTTTCAGAGTGGCGTGTTCAAGGTCGTCCTGCGCGGTTTCCAGCGCGATCTCGGCCAGGCGCAGCTGGGTTTCGGCATCGCGGACCTGGACGGCGGACACCGCCTGCCCGCTCAGGCTTTCAAAGCGTTGCGCGTCCCGTTGCGCCTTGTCGTAGTTCACCTGCGCCTGCGCCACCGCCCGTTCGTAGCCCGAAATGTCCAATTGCGCGATCAGCGCGCCTTTTGGTTTGGATGTGCCCTCTTCCGCTTCGAGGATCTCAAGCTGTCCGCCCACCTGAAAGGCAAGATCCACGGTCTGTCGCGCGGTCACCTGGCCAAAGAACTGGCGGCGCTGCACGACCGGGCGCGACGACAGCTCCATCAACTTGACGGGTTTAGGCGCGTCGGGAACGGCCTGCCCTTGTGCCAGGGCGGCGGCGGGAAGGATCAGGGCGACGAGGGAAAGAACGGAAACAAGATGGCGCATGGTGCTTTTTTCTGTCGAAAGAATGGGGCGGCTGCCTGCAGGTAGGCGACACAACCGAAAAAAGCAAACCGTTTAGTTCAGTTTTATCCGAGGGAGCGGGCCGGCCTTGAAAAAACCTGCCGCTGCGATGCTCTTTTGCACCGACTCAGGATATCGAACCGCGACAGGGAGCGGGCCTCGCTCCGCGCTCCCTGCCCTTTGGCCCCTATTCAGTCGAGAAAAGCCTTCTCGACCACGAAATGACGGGGCGCGGAATTGGCCCCCTCTTCAAGGCCATGCGCCTCGCAGAGGCCGATGATGTCCTTGTTCAGGGCGAGGTTGCCGCAAATCATCACGCGGTCCTCATCCGGCGACCAGGCCGGCAGACCCAGTGCGTCAAAGACTCGCCCGTCGCGGATGTGGTCGCTGATCCTGCCCTCGATGTCGGACGGATCACGGGTGGTCGTGGGATAATACCGCAGTTTGTCGCCAACCAGTTCGCCGATCAGCGGATCGTCCGGCAGGGCGGAAACGATTTCTGAGCCATAGGCCAGTTCGGCCTTGGTGCGGCAGGTATGGGCAACGATCACCTGATCATAGCTTTCCCAGGTCTCGGGGTCGCGCAGGAGCGAGGCAAAGGGGGCGATACCCGTCCCGGTACAGATCATCCACAGCCGCTTGCCCGGCAGCAGGGCGTCCAACACCAAAGTCCCCACCGGCTTGGGCCGCAGGATGATCTGGTCGCCGGGCGTGATCTTTTGCAGGCGCGAGGTCAGCGGACCGTCCGGCACCTTGATCGAGTAGAACTCCAACTCGTCGTCCCAGGACGGCGAGGCGATGGAATAGGCGCGCAATAGCGGCTTTTCGCGCCCGGTTTTCTCATCGGTCTGCATCAGGCCGATCATGACAAATTCGCCCGAACGAAAGCGCAGGCTGCGCGGGCGGTCGACACGAAAGGAAAACAGCGTGTCGGTCCAGTGCGTGACCGCCGTCACCGTTTGCGCGTCGGGCAGGATCTTTGCAGGGGTGGCGATGTTCATGGCGCGTCTCCTCAGGCGGCTTCGGTGGCGGGGTTTTCGGAAAACCGGGTGGCCAGCTTGTCGGGCTTGCCGTCCATCTCGTCCGCACTCGGCAGCGGGTCCTTCGCCTCTAGAATCACCGGCCAGCGCGCGGCGTACTTGGCGTTGAAGGCCACCCACTTTTCCATGTCGCTCTCGGTATCGGCGCGAATCGCGTCGGCGGGGCACTCGGGTTCGCAGACACCGCAGTCGATGCATTCTTCGGGGTCGATCACCAGCATGTTCTCACCCTCGTAAAAGCAATCCACGGGGCAGACCTCGACGCAATCGGTGTATTTGCAGGCGATGCAATTGTCTGTGACGACATAGGTCATGGGGGCGTTCCTCTCTGTTGCCCCTCTGGATTGCCGCAACGCAGCACCCCCGTCCGTCAACTAATTGCTATTTCCCTAGTCACCATTTCGGCAGCCTGTCCCCAGCACGACAGGAGTAGACTGATGATCGACCAGATGATGACCGATGCCGGCGGGACATGCCTGACCGTAACCTGGGAAGACGGCGGGCAAAGCCACCTTTCGGCCAAGATGCTGCGGGTAAATGCCCGGGACGCATGGACAAAACGGGAAATGATCGACACCGGCACCGTCACCGTGGCGCCGGGACTGACGATCACCGGCATTCACCCGGTGGGCGGCTACGGCGTGAACCTGTGGTTCTCGGACGGGCACGACAAGGCGATCTTTCCCTTCGTCTACCTGCGCGAACTTTCCGACACCCACGACAACTAATTGACATAACCCGTGCCGCACTGCGGCGCAGGTTGATCCCGACACAGAATTCAAGGAGCCCCTGGCATGGACGAGATTCTCGACGGTCTGACGCAGATCGACTGCGATATCCTGGTGATCGGCGGCGGCACCGCCGGTCCGATGGCCGCGCTCAAGGCCAAGAAGAAGAACCCCAAGGCCAATGTGGTACTGCTGGACAAGGCAAACGTGAAGCGCTCCGGCGCGATCTCGATGGGCATGGACGGGCTGAACAACTCGGTCATTCCGGGTTATGCCACGCCCGAGCAGTACACCAAGGAAATCACCGTCGCCAACGACGGCATCTGCGACCAGGCGGCGGTCTACCGCTACGCGTCGGAATGCTATGGCATCATTCAGGAACTGGATGATTTCGGCATCCGCTTTCAAAAGGACCAGAACGGCGAATACGACGTCAAGAAGGTGCACCACATCGGCACCTACGTCCTGCCGATGCCCAATGGCGACACGGTCAAGAAGGCGCTGTACCGTCAGTTGCGCAAGGCGCGCATCAACATCGTCAACCGCTACATGGCCACCCGCCTGCTGACCGGCGAAGGCCGCATCGCGGGCGCGGTCTGCGTCAACACGCGCACGGCGGAATTCCTGGTGGTTCGGGCCAAGGCCGTCATCATGGGGCTGGGCGCCGCCGGGCGGCTGGGCCTGCCGACCTCGGGTTACCTGTATGGCACCTATGAGAACGCGTCGAACTCTGGCGAAGGCTATGCGATGGCCTATCACGCGGGCGCGGGTCTGGCGAACCTCGAATGCTATCAGATCAACCCGCTCATCAAGGATTACAATGGTCCCGCCTGCGCCTATGTCGCCGGTCCGATGGGCGGTTACACCGCGAACGCGCAGGGCGAACGCTTTATCGAGTGCGACTACTGGTCGGGCCAGATGATGCAGGAGTTCTACGACGAACTGCAGGGCGGCAAGGGGCCGGTCTACCTCAAGCTCAACCACCTGGCCGAGGAAACGATCAGCGAAATCGAGCGCGTCCTGCACATCGTGGAACGCCCGACGCGCGGGCATTTCCATAAGGGCCGCGGCACCGATTACCGCAAGCAGATGATCGAGATGCATATCTCCGAAATCGGCTTCTGCTCGGGGCATTCCGCCTCTGGCGTCTTTGTCGACGAACACGCGCGGACGACGATCCCCGGCCTATATGCGGCGGGCGACATGGCGAATGTGCCCCACAATTACATGCTGGGGGCCTTTACCAACGGCGCCTTTGCCGGTCTCGATGCGGCCGATTTCATCGCCGACGTGGATTTCGCCGCCTTCGACGAGGCCGAGGTGGAAGCAGAGCGCAACCGCGTCCTGGCGCCCACCAAGCGCGACGACGGCATCCCGCCCAACCAGATCGAATACAAGACCCGCCGCCTGGTCAACGACTACCTGCAACCGCCCAAGGTGACGGCCAAGATGGAACTGGCCCAAGAGCGTTTCGATGAGGTCCGCGAGGACATGGAACAGGGGATGTTCGTGCGCGACTCGCACGAGTTGATGCGCGCGCTGGAGGCGTCCTCGATCCTGGATTGCGCCGACATGGCGGCCAGCGCCTCGCTTTACCGGACCGAAAGCCGCTGGGGCCTGTATCACAACCGCGTGGAATACGACCGCGATGACGAGAACTGGTTCTGCCACACGATCCTGACCAAGGGCGCCGACGGCAAGCCCGCGCACCACAAGCAGGAGGTCAAACCCTACATCGTGGAAATCGCCGAAGACGAGAAGGACGCCTACAACAACCAGCGCGTCGGTGCCTCGGTCGCGGCGGAATAACGAACAGAAGGAGACAGACAGATGCCTCTCGCCCAAACCGCGACCACCGTTCCCGTTACCGTCAACGCCGATCTCTGCATCGCCGACAAGGGTTGTACCGTCTGTGTTGACGTCTGCCCGCTCGACGTGCTGCGCATCGCCGAGACCGAAGACGGTTCCAAGACGGCCTACATGAAATACGACGAGTGTTGGTACTGCATGCCCTGCGAGGCCGACTGCCCGACCGGCGCCGTCACCGTGAACCTTCCCTACCTGCTGAAGTGAGGACCGAGATGAGCGGATTATTCGAAGATTTCGACGACATCGCGGACCTGGCCGAAGGGCTGGATGATCCTGTGCCCGGCGCGCGGATCATGGCGGTGATCGACCTGACCGACAGCGCCGACCCGGCGGCCATTCCCCACCTTGCCCGCGCCATCGCCGACGAGGATGCCGGCGTGCGCAAACAGGCGGCCCAGGGCCTGACCGACTTTGACGGGCCAGAGGTCGCCGCGGCGCTGGTCTCGGCCCTGACCGACCCGGACCCGGCGGTTGTTGCGGCGGCTTCGGTGTCGTTGACGGAACTCAAGGACCCCGCCTCTGGCGATGCGATCCTGCCCCACCTGGGCGACGCAAACGAGGTCAAGCTGACCGCCTGCCTTGCCGGGATCAAGGAGTTGCGCCGACCAGAGGCCATGTCGCCAGCGGTTGCGGCCTTGAAACACACCGCCCCGGGTGTGCGGGCGCAAGCCGTGGGCGTGATCGGCTGGCTGCAGGACGAAACCTCCCTGCCCGCGCTGCAGGAGGCCGCCCATGATGCGGATGTCAACGTGCGGCGGACGGCGCTTGCGGCGATGGGGTTCTCAAAGTCGGAGGCCGCGCAATCGGCCCTGATCGCGTCCCTGACCGACCCGGAATGGATCGTGCGAGAGGCGGCAGCGGAAACGCTTGCGAAATCCGGCGGGCCGTCCTGCATCCCGGCCCTGCGCGGTGCCTTGGCCGACGACTATTGGCAGGTGCGGCTGAAGGCCGTGCGGTCGCTGGGCAAGCTGGGCGCAACCGAGGCCGCGATGGAAATCGCGCCGATGATGGACCTGCCCGTGCCCAACCTGCGCAAGGAATGCGCTGCCGTTCTGGGCGAACTCGCAGTGCCGGAAACGGCCTCGTACCTGAAGAAATATGCCGACGACAACGACCCGGACGTGCGCAAGAACGTGCGTTGGGCGCTGGAGCGCATGGCCGCCTGAAAAGGCGCGTTCCCACTGAAATCGCTGTATTTTTAATCTCCCCGGGCTCTGACCCCGGGGGGATTTTCACGCCTTGCTGACGCCAATTAACATACTGTTTTAAAACGATAATTTAATAATCGATTCGGACAGCCCCAGTCCAAATTGCGGCGCACTAGCGGTCATGGGCCGCAAATCAAGCACAAAAACAGGGCAATTCGGGAATCTGGTCCAAAAGCACCCCCGCGACCTTTTACAGAGCGCATTGAAGGGCCGGATACTGCTGGAGGAACGATCGACGACTTCTCGGAAACTCACAGGAGAGACGTGATGAAGACCTTCCTAAAGACCACCCTTACGAGTACCGCCCTGGTGCCCCTGGCGTTCGCCGCATGGGCCGAAGAGATCACAATTGCGATCGGGCACCAGTCAATGTGCACCGATACCTATACGGCGGGTATCGTCGTCAAGGAACTCGGCCTGCTGGAAAAGTACCTGCCCACGGATGGCGAATATGCCGACGCGGAATGGAACATCACCTGGTCCGACTATAGCTCTGGCGGGCCGATCACCAACCAGATGCTGGCCAACAAGCTGAACATCGGCGTCATGGGCGACTATCCCCTGATCGTGAACGGCGCCAAGTTCCAGGAGACCGACAGCCTGCGGTCGATCTATGTCGCGGGCACCGGCTACAACCTCAAGGGCTCGGGCAACGCCATCGTCGTGCCGGTAGAGAGCGACATCTACTCCATCGACCAGCTTCGCGGGAAATCGGTCTCGACGCCGGTCGGGTCCGCCGCCTGGGGGATGCTGCTGAAGGCGATGCAGGACAACGACATGCCCGCCGGCGAATACGTCCTGAAAAACCAGAGTCCCGCCGTGGGCGCCGCCAATATCGCGGCCGGCAAGATCGACGCGCACAGCGATTTTTGCCCCTGGTCCGAGATCATGGAATTCCGGGGCACGGGCCGCAAGATCTATGACGGCTCCGAGGCCGGCGTGCCCTACCTGCACGGCGTTGTCGTGCGCGAGGACTTTGCCGAGGAATACCCCGAGGTCGTCGAGGCCTTCCTCAAGGCCGTGATCGAGGCCGGCGACTGGATCCGCGAGGACCCGATGCGCGCCGTGACCGAGATGGAGACCTGGACCGGGGTCGAGAAAGAGGTGCTGTACCTCTATTTCTCCGAGGGCGGGCACCTGACGCTGGACCCGACGATCAAGACCGAATGGGTCGATGCGCTGAAATTCGATCACGGCGTCCTGGTGCGTGAAAAGGCGATCCCGCCGCTCGATTTCGAGGCCTGGATCACCGAGGACTACATCAAGGCCGCCTACGCCGACATGGGGCTGGACTATGAGGCCGACAAGGCCGCGACCATTGACCCCAAGGAGGCCAATGCCGGGCTTCCGGCCGAGATCTGGCATGCCCGTGACGGCGTGTCGACCTACGAGACCATGCCCGAGTTCCTTGCCGCCGTGGCCACCATGCGCGGCACCGGGGCCAAGCTGAACGCCACCTATGTCTATGACAGCGAGACCGGGCTGAAACTCTTTGGCAAGACGGCCTTCTGGGTCAAGGCGGACGAGGATTACGCCACCTTCCTGCGCAAGGGTGAGGCCGAGGATTACGCCGCGACCCATGCGGGCGAGGTGATCACCTTCGACGCCGCCATCGCGGATTTCACCTCCGAGGGCTGACCCCTTTCCCTCCAGAACAGGCCCGGGGCGGACGTTCCGCCCCGGGTACGCAGCAAGCTCCACCGGAGGCACGCCATGTCCCAAGCGCTGAAGACGACCGAGACCCCGCCCGTAAACGCCACGCCGGAACCGGCAGTTGTGGCCAGCCCAGCGCCGCCACCGGCTGGGCCAACCCTTCGCCTGCCCCGCATCAGCGCCGCGCAGATCGGCAACCTGGGGCTGGTCGCGCTGTCGCTGACGCTGGGCGTGCTGGCCTGGCACCTGCTGACCGCCAACAACGTGGATTTCTACATCAACTTCCAGAATGTCCCCTCGCCCTGGCGCGTCTTTGACGCTTTCGTCGCGCATGTGCAGACCGGGATCTTCTGGACCCATATCGGCGTCTCGATGCGTCGTATCCTGATCAGCTATTCGCTGGCCTGCGCCCTTGGCATCGGGATCGGCCTGGTGATGGGGCGCTCGCGCCTCGCCCGGTCGCTGATCATGCCTTACATCGAGGTCGTCCGCCCCATTCCCGCCGTGGCCTGGATCCCTCTGGCGATCCTGATGTGGCCGACCGAGGAAAGCTCGATCATCTACATCACCTTTCTGGGCGCGCTCTTTCCCATCGTGCTGAACACGCTGCACGGGGTCGAACAGACACCCGAGGTGCTGGTGCGGGCCACGCAATCCCTTGGCGCCTCGCGCTGGGATGTGTTCCGGCATGTGGTCATTCCGGCCGCCCTGCCCTCGATCGCCGCAGGCCTGGCCATCGGCATGGGGGTCAGCTGGTTCTCGCTCTTGGCTGGAGAGATCATCTCGGGGCAATACGGCATCGGATATTTCACCTGGAACGCCTACAGCCTGATCAATTACCAGGACATCGTGGTGGGCATGCTGGTGATCGGTTTCCTGGGCACCGGCTCGACCGCGGCGGTCAAGCTGCTGACCGCGCCGATGCTGGCCTGGCAAAAGAGGACGCGGTGATGGCCCCTCTGTCCATCATCGCGGGCGAAATCCGCCAGCGCTGGCGGCCCCTGCTGATCTGGGGCGTCCTCTTTGCCGCGCTGCACCAGGTGGCGATGTTCCTGGCGCTGGTGCTGCGGTTCCGCGACTGGCCCAACTACGTCACCTTTTATGACTGGCCGGGCAACGTGCTGCACATCATCCGCTCCACGCCATCGGTGCGCGACATGATCGGGATCATCCGCGAGGAATGGCTGATCGAGATCGGACGCATGAACTACGACTACGGCACCGGCATCTCCGAGTGGAGCCTGAACATCATGCCCTCGCGCCTGCTGGTGCTCTGCCTGCTGGGGGCGATGGTGGGGCTGGCCTTCTCATTGCTCCGCCGCAACGCCTGCGCCGCGCCGACACGCGCCGGGCTGAAGGCAACAACCGGGCTGGGCGCCTTCATGGTGGCGCTGACCAACGTGACGATGAGCTGGGTTGTCTGCTGCGCCACCCCCTCATGGGTGGTCGGCCTGGCGATGCTCGGCCTTGGCACCTCGACCTCGCTGGCGCTGGAACGCTCCGGCCCGCTGCTGTCGGTCATGGGCTTCGGCCTGCTGACGGCGCTGATCCTCTATCTCGCGTGGCGCAAATCGCGTCCCGCTCAACAGTCAAAGGGAGTCCCGGCCCATGCTTGATATCCTGAAATTCAAGGCCCCCCAGCAACGCGACGACATCGGCAAGGGCCGGATCGAGGTCAAGGATGTCTCGATCACCTTCGGCAAGGGCAAATCGGCCTACCGCGCCACGGAAGCCACCGACATCACCATCGAGGCGGGCGAATTCGTCTGCATCCTGGGGCCGTCGGGTTGCGGCAAGTCGACCTTGCTGAACGCCATCGCCGGATATGTCGAACCATCGACCGGCGCGGTCCTGGTCGACGGCAAGGAGGTGCGCAAACCGGGCCCGGACCGGGGCATGGTCTTTCAGCAATATTCACTGCTGCCCTGGAAAACGGTCTATGAAAACGTGGCTTTCGGCCCCCGCATGGCCGGGCATTCCCGCACCGAATCCGGCTCGACCGCCAACACCTTCCTCGAACTGGTGGGGCTGAAGAAATTCGGCGACCGTTACCCGGCGGAACTGTCGGGCGGGATGCAGCAACGGGTCGGCATCGCGCGGGCGCTGGCCAATTACCCGTCGGTCCTTCTGATGGACGAACCCTTTGGCGCGCTCGACGCGCAGACGCGCCTGATGATGCAGGAAAGCCTGCTGGATATCTGGCGCAAGTTCGGCACCACGGTTGTCTTTGTCACCCATGACGTCGACGAAGCGGTGTTCCTGGCCGACCGCGTCCTGGTCATGAGCGCGGCGCCGGGGCGTATCATCGAGGACGTGCGCATCGACCTGCCCCGCCCACGTTCGACCGACATGGCCACCGAACCCGCCTACATGCAGGCACGCCAGCACTGCCTTGCCACGATCAAGGCCGAAAGCCGCAAGTCCTTTGAAAGCCAGAACGCATGAGACGCCTTGCCCTCATCTTCTCGCTGATCGCCGCGCCGCTGTGGGCCCAGGTGCAGGGGGTCGAACTGGACGACCCCGTGGCCCTGCCCGCCTTTCACCTGGAAAACGACCGGGGCGAGACCTTCGACAGGGACACACTGACCGGGCACTGGACGCTCGTGATGTTCGGCTTTCTCTCCTGCCCCGATGTCTGCCCCTTCACCCTGGGCAATCTCGAGGCCGCCGTGACAGAGACCTCGATGCGCGTACGGCCAGACAATGTGCCCCAGGTGGTCTTTGTCTCGGTCGATCCGGCGCGGGATGCTGAAACAGTCAGCGACTACGCGCGCTATTTCCACCCCGATTTCAGAGGCTTCACCGGCGCGCGCGACCAGATCGACACCCTGATCGAGGCGACGGACAGTTTCTATCGCCTGATGAAACCGGATGCCTCGGGCTATTACGAGGTGCAGCACAGCGCCTCGGTTTCGGTGATTGCACCGGACGGCACGCTGCGGGCCAAGCTGCAGCCGCCGTTTGACCCCGGCGCCACCGCCGAATTCCTTGCCCGTCTGCAGATCGCCTACCGCAGGAGCCTGAACCAATGACACGTTTCCTTGCTTTCCTCTTCACACTGGCGATGCCCCTCACCGCCTCTGCCGGTGATCTTTCGGTTACAGGCGCCGTCGTGCCGCTGGCCCCGCCGGGCGTCATGGCCCATGCCGCCTATTTCAACCTGACCAATGACGGCGCTGAAACACGCCGCCTGATCGGAGTCCGCGCCGAGGGCTACGCGATGGCCCATCTGCACCGCTCGGAGGAGATGGCGGATGTGGCCACCATGACGGCGGTGGATGCCATCGACATCGCCCCCGGTCAGAGCATCGTCTTCAAGCCTGGCGGATTGCACGTCATGCTGATGCATCCCGCCGCGATGCAGGCAGAGGGCGACACGGTTCTGCTGACCCTGAAGTTTGCCAATGGGGAAACCCTGCCGGTGCAGGTTCCGGTCACAAGGTTGCGGCATGGGTCCTAAAGCCGCGTTCATCGCCACGACGCTGGCACTGGCGACCCCGGCCGGGGCCGATTTCGACGCCGAGGCCTTTCCGCCCTACGAACGCTGCGCGCTCTGCCACGGGCTGTTCGGTGTTTCGGCCAACGCGCGCTTTCCCAATCTCGCGGGACAGGAACCGGTGTACATCGAAAACCAGATCCGCGCCTTCCTGTCGGGTGATCGCCACAACGACGGGGGACAGATGACAAGCATCGTGACCGAGCTGAAACCCGAGGACATCCCGGTGGTCGTCGAATGGTTCTCGACCCAGGATCCCCCTGCCCCGGCGCCCGAGGGCAATGCTGCGGGCCGCGCCCTCTACGATGCGCAGAATTGCGGCGATTGTCACGATGCCGGATCCTCCTACCTGGGCGTCCCGCACCTGACGGCGCAGCACGCGGATTACCTGGCCAAGCAGATGCGGGAGTTTCGCGATGGCGTGCGCGGCACGCACCTGGGCTGCCTTCCGCACGGGCCGATGATGCCTGCCGATGACAGCGACATCACGGCGATTGCCGCCTACCTTGCTTCGGTGCCGCGCCCATGACGGACGAGAGCGACATCGACAATACCGGCCCCGGCGCGATCTACCTGTCGGAATATTTCCTCGAACTCAACGAGGGCGCCGGGTTCCTTGCCGGCCTGTCCCCGGATCAGCGCAAGACCGTGCGCAAGCTTGGCACGCGCTGCAGCTTTGCCAAGGGTGAGGGCATCTTTCACCAGGGCGCGGCCCACACGGGCGTCTGGGTGATCGAGGAAGGCCGTGTGCGGACGTTCTATACCGGCCCCTCAGGGCGCGAAATCACCCTGGCCTACTGGAGTCCGGGCCATTTCGTCGGCGGACCGGAGGTCTTTGGACGCGGTCGCCACGTCTGGTCGGCGGACGCGCTGGAGGACTGCCAGATGCTGTTCCTCTCCGGGACCAGCCTGCACCACCTGGTCCGGGAAGTGCCCGAAGTGGCGATTGCGGTGATCGACGGGCTGGTGGCCAAGGGCAAGAGCTATTCCGCGCTGATCCAGATGCTGGGCACGCGCACCGTGTCCGAGAGGCTGCGGCAACTGCTTGTCATCCTCGCCGATGCGCATGGGCGCGAGGAAGGTCGGACCATCGTCGTGGACCGGACCCTGACCTATGAACAAATCGCCGCCATCGTCGGCGCCACCCGGCAATGGGTCACGCAATCATTGGACAAGTTGAAATCCGCCGGCGTTCTCGAAATTACCCGAAACGAGATCATCATCCACAACCTCGAAAGCCTCGAAGAATGAACCTGACGCGCGTCTCGCCGCCGCTGTCGACCCTGCGCGCCCGCGCCGAAGAGCACCTGCCCGGTGTGGCGGTGGCGGTCGTGATCAGCATAGCCGCCTTCGCCATCGCCGCGCGCTATGACGCGCCGGTCATGTTGTTCGCGCTGCTGCTGGGCATGGCCATGTCCTTTCTGTCCGAGGATGAACGCACCGCAACCGGAATCCGGCTGGTGGCCTCGACAGGGTTGAAACTGGGTGTCGCCCTGATGGGGCTGCGCATCTCCTTCGAACAGTTGTTCGATCTTGGCCCCGTTGTCTTCCTGCTCATCCTCCTGGGCAGCGCGAGTACCATCCTGCTGGGCCTGGCCATCGGGCGGGCGATGGGCTGGTCCGGATCGGCGGCGCTGATCGCCTCCGGCGCGGTCGCGATCTGCGGCGCCTCTGCCGCCCTGGCGCTGGCATCAGTCACGCGCAGCTTTCAGGGCAAGGATGATCACACCTTGCTCGTCATCATGACCGCGACGGCCCTTTCGACGGTTGCCATGATCTTCTACCCGGTCCTCCTTGGGCTGGCCGGGTTCGACGTGCTGCAAGAGGGCATCATCCTGGGCGCCTCCATCCACGATGTCGCGCAGGTGATCGGGGCCGGGTTTTCCGTGTCCGAGACCACGGGCGAGACCGCCACACTGGCCAAGATGACCCGGGTTGCGATGCTGCCTGTCCTGCTCTTGCTGGTGCCCACCGGGACAGGCCAGGCGCGCGGCGGCTTTCGCCTGCCCTGGTTCGTCGTTGCCTTCGTCGTCCTCATGGCGCTCAACCAGGTCATCGCCTTGCCCGCCGAGGTGTTGGAAAGCAGCAAATCGTTGTCCGGCGCGCTGCTGGTGACCGCCGTTGCCGCACTGGGCCTGGGCAGCGCGCCCCGCAAACTGCTGCGGGCCAGCGGCGGGGCCTTTGCCCTGATGGCCGGCCTGTCGCTCTGGCTGCTGGCCGTTGCCGCGCTGGGTGTCTGGCTCTGGGGCTGACCGCCCGCTCAGCGCAGGACGATGAGTGCCCCGGCCAGCAACAGCACCAAAGACAGCAGGGGCTGCAATCGCCCCGGGGCCAGGGCCTGTGCCCAGCGGGCTCCGACGATGACGCCGACGATCACCGGCACCGCAAGCACCGCCACCAGTTGAAGGTCGATCACGTTCAGAACCGCAAAACCGATACAGGCACAGCCCGTCACCGGAAGCTGGATCACCTGCGCCATCCCGGTCACCTCGCGCGGATCCTTCCCCAGCCAGAGCAGCGGCGGCATCAACAGCAGCGGGCCGCTGGTTCCGGACAGGGAAGATCCCAGCCCCACCACGCCGAAGAGCGCGCCGAACGCGGATGAGGACATGCCGTCGGACCGGGGCGGAACAGCGGTGCGACTGCGAAGGCTGCCCACGAAACCAAGGGCACAGACCGCCACCATGCCAAAGGTGATGGCCCCGGGCGGCACGACGGGCAGCAGGACCGCCCCGGTTATGGCACCCAGCCCGGCCGGAACGAAAGATGCCAGCGCCGCCCGCCTGTCGACCCGGCCATGCCGGGCAAAGACAAAAGACCCGGCGAGCCCGGAACAAAGAGCAACCGTCATGCCCACCGGGATCGCCTGGGCGATCGGGACATCGCAGATCAGGGCGACCATCGGGACAAGTAACACGCCCCCGACCGAGGTCGCGCCCATGAGGCCCCCGATCACAAGGGCAGAGGCCGCCAGCGCGGCAAGCTGAAGAACAGAAATATCCATACCCGTTTCAACCAGATTCCGCGCGGTTCCGAAGACTAGTTGTTGTCACCAAGAGACTGAAAAATGGGAATATTTCGGAATCCCCCCTGCACCTCGCCCCTGCCGTTGCGCAATGCGATTTGGTTTCGCCGGCCCCGGCACTTCCCGCTCGCTGACGCACAGCCTGCGCCATCCCCGAACACGGGCGGCTTCGGCAAGCCGCGAACCTTCAGAAGGCTTGTGTTTGCAAGCGCCCAAAGCAGGTTTGGCAGCTCGCTTTCCGCTCAATTGCTCCGTCCAATCGACCCGGTCCTGAGCCGGCGCCCTGCATGGCGCCACTCGGCCAGTGCCAATGTAAAGCCAGTCCAGCGGCGCCCGTGAACGTCATCGAAACGGCCCACCCGACATCCTCGGCGGGCGCTTTCGCGGCATCCCCTCTGCCCAGGACGACGACAAAGACGATCGACATCACGGATGCGCAAGTCATCAGGCCAGGGTTGCGGGAAAGCCGCCCCCGTTGTGCCTGCGCGGCGCCGGACTTGGCTGCGGTTTTGTTGGCCGCAAGGAACAGCTGGAAAGCCGGCGTCAAGACAATCAGCGCGGCGACATACCCCCTACCCCGAAAAGTCTTGGCAAGCAGGCCAGACAGATCAGCCCGATCATGATCTGCACCAGGCCCATAACCATCACCCGGCTCGCACCCAGCCGGTCGGTCGACCAGCCCGCCGGAACGCCGGACAGGGTGGCGACCGCGGGCCCGACGGCGAGAACCAGACCGACATGCGCCTCGCTCAGCCCCAGCGAAAAGGACAGGGAGAAGGCGCCGACCACCAGGGTGGACATCATGAGGGTCCCGATTGCGAGGTTCGTCTCGAAACCGATGCCCGCGCCCCGGTCCCTCGGCAAGTTCACCAGCACAAGCGGCGCCGCCATGCGGGTTTCAACGATCACGAAGAGACCGAAGGCGATCAGCGCGGCGAACATCAAGACAGAAGGAGACACCGGAACGCTGGCAACTCCCCCGCTTGTTGCAAACGCATATACCGCGAGTGCGGCCACAAGCACCAGAGTTCCCGGCACGTCCAATTCGCGGACCGAGACGATCTTTCGCTGGGCGTCGTGCCTGACCGATCCGGCAACGAGGGCCAGCGTCGCAAAGCCGAACCCGGCGAGCAGCCAGAAGGCCAGTCACCAGCCGCTTCAGGCCAACAAGGAAGGGGAAATTCGTCGCGCGGGATAATCGGTACAGCGGGCGGGAAGCCGTCGTCTGATGCCGTCGTGTGCATGGCAGCTACGCGCTTGTCGATCATCTCTTTGTTTTCGAAACAAAACGGAGATCAGGCTTGTTCGTCCGCAGGCGCCTGCACAAGTCCAGCCTCCAATGCGAACCAGACCATTTGAGCATCGGTCTGGAGACCCAGCAAACTCTTGATTTGATAGTGGTTGTTTCTCACTGTCTTCAGGCTGATCGACAAGGCCTCCGCGACTTGCTCTGCCGACCAACCGCAGGCCAGCAAGCGCAGGATTTCCGTCTGCCGCGTGCTGAGATCGCCAAGGCGGGAGTTGGTCCCGGAGATACGGTCCTGGGCGATGGCTTCGATGACATCGGGCGAGATCACCGTGCGGCCGTCCAGAACGCCGAATATGGCCTTGATCAGGGTGTCGGGTGAACTGCTCTTGGTCACATATCCCGCGGCTCCTGCCTCGATCGATTTCAATGCGAAGGCCGCCCCCTGATGCATCGTGAAGACAACGACAAGGGCGCTTTCGTCGTATTGCCGGATGTGCCGGATCGCCTCGATGCCGCTGGTTCCGGGCATGGTCACATCCATCACGATCAAATCCGGTTCCGTTTCACGAAAACGGATGTAGGCGGTGCGCGCATCCTCGGCTTCGGAGACGATGTGCAGGCCCGGTTGCAGGTCGATCAGTCTACGGTATCCTTCGCGGACCACCGGGTGATCGTCGACGATCATGATGCGGTGATCACTCATGCCGCACGCCCGACAATCGCCCCGGGGACAGTCACCCTCACGCGCACGCCATCCTCCGTCTGCTGCATGTTCAAGGTGCCGCCCATCGCGCTTGTCCGCTCGGCAATCCCGAGGAGACCGTGGCCCGTCGTGTCAGGCGCCAGCGTTCCGCCGCCATCGTCTTGGACCGTCAGCGTGATGCTCGCCCCGCTTTGCTGCAAGCTGACGTCCACATATGTCGGCGCACCGTGGCGCATCGCATTCGTGACGCATTCCTGCACGATCCGGTAGATATCAAGTGCCATCGCATCATGTATCGCACTTTCATCCACGTTGCATCCGAGGGTCAGTTGCACACCGCGCTGCGCCTCCCAGCCCGCCATCATCGTACGCAGGCTGGCAGCGAGGCCGACGTCATCAAGATCCGGGGGGCGGAGCCGGGCAAACGCGCCGCGCAAGCATTCCATCATGGCGCGAATGTTGTTGCCAATAGCGCCCGCGTCACGTTCGATATCGGGACGATCCGCAGCTGCGGCGTAGGAGATGGACGCGGCCAATGCTGCCGTGGCTGTCAGCGTCTGTCCGAACTCGTCATGCAGGTCGCGGGCGAGTTGCTGTCGCTCGACATCCTCGACCTCAATCAACTTTCGTGTCAGGGCGCGGCTTTGCGCGGCACTCGCGCGCAGCCGGTCCGACAATTGATTGACCGCCATCGCAATCCGCGCGAACTCACGCGCGCCGCTCGGCTCCACTCGTGTCTCAAGATCACCGCGAGACAAGCGATCAAGTCCCGAGACGATTCCGCGGACGGGGCCGAGGCGCCAGATGATCGTGATGGTCCCGAGCAGCAGAACGCCCGCGCCCATCGCCAGGGTTTGCCACAGCGCAAGACGCGTCCGTTGCCAGGCCAGTGTCGATGCCGCCACGGGATCAAAAGAGGCCTCAATGCGAAACGCGCCGTTTGGAGATGCCGAGCCGGTCCGCAAAACGGGCGTCGGCGGCTTGATAAACCACTCAACCGTCTCACGAAACCAGGCTGGTGCGATCGGGCCGAACACCTGCCATCCCGCGCAAAGCCGCCGCTCGGTAATCAGGCCTTGTTCGTAGCGGATGCAGCTACCGGGCGCCATCACGCTGAGAAGCTTGATCGAAGTCATCTCGGCATAGAGCGGATCACCCATGCGCGGTTCCATGTGGTAGTTCCGTTCCAGCACGTAACTCGCCCGCACAAGCGTCTTTTGCGTATCGTTCCTTGCCGATTTGTAGGCGTCGCCGGCCGCCAGCCCGAGTGTGAGCGCACCGGCCAGTAGAGTGACCAGCCAGAGCGTGACGACAAGTCGGATGCGAAGGCTCATGTCATATTCTCCAGCAGCGATTCCCCCGTAAGATCGGGCAAATCGGCCCGCGTGTCTCGGGCAATTTGCCCGACTTTGCCGGACACGGGGGGTAATCGCTTTCCTGTGCCAGGGGTTTCGTGGTTCCATCCGGACTGGGCAAAGGAGGAGCCAATGGAGGATATAGCAGCCGCGCAAACGGGCACCGAAGCGGAGCCTGCGGCGGTCCTTGCCGCCCGGATGGAGGCCGGGCTCGTGGGGCATGGCGCGCTGGTTGAGCGATTGATGATCGCGCTTCTGACCGGCGGTCACATCCTGATCGAAGGTGCTCCGGGCCTCGGCAAGACCCGATCCGTCCGGCGGCTCGCCGATGGTGTCGAGGGCAGCTTCGCGCGTATCCAGTGTACGCCCGATCTCATGCCGTCCGACATCACCGGCACGCAGGTGTACCGGCAAGACAGCGGCCAGATGGCTTTTATGCCCGGTCCCGTTTTTCGCAATCTCGTTCTGGTGGACGAAATCAACCGGGCGCCGCCCAAGGTTCAGTCGGCGCTGCTTGAGGCGATGGGAGAGGGCCAGGTCACAGCAGGCGGGCAAACCCGGATCCTGCCGGAGCCATTCATGGTCGTGGCCACGCAGAACCCGCTTGAGCAGGAAGGCACATTCCCCTTGCCGGAAGCGCAGCTCGACCGCTTCCTGATGCATGTCCTGCTGGATCTGCCCGACGCGGATACCGAAATGCAAATCCTCGATCTGGTCGAGACGGAATTGCGAATTCATGAGAGCCCTGAAGGACCTGCACTGGATCATGCCGCCCTTGCAGAGATGAAAGAGCAAGTTCTGCAGGTTCATGTCTCGCCTGCGTTGAAGACATACATCGTGGCGCTTGTTATGGCGACGCGACAGCAAACACCCGAGATCGATGCGACCGACCGCATCGGCCACGCGGTCAGTCCGCGCGGGACGCTTGCCTTGGCGGCGACGGCGCGGGCGCGGGCCTGGTTGCACGGACGCGCCTATGTGGTGCCCGAGGATGTGGCGGCTTTGGCCCCCGACGTGCTCTGCCACCGCATGGCACCGACATGGCGTGCTCAGGCTGCGGGCGATACAGCGCGCAAGATCCTTGCCGACATCCTCTCTGCGGTGAAACCGTTGTGAGCTTGCCAAAGGCATCCGGGGCTGAAGTGTCGCTCGACCGTCTTATCGCCCTCGGCAGCTTTGCCGCGGCAAAAGGCGTGACCGGACGGTCCCACGGGACGGCCGGCGGCCTCTCTGGTCCGCGTCGCGGCGAGGGAGGCGATCTTTTCGACCTGCGTCCCTACCAGCAGGGTGACGATGTGCGCAGGATCGACCCCGCTGCAACGGCCCGCAGCGGCCGGCCGCAGGTGCGCAGCCGTCACGAGGAGGTAGAGGAGACGATGCTGCTTGTCGCGGACTTTCGCAGCTCCATGCTCTGGGGCACCCGCGGTCGGCTACGGTCCGTCGCAGCAGCCGAGGCCTTGGCGCTGGACGGATGGTGCGCGGTTCTGGCCGGTGCCCGCGTCGGTGTACTCATCCTTGGCGACAGCGACGTTGACTACGTGGCCCCACGCTCGCGCGAGACGGCGATGTTGCGCGTGGCAAGTGCCCTTGCGCGGGCCCATGTCCTGGCGCTGGACGCTCGGGGGACGGCTCCTGCCACCCTTGCGACCCTGCTTGGTGACATTTCTGCGCGCGCGGCACCTGGAACGGTGGTGCGTCTGGCGACCGGGCTTGATGATCCTGGTACAGATTTCGGTCCCGCTGCGGCGGCGCTGCTGCGAAAATGTCAGCTTGGCGTGCTGTTGGTGCAAGACGCTGTCGAGATTGAACCGCCCAGGGGCATCTTTGCAGCACAACTCGGTCGCCGCATTGCCCGAGGCCGATTTGGCGCGTCCGGCTCGGCGGAGTTTCTCGAAAATCACGGAATCCCCGCCCGGATCGTGCACGCGGCACAGCCGATAGACGAGCAGGCCGCATGACCCCCGAAGAGCTTGTCGCTGGTCTTGCCGATGTACGGGTGCCCGAGAGCTTTGCCGGGTTCGGAGTGCAGGATGCGCTGGCGGCCTGTGCGCTTGGGCTTCTGGCAGGCTTGCTGATCTCGGCGCTGCTGAAGCTGGTCACAGGGCGTCGAACCACCTCATTGGAGAAGACCCGCAAGGCGATCGCCGCACTGGCCCTGCGGGATCGCCAGCTCCGGTTGACAGGCCTGGCGGCACTTCTTCGCAGAAATGGCGGTAGGGCACCCGACGGATTGCAAAAAGCGCTCTACGATCCACAGGCATCCTTCGATCCCGCAAAGCTGGAGTCTGCCGTGCTGGCAGCGGCCAAACGGGGGCCAAAACGATGAGTCTTGCCACGCCTTGGGCGTTGTTGCTGCTGCCTTTGCCATTCCTGCTGCTTCGCCTATTGCCCGCGCAGCAGAACAGAGGCGCGGCCCTGGCGTTGCCACCTGCGATCGGGGAGGTGTTTCACGCAACCGATGCCAGGCCCACGCGGCGACATGCCCGGTCAATCGTGCTTTTTCTGGCATGGGCCACGCTCGTCGTGGCAATTGCTGGGCCCCGCGCGGAACGCATTCTGGACGTCGTGCCCGCCTCGGGCCGCGATATCATCCTCGTGCTGGACCTCTCGGGCTCGATGGAACGCGAGGATTTCGATCTCGACGGCGAACAGGTGTCACGGCTGGTCGCCGTCCAAAGCGTCGGCTCGCACTTTGTCCGGGGCCGGACGGGGGATCGGGTCGGGCTGGTCGTCTTCGGAGACCGGGCTTATGTGGCCGCCGCCCTGACGCACGACGTCTCGGCGGTCGCACGGGTCATCGAAACGGCGCAGATTGGCGTGTCGGGCAAGTCCACGGCCATCGCAGACGGTCTTGGGCTGGCGATGGGGCGCCTGAGTGAGCGCCCGGCAAAGAGCCGCGTTATCGTGCTCTTGTCAGACGGGCAAGATACCAGTGGAGTTGTCGATCCCGTCGCAGCTGCAATGAAGGCCGACACAATGGGTATGCGAATCTACACCATTGCGCTTGGCCCGGACGATCTCGAAACTGCACCGCGCTCGCGGGATGCGGTGGACAGCGAAGTTCTGCGCCAGATTGCGGGTGCCGCAGACGGTGAGGCGTTCCGCGTGCGCACGACAAAAGACCTCGCGGAGGTGACCGATGCCATCGACCTGCTTGAGCCAAGCCTCGCCGACGCGCCGCCGATCCGTGCCTGGCAGGAGTATTGGCCCTGGCTCGCAGGGGCCTCGTTCGCTCTGCTTGCTGCCGCGCTCTTCCTGCAGGCGCGTGAGACGGCATGATGGCCGACTGGGGCATCGAATGGCTTCGCCCGCTATGGCTGATCGGTGCCCCCCTGGCGCTGCTCGCAGGCGTGCTGGTCACAATCATGGCAAGTGGCCTCGCCCGGTGGCACAGGATAATCGACCCGGATCTGATGATCGCACTGACCAGGCTTGGCCACGTGACGGGGGGGCGCCGCGACCACGGACCTTGGTTGCTGGGCTTTTCTGGCGCGCTCATCGCCTTGGGACTTGCCGGACCCGCTCAGCGTGATCCCGATGCGCCCGCGTTGCGCAATCTGGATGCGGTGATGGTCCTTATGGATTTGTCCCCCTCCGTTGTCGAAGGCGGTGGCCTCGACGATGCACAGGCCGCCGTGTCGCGCCTGATCGATCGGCATGGGATGCGGCCCTTGGCCCTTGGCGTCTATTCCGCCGAGAGCTTCCTCGTCAGCGTCCCAACCGAGGATCCCGCCGCCCTGCAAACGGTCATCGCTGTCGTGGACGAGCAGACGATGCCCGTCGGCGGAAGCAGGCCCGACCGCGCGCTGGACCTGGCAAGCCAGACGCTGGAGGACTCGGCAGCCGTCCGGCCCGACGTCGTGCTGGTTTCCGACGGGGGCGGCACGGGACCGGAGGCGCAGGATCGTGCCCGGCAAATGGCGGCCAAAGGAATGCGCGTCTCGGCGATATTCGTTGCACCCGATGGGCCGCCATACGGCATGCCTGCACCCAACCGCGACGGGCTGCTGGCCGTGACCGACGCTGGCGGTGGGATTACTGTCGATGCCACGAACATCGGGAGGCTGGAGGCCGTCCTTTCGGAACGAAACGGTGACGCGAAATCGGATCCCGAGCGGCGGAGCCTGCGTTTCATTGACCGGGGTCGGTGGTTCCTGCTTGCCGCTCTGCTGCCACTCGGGTTCATGTTCCGACGGAGACGGACAACGTGACCCGCTTTTCGATGTCCATTCTCGCCGCCGCTCTATGCTGCGCCGCGGCGGCTGGCCCCGAGGCATGGGCCAAACTGGTTTGGCACGCCGGTTTCCCGGAACTCGCACTGCCCTTGATCGACGGGTCCGGGGCGCGGGGGGCCGCGCTCTACCAATCCGGACGCTTTGCCGATGCCGATGCGGCTTTCGCTGAAATGGGCCGCGCCGCCACGTACAATCGGGGGCTGAGCTTGGCTGCGACGGGAAAGTACAGTCTTTCGGTCGCCTATTTCGATGCCGTTCTGTTCGCAAACCGCTATGATGCCGACGCGCGGCACAACCGTGATCTTGTCGCGGGCATGGTCGATCCGGTGATTGGTGAGTCACGGGGCCACGGACGCATCGAAACCATTCTGTCGGGGGAGGGCATCGAGACCGCTCCGTTTGACCCGAACGATCCGTCACAGCCGATTCAGGAGGAACAGCGCAACCCGGTCCGGGCCAGCCTCAACCGACCGGTCACGGGCGAGCGATCCGCGGCGGCAGATGCAAAATGGCTCGATTCCCTGTCGGACGCACCCGGAGAGTACCTGACCGGCCGCCTCGCCGCAGAGATGGAGCGTCGGCGGAAAGAAGGCACAGCGCATCGTGAAGAGGCCAGCCGATGGTGAGATTGCTGACCATTCTCCTGCTGCTGGCCAGCCCGCTTGCCGCACAGGACCGCGACACACTGAACCTCGAACTTGTTCTCGATGAGCGTGATGCCACGCCGCTGGTGGGCGAGATGGTTCTTGGGACAATTCGAGGCATCTATCGGGAAACCATCGCCAACGAGGACCTCAAACTGCGGGACATGACCGATTTCGACTGGGCTCGCCTTGGCCAGGACGACTGGAGCAAACAGCGCATTGACGGCCGCACGACTCTGGTTTTCGAGCGGCGCATCGCTTTTTTCCCAAAACGCTCCGGGACGCTTGAAATCCTGCCTATCGCCCATGAGCTCGAGATCCAGGGCGCGAGTGGACAACGAGAGATCGTGCTCGTCAGATCGGCACCGGTGCGCATTGAGGTCCACGAAAAGCCGGCAGGCGCCGGCGATGCCTGGTTGCCGGTGCGCGCGCTGGAAATCTCGGAAACATGGAGTGCGGACGCGGCGCGACTCGAGGACGGTCAAAGCGTGACGCGCCGTGTCGTGCTGCGCGCGCTTGGTGCCACGCCAGAAATGATGCCGGAACAACCGCCGTTGAGAGAACCCTGGTTGATCACCTTCACGCCGCCCGCGGAACGCGATTTCCAGGTCACGACGCATGGTCCGGTCACGACTCTTGTCTGGTCGTGGAGCCTTCGGCCAATCACCGGCGAGCCGGGGGTCATACCCGAAGTCTCCATTCCCTATTTCGACACGGAAGAACGGATGCCTCGCACCGTCACGATGCCCGCTGTCCCGATTGGTTACGCGAGCTTTGAGGACAATGCCGCATCCGGCTGGCGCAACAATCCCGGCATCGGTTGGGGCCATCTCGGCATCCTGACTGGGGTCGCCTTGCTGGTTGTGGCGCTTGCGATGCGGGGGCGCTTGGGACCTGCATCGGTGCTCCTGCAGTTGCGCATGCAGGTCCACCAGCGCAAGGAGCTGAAGCGCTTGAAGCGCTATGCCGAAAACGGCGACGCGGCGCGCTTCCGCATGCTCGCACAGCGTCTATTGCAACCATTTGGGCCGACACAGGAACCTCACCAAAGTGTTCGGCAAGTCGACAAGGAGCTCTTCGGCGGCGACCAGCGCGCGGGCACAGCTGACCTGCGATCAATCTTCCGCGACGTGCGCCACACCATCCTGTCAAGGAACAATGGCTCCTGAACAAGGGTGTGTGATGAGTGGGGCTGACCTGCCCCCGCGGGTCGCTCACTCATAACGAGAGTCTGCAGGTTGGATCTGGGTATTCCGGTTCCCCGTTTGGGGCAAGCGCGCCGGGCGCGGAGCCCTCAAATTGCTCAAGCGTCCGGCGCGCTTGTAGAGGGGGCTGGTTGTCCAGGGACGAGTGCGGCCTGACGGTGTTGTAGTCGTAGCGCCAGAGGGCCAGCTTGCGCCGTGCGTCCTCGAGGGTGTCAAAGATCTCCTCGTTCAAAAGTTCGTCGCGCAGGGTGCCGTTGAACGACTCGATGAATGCGTTCTGCTGCGGTTTGCCTGGATCGATGTAGTGCCATGGCACCTCGCTCTCGTCGGCCCACTTGAGGATCGCCCGACTGGTGAACTCGGGCCCGTTATCGCTGACAATGCAACCAGGCTTGCCGTAAACCCGGATCAGGGCGGTGCGCTCGCGGGCCACTCGTGCCCCTGACAGACTGGTATCGACAACCATGCACAGGCATTCCCGCGTGCAGTCGTCGATCACTGCCAGAATCCGGAACTTCCGAGACGCACCGAAGCTTTCGGAAACGAAGTCCGAGGACCAGCGCGCGTTGGGTTGTCCAGCGGTCGGCACCGGCCCACTTGTCCCACGCACCCGTCTTCAACCACGTCGCTTCACGGACAGACCTTCCTCGCGTTAGATGCGATACAGCTTCTTGTGGTTCATGATCATGCCCTTGCGTTCCAGCAGCACGCCGATCCGGCGGTAGCCGAACCGACGACGCTTTCCAGCGATCTCCCGCATCTCCTTGCGGATCTCGGTACTGTCCCCTCTCGCACATGCTTTGCATGTGCTGCCGAGCAGCGGGACGGGCGTTAACGCCGGACTGCAGGCCCGGCGTTGCGAGATGTCATGATCCCGCATCACCCGGAGCGCCGCCTCTCGCCGCTTCGTCAATGTCGTCAGCTCTTTCCCAGCAGGTCTTTCAGCACGACGTTGTCCAGCATGGTATCGGCCAGCAGGCGCTTGAGCTTGGCAGTCTCATCTTCGATGGGCCTTCAACCTCGCGGCCTAGGACACGTCCATCCCGCCATACTTGGACTTCAGCTTGTAGAAGGTCGCGGTGCTCAGGCCGTGCCTGCGGCACACCTCCGCTGGAGTGCAACCTGTCCCCCAAAGGGACCGAGATCTGCTATCGCTTCCCGAGTGTCCAAGGCTCGGCGCCGCACACGTCCACGAAGACGCGATAGACGGATGTGGTGGCGGTAATGAACATCCTGTGCCCATCGCGCCCTCCGAAACACAGATTCGAAACGACCTGAGGAACCAGGATCTTGCCCAGCCGAGTGCCCTCGCTATCAAAACAATGTACACCGTCTGCTGCCGACGACCACAGGTTGCCCATGACATCGCAGCGCATCCCATCCGGCAGGCCATCGTCGATCTCGGCAAAGATGCCGGTGTCGCGCAGGTCACCGCCTTCGACGGCAAAACGGCGAATGACCGAAGGCACCTTGTCGTCGTGGCTCGATCCGCTTTCGGCGATGTAGAGCGTCTTTTCGTCGGGCGAAAAGCACAGGCCGTTCGGTTGGCTGAAATCGGTGACGACGGCGCTCAGCTCGCCGCCGGGCGACATGCGGAATACGTTGCGGCCGGATTGTTCGGGATCACTGCGATAGCCCTCGAAATTCGAAATGATGCCGTAGGTCGGATCCGTGAACCAGACAGCCCCGTCCGAACTGACGACAACATCATTGGGCGAATTGAGCCGTTTGCCGTCAAACCTGTCGGCGAGAACGGTCAGTGACCCGTCGATCTCGGTCCGGACCACGTCGCGCATGCCATGACGGCAGCCTACCAACCGCCCCTGGCGATCCCGCGTGTTGCCGTTGTTGAATCCGGACCCGGAGCGGAAAACTGACACGCCGTCTTGCTCGGACCATCGCATGATCCGCTGGCTCGGGATATCCGAGAACAGCAGGCAGTCGTGATCCCCGAACCAGACCGGCCCTTCTGTCCAGGTGAAACCCTCTGCGATCACCTCCAGCTGCGACATGGGATGGATCAGCGCGGCGAACCGGTCATCATGGATTTCCAGGTGCGGCGGCAGTGTAATCATGTCCGGGCCCTCCTTGAGCTGGCGGCGATGACGATCGCGATGATGATGGTCCCGGTCAGCACGTTGCGCACGCCCGCCCCTGCCCCGTAGCTGTTCAGCATCGAGACCACGAGGAACATGAACAACGCGGCGCCCCAGACGCCCGGCACGTTGGAGTTGCCCCCGGCGATGGAACTGCCGCCGATCACGACGACGGCAATGGACATCAGCAGGTACTCCTGCCCCATGTTCAGCGCCGCCCCGCCCGAAAAGCTGGCCAGCAAGTAACCCGCCAGCGACGCGAACACGGCGACGGAGATGTAGGTGGACGCACGCACCAGTTCGACCGGCACGCCCGCCAGCCGCGCCACGCGTAGGTTTTGCCCCGTGGCCAGCAGCCACCGCCCCCAGACAGAACGTTCCAGCACAATCCAGACAAGGATGGCCAGGGCCAGGCCGACCCAGGCCACGTTGGGCAGGCCCAGGAAACGTCCGGTGGCAAAATCGGCCAACCCGGCGGGCGGCTTGATCCGCAGGCCCCGGTTCGACCAGATCGCCAGCGATTGGTAGATCAGCGAGGCCGCCAGCGTCGCGATGATCGGCGGCAGACGCAACAGGAAGATCAGCGCGTAATTTGCCACCCCCGTGCCGAAACCGACCGCCAGCGCGATGACGAGGCCGAGAAAGGCTGTGCCGGGATCGCTGCCCATCGCCTTCAGCGCCAGGGTGGCGGCCAGGGTCATGGTGGCCGGGATCGACAGGTCGACGTTGCCGGGTCCCAGGGTGATCACCAGCATCTGCCCCAGCCCGACGATGGCCGCGAAGGCGCCGAAGGACAGTGCGGCGTACCCCAGCTCTCCGGCGCCCCGTCCCGAGGTGAGGCCGAGGGTCAGCGAGAACGCCGCCGCCGCAGCCAGCCAGGACCAGAGCCAGGGCCTGCTCAGAACGCTCATGCCTCACTCCCCTTCTGGCGAAAGATCAGCCGGGCGGTCAGCACGAGAATCAGGATCGCGCCTTGTGCGCCGATCTGCCAGTCCGGCGAGAGGCGCATGAAGGACAGAAAACTCGCCGCCAGTGTCAGGGTGAAGGCACCAATCACCGCGCCGGTCGGGCTGACTTTGCCGCCGGTGAACTCGCCGCCGCCGAGGATCACGCCCGCGATGGACAAAAGCGTGTAGCGCAGCGCGATGTTGGCGTCAGCCGAGGTGGCAAGACCCACCAGCGCCATGCCCGCAAGCACGCCAAAAAGCCCTGCCAGCCCGTAGGCCAACGCCTTGAGCCGGATCACCGACCAGCCCGCCCGCGCGACCGAGCGCGCGTTGCCGCCCACGCCGCGCAGCACCGTCCCGATGCCAGAGCGCATGATCAGCAGATGGGTGACGGCGGCGATGAACACCGCGGCGACGACGGCCATCGGCGCAAACGGCGGCTTGACCGTCATCAGCGTGCGCAGCCAGCCGGGCGCGGCGCCGCCGGGCGAGGGCAGGATAAACAGCGCGATCCCGCCCCAGACAAAGGACATGCCCAGCGTCACCACGATGGCGGGCAGCTCTAGCGCGTGGATCACCGCTCCCAGCACAGCGTAGGACAGGACCAGGGCCAGCAGGATCAGCAGCCCCAGCATCGGCGCATCGTTCAGGAAGGTCGCCGTGACGCAGGCCGCAAGGCTGACGAAGGCGCCCAGAGACAGGTCGATGTCGTTGACCATGATGATCATCATCTGCGCGATGGTTGCCAGCGCGATCGGCACCGCGAGGTTGAACAGCAGGTTCAACCCGAAATAGCTCATCGCACGCGGTTGCATGTAGAACGTCGCGGCCAGCAATACGGCAAGCGAGACCACCGGAAGAATGATCCGGTGGCGGGCAAGGAAAGTCATGACGCCTCCTGCATCTCGAAAGAGGCTTCGAGGATCTTCTCTTCGGTGATTTCCGCGCCGGTCAGTTCGGCGCTGATCTCATGGTTGCGGAAGACGAAGACTCTGTCGCACTGGCAGACCTCTTCGGTTTCGGTCGAGTACCACAGGAAGGTGCGCCCGCGGGCGGCCTCGGCGCGGATCATGGCATAGACGTCCTGCTTGGTGCCCACGTCCACGCCGCGCATCGGGTCATCCATGATGACCACCGGTGCCGATGAAGCCAATGCACGGGCAAAGAGCACTTTCTGCTGGTTGCCGCCCGACAGCGACAGGATCGGGTTTGCGACGTCTTCGGTGCGGATGCCGATGCGGGTCTTCCAGTCCTGCGCCACCCTGGCCTCGCCCTCACGGTCCACCAGTCCATGCCGCGCCCCCTGCGGCAGGATCGAGACCGAGATATTGCGCAGGATCGACCAGAGCGGCAAAACCCCATCGCGTTGCCGGTCGCCGGCGACAAAGACCACCTCGGGTGCTTTACCCGCCCGCCACGCTGACGAGCGCGACAGGTAAAGCCGCGCCAGCGCCGCCGCCTGCCCGTGACCGGCCAGGCCCGACAGGCCCACGATCTCGCCCTTGCGGGCGATCAGGCCCTGGTCGGTGCGCACGACCTCCGTCCCGAAATCACGCGCTGTCCCGGTCGCGTCCGCCGTGTCGGCTGTGACGTGGCCCATGGCATCCACCAGACCCTGACGGGTGAAGTCTTCGGCCGGGCGCTCGGCCACGACCTTGCCGTCTTTCAGCACGACGATGCGGGTGGCGACCTGGAACACCTCGCCCATCATGTGCGAAATGAAGATCACCGCACCGCCCGAGGCGCAAAAGCGTTTGACATGGGCCAGCAACTGATCGGCGATGCCCGCGTCCAGCGACGAGGTCGGCTCGTCCAGGATGACCAGCCGCGCCTCGGTGCCGCGCGGGGCGAACCCGATGGCGATCTCGACCATCTGACGCTCCGCGATGGACAGCGTGTCGACCTCCGCATTCGGGTCGATGCCGTGACCGGGGAAGATCGTGTCGAGGCTGGTCCCGATCTCGGCCCGGGCCGGCCGGCGCCAGTTCGGCCCCTTCAGCGCGCTGTGAGAGATGCGCAAGTTTTCGGCCACCGTCAGGTTGGGGCAGAGCGACAGTTCCTGAAAGACCGACCGCACGCCCGCGTCCAGCGCGCTGCCGCCGGTGGCGAATTCGATTGTGCCGGACGAAGGCGCCAGGCCGCCGTTTACCAGGTTCACCAGCGTCGACTTGCCAGCACCGTTGTGGCCGACCAGCCCGACGCAATCGCCCGGGACGACGGACAGGGTCACCCCGTCGAGCGCGCGAACGGGCCCGAAATGCCGGGCCGCGTCCGTCAGCGACACGAGGGGCGCTCTCTCATGTTCGGTCATGAGCGCTCCATTGATGCGATGAGGGTCGGCGGG
>Ga0208330_1000214_pt1 | contig 32358 bp, 45 predicted proteins | sample DeeseametaMP1896_FD_184180 | JGI IMG/M metagenome (GOLD analysis project Ga0208330, IMG submission 184180) | Marine microbial communities from the Deep Pacific Ocean - MP1896 (SPAdes) | ecosystem: Environmental > Aquatic > Marine > Oceanic | place: East of Hawaii, North Pacific Ocean | collected... | reverse complement strand
CAGGAAAACTGGCAGACCACGCGGGGGCGGCGGCTAACAGGTCGTTGCAGGCGACATTCGTTTCGCTGCGCTTCACTCATGCGCCTGAACTCCAGCGTTGGGCGGAAGCGCGCCTTTCAGCTCGGTCAGTGCATCGGCTAAATAATCTGACTGTCCATCGTCTGCCAGCCATGCCTCAATAACGTCGGTCGCTAATTCACGCAGTCGGTCGACCTCTGCCCTCAATTCAAGGATTCGGTCGTGCGCGTTAGCGCCAGCGCTTGCGACCTCCTCCGCAAGGGTTTGGTCGGTGGTGATTCCTTTGGGGCGTCTTGCAGTCATCATCATCACTCCATCACGTCGCCACCGCTCTGACCGCTTCCGCGGAGCCGATCATCAGCTCTGTCAGCTCGAGCAAGTCCCGGTGGCGACAGGCCACGTCTCGCCGATCGAGGCGGAGGATCCGGGCGATGGCGCTGTAACTGTGCTCGTTGTCGATGTAGTACCACCGGATGACATCGCGCCATGCCTGGGGCATCTGTGACACGATCTCGTGGGTGAGCAACACCTTCCAGCGCTTGCGTTGGTGGAACGCCGCGTTCAGCTCCAGCGCGGTCAGCTCGGGCGTGCCACCGCCCCGGACTGCCCCCCACTTCATCAGGCGGTATTCGACCGTCGTCGAGCCCGACAGCAGGTCGACGCCCACGATGCTGGGCCCCAGTTCGGCCCAATCAGACAGCCAGTCGTCAGCCTTCCTGTACATGTCCGCGGGGGCCTGCCGTCGCATTGTCGCAGTCATCAAACCAACACCACCTGTTCCTGCTGTGACGGCCGTCGTTTGATCTGGCATGGCATGCAGTCAGTCACCGGGTAGACCTCGATCACAACCCGCGGAGATGTCCCGTATTGCTTGCGCATGCTGGTCTGCGTGACCTGCGCGTCATCGGCATAGACAACCCCGTTCAGGGCGTCTTTCGCAGCCTTGAGGATGTTGTCCAGATCCGGTTTTGTGGTGTGTCGGATCTCGCCGGCCAGGGCCGCGTCTCGCTTCCATTCAGGCCAGGACTTGGGCACTGGGAAGATCGCCAACACGGATAGCTCGCAGGGCGCGTCCAACGAGCATCGCCCTTGCATTGTCGCGGTCGCGCACATCCGGGCGAAGGCCTCCCAGTTCGCCGTTTTCTTCGGCGTGTAGGCGATCCCGTTGGCCATACGGTGGCGTGCCTTCGCGACCGGCACGCCGACTACGGTGACGGTTATTGACTCCATCAGGCGGCGTCGAGCAGGTCCATCTGGGGCGACCAGATTTCGACCGTGAACTCGCGCTTGAGCATGCCCGCCAATTCGGCGATCTCCTCGCGGTCGGGGTGGCACTGCACCCGCAGCTTCACCTCGCACAAGCCACCGGGAAGCGGTCGGAACTTGTGCTGATTCACGCTGCACTCGCTCAGCGCCAGGTCGTCCGAGAACTCAGGCCGCAGATCGACGCGGCAGTTCTTGAAGTCAGAGTCGTTGGGCACGAACCCGATGCCGACAACCTTCAGTTCCTCCGGCTCGTCTTCCCAGAATGCCCCCTGGAGCCGGTTCCAGGTCTCCGGGTTGTGCCAGAACTGGCCCATCTGAGACACCAGCAAGGCGCCAGTCAGCTTAAGGTCGACGCCCGTATCCGCGCCCTCCTCCTCGCCGTGGCGCTCGCTGCGCAGGTTGACGTGTTCTAGCTTGAGTGTGGCTTTTATCTGCATCGGATTCTCCGTCAGTAGTCCAGTCCGGAAGGTCCCGGCTTGTCGTTGGTGCGGTTGCTCTCAGCGAGTTTCTTGCGGGTCTTGCGTCCGGGTCCGCCGTAGTCCCGGAACCGTGTGAACGCGTTCTGCCACTCAGCCTCCACGGTGCCGAGCGGCCCGTTTCGCTGTTTCGCAATAATGATTTCGGCGATGCCCTGATCCGGCGTGCTCGGGTGATAAACCTCATCCCGGTAGATGAACAGGATCACGTCCGCATCCTGCTCAATGCCGCCGGATTCGCGCAGGTCGCCCATGCGCGGTCGTTTGTCGGGCCGGCTTTCAAGCCCTCGGTTCAGCTGCGAAAGCAGGACGATCGGGACGCCGAGTTCGCGGGCGAGGTGCTTCAGTTCGCGGGTGATCTCGCTGATCTCTGTGTTGCGATTGACGTCGCCTCGGCGCCGCGGCGTCTCGATCAGCTGCAGGTAGTCGATCGTGACCAGGCGCAGAGGCGACGACTCCGGACAAGCGCGCTTCACCGCCCTGGCCTTCCGCCTGATCTCCATCACCGTCACGCGTCCACAGTCGTCGATGATCAACGGGGCTGTGTCCAGAGCCTCGGTGGCTTGCGCGATGCGATCCCAATCGACGTCGTCCAACGTCCACGGCTTGCGCAAGCTCAACCCCGGTACTTCCCAGAACCCCGAGACGACTCGGTTGGTCAACTGTTCGATCGGCATCTCGAGGCTGAACACCAGCGACGTGCCGTGGCCATCGCTACCGACCGGCCGCAATGCCACATCCGCCGCACCCTGCAGCGCGAACGCTGTCTTGCCCATCGATGGTCGACCGCCGATCACCACCAGGTCGCCGGGCTGGAGTCCGGTGGTTTTCGCATCCAGCGATTCGAGTGTCGTGGATACGCCTGTGACCTGCCGATCTTCGCTGCTCAGCTGATCCAGATGCCTCATCCACGCGTCAATCGATCCGCCGATGGCTCGCGGCCCCGACTCGTCTCGGGCCTTGGCGCCGCTGGCAACCTCGGACACCGCGACCTCTGCCTGATCCACCAGCTGGACGAGGTCCATGCCCTCGGAGCTGTAGCCGAGATCGGTGATCGACAGCCCGACTACGATCAGTCGGCGCCGGACGGCGTAGCTGCGTACGATGTCGGCGTAGGCCCGTATATTCGCCGCCGACCCCGCATCGTTCGCGAGCGTGCCCAAGTAGGCCAGACCGCCCGCATCCTCAAGCTGCCCGGTCGCGTTAAGCCGCTCGCTGACCGTGACGATGTCGCGGGGAAGATTCTTGCCGGCCAGGTGCTGGACCGCAGCCCAGATCAGACGATGGTCTTGCCGATAGAAATCCTGCTCCGTCACCAGATCGCCGACCCGGTCCCAGGCTGCATCCTCGCGCATCAGGCCGCCGATCACGGCTTGCTCTGCGCCTTCGTCGTACGGCGGCATGCGGTAGTCGTGACCGTCAGCCATGGGCGGCCTCCAGTGTGTGTTCCCTCACAACCTCGATGCCCGCTTGCAGAAGCCTGTCGGCGTGCACAACCTGAGCCTTTCGCCCCTTGGCGGTCAGGTAGATCGTGTCGTCCCGGCTGATATCCCAGAAGCCAAACCAGTCTTCGCGGATGCAGTTCCGGAAGGCCTGCCGCCAACCGCGACGTCCCTTGTACCGCTTGCCCCGCTGCTCCATCCGTTCGACGAACTCGTACCAGGCCAGCAGCAAGAACTCGCGAGGGACCTTCCCCTTCGCCGCCAGCTCGAACACTGCGTCGTCTTCCGGGATGGGCTTCTCGCCAGCGGTTTTGCAAAGCTCAAGAAACCGCTTCACACCGCAGTTGGTGTCTTCTGCTTGCTTGCTCTCGGGGGGATATAGGGGGGTTATTGGGGTTATCTTTTGTTGGGTTATCTTTTGTGTGTCCCGTTTCGGGACGGTATCGCGTCCCGTTTCAGGACGCCCCCCGTCCTGTTTTGGGACGGGTGTCCTGTTTTGGGACGCCCCCCACTTCTCGTAATCCTTTTGTATACCAACGATGTACCCATACTTACCGTCCCGTTTCAGGACGGCGTTGAGGGCTACGAGCTCATCCAAAGTCGCCGATGCATGTGGTCGAGTCAGCCCGCTTATTGCAGCCAGCCGAGTGACAGTGATGTCATCAGTAGTTTTCTGAAATCCGTATGTTTGACGAATCACAGCGAGAATGACCTTGTACTGACGTTTTGAGAATGGAAACCGCGTGATGGCGTCGAATAGCTCCGTCGCGATCGTGAGATATCCGTTACCTGTCTGAACATCAGCCATGTACCTGCTCGTCGACCTCAAGCGTAGGCCCGTAGATCGCCCTCTGCGCTTCTGCCGCCTGCGTTGCTTCGGTCAGCAGTTGAGCGAGGACATTGCGCATCGGGTACGGAAACGTAACGGACGCGTTGCCGTTGCTGATCGTGATTTCTTGGTTTTCGCCGACGCTGACTTCGACATGGAAGTGAACAGCCCGTCGGAACTGTGTTTCGCACGCCATCAGGCGTGAGCTCCCTGCCCTTCTCGCCTGATCGTGTCGTATCGAAACTTGATCAGCTGACCTCGGAACACGACCACGTCCGCCGTCAGGTACGCATCCAGGGCATGATCCTTCACCGACAACGTCGGACGATCGGCGTCAGTCACATCCCCTTCGTCGAGTACGATTGCGGTTGCCTTCTGCATAGGAACTACTCCGTGAATGAGGATGAGTACGTCGTGCTGTGGAGCCCGCAGCAAAACACCTTCGCCGTCGATTGCGGGAGGGCCGAAGCGAACCGCCCGCGCCGCCGTCATCTTCCGGCTGACCTGGGCTGGACAGGAGTTTGCGGATTCCGTCAGAGACGAATCCACCTGGCGCAAGGTCACGGATGTCATCATCAGACCCGGCGCCTCATGGACGTTCTCCATCCTCGCCGAAATCCTTCGGGACGCGGCTCGGGCCAAGCTCACCGGTATCGAGAAGCTGTTCTAGCTCCTGATAGCAGTTGTAGTAGCACATCGCTCCGTGCTCGATGAACCGCTTCCCGAACTCTTCTTCAGGCGGCTGTTCCTCAGCGGATTTGAACTTGCAGCGGGCGGTGTGTGCCCAGCGCCTGGCGAGTTCGCGTAACTGATGTTCCGTGACATCGGTCATTGGAATCGCTCCGCGCGATCGACCACCACCGACTCAGATCGCACCGCCGCGACCCGCGCCGCCACGCTTTCGAGCGCGGCCTGCGCATCACGGATTCGGTCCATCAGATGGGGGTCGCGCTGCAGATCAGCGGCGTCGATACAGCCGTCGGCGAGTGCTGCGGACAGGCCGCTGAGGACGTGCCCGGTCTGGGTCATGACCCGTCCCACGGCCTCACCGTCGGTGCAGGCCGCGACATCCGGAGCCACTGCAGCGAGGAATCCGTAGCGCCGCGCCAGCGTCGCTCGGCACGCCGAGGCGTAGTCATCCGGTAGAGCCTCGACCCAGGCCTCTTCGAGTTCAGTCGGCAGATGCAGGCCGCCATCAATGTAGCGCTGCACCCGCTTCCGGAGCCGACCGACCGCCTTCGCGTAGTCGGCGTAACTCCCCTTTTCCTCTGGCGGGGCCAGATCCAAGGACCGGGCGTGTTCCGGCACCAACCGCTGATAGGCCGCCGCAAATGCGGTGGCGAAGTCATCCAGCGAGTACCGGGTCTCCGCCGTGGCCCGTTGGAGGTGAAAGATCAGGACATCGACCCGCGTGACATGGGTCCGTCCGACACCAGACGTACCACTGCGGTCAGGCATCGGGCAACCTCCGGAAGATGGGGAAAATCAGCAGAGAACCAGGAGGCATCACGACAAGGCCGACCCTGGCCTCACGCTGGGGAGAACGAGGGTTGTCGAACTTCATTGATTCACCCACTGCAGAATCAAGGCGAACACCACGCCCAAGGGGAGAAAGATGAAGCCACGCCACAACCAGCTCGGGATGTACATCGACCTGCTGGAACGCGTCAGCCGGCGCGAGATCCGCGACAGCAGGCGACTCCAGGCAGACGAGCGCCGCGCCCTGTTCGCACTGGTGGAATCCGCAGACGTCTCATTGTCGTCATCAGCGTCAGTGGGAAGGCCGGACGATCCCGTCATCACGCCCGGTGGCGTCGAATCACTACTGTCGTGGTCGGCATTCATCGAGAAGAACCGATGGACATCCCGATTGATCGGCTCCGCCATCAACCTCGCTTGGCTGGTCATCGGCGCGGTATTGACAATGCTCAGCACCTGGCTGACATCCAGCTCGGGATGCTGATCCCGCAATGCCGTCAGTAGCTCGCCGACAACAGCCTCCAGCGTGTCGACACGGCGGTCTACCGCATGCACCGAACGCCGCGAGGCCGAAAATGCGGGCTGAGGGGGCATCAGGCAGCTGGCTCCACGTCAGGATTACCGTTTGCATGCTCCACGCTCGCTGCCAGATCGTGGAGCTTTACTGCTGCCAGCCCGCGCGGCTCTTTAGTACGACCGTTTGCGATGTCGACGAGCGTCGTATAGGGAATCCCGCACCTCGCTGCGATCTCCGGCAACGACATGCCTGAAGCCTTGATTGCCGCCACACGGCCTGACCAGTACTCATCCATGCCGCAGAATGTACGGGATGCCGTACCGTCATTGCAAGGACATCCCGTACCGCATGTCGGACAAAGTTACGGAATGACGTATGGAGACCGAGTCAAAGCCGCGCGGCTGCACGCGAAACTCTCTGTTACAGAACTCGCGCGCAAAGTTGGATTAGGCAAAACCACCCTCTACGACATCGAGCGCGGTGATCAGGAGAGTTCGTCGCGTACAGCTTCCATTGCCCACGTCACCCGGGTGAACGGGATGTGGCTGGAAGTTGGTAAGGGTTCAATGCTTGACGAGATTGAAGGCAGTCCGCCGGCTACCAGACCCGCTGGTGAGATAGAAATCCCGGAGCTTGAAGTCGCGGGATCTATGGGCGACGGAACGTACCCACCTGACCATATTGATGTCGTCAAGATGGTGTCAGTCAACGTAGCTGACCTGAGAAGGCAATGTACGTTCACGGCACCCGAGAACTTACAAATCATCACGGGAAGCGGTCGATCGATGATGGGTACGTTCGCCGACGGTGACCCGCTGCTCGTCGATACTGGTGTGAACACCGTCGTCGAAGACGGCGCGGTCTACGCTTTTACGTTTGAAGGACGCTTCTACATCAAAGGATTGCAACTGCTGCCGGATCGAATCCGTGTGATTTCCCACAACAGGGATGAAAACGATCCGTGGGATATATCCGAGGACAACGTGTCATCCCTGACGATTCACGCGCGAGTCGTGCTGGCCTGGAACGCTAGGAGGCTGTGATTTCAATTGAGCACCCCACCCATCGAGGCATCGCGTATGAGTGATAAGTCGAACAGGCCACCTGTCCCACCGCCCGATCGCAATGGGCAGCCTAATAACCGGCCATTAGGACCGCCACCACCGCGGCTGGAGCGAAAACCAAAGCGCTGATCCCGAGCCGCAACAGCACAACCGTCCTGTAATTGCTCCGAAACGCGGTTTGCACTCGCTGCTCCAGATCATGCACCAGACACGCCTTCATGTAGGTCAGCCCATCGGCGTCTGTGTTGATGATGCCTGGCTGCAACCACCACTGGGCATCGGTACCCGGAGCGCCTCGGGTCTTGTCCCAGATCGCGGCGGTGAGTGACGTGGATGACACCAGCAGCGGCACCACAGCAGCAGCCAGCAGCCATGGGCTCAGAAATGCCGGGCGGACACCATGGAGTGCCACCACCGCTGCGAGTATCGCCAGCAGCACGCTCAGAACGATCCGCAGAAATGAGGTCGCCCGCTGTTCCAGCCTGGTCTGCGTGCAATCAGCGTACATCAGCCGTTTTTCGACCTCTGGCAGCACGAACTCGACCAACTGGGTCGAGATATCGACTTCCCGCAATTCGGCTTTGCTCAGCATGATTGACTCCAACGAAGGTGACGCATCGAGCACTGATGATACAGACAGCATCGATGACTCGTGGCTGGCTCGATGAACAACCGATGAACCTCAGCCCTGATGAACTCCGGGTTCTCCGCGACGGCCCCAGCGGTGAGACGGACTACCCGACTGTCCAGCGACTCAGCGATCGTGGCCTCACCGATTCTCTGCTCTCGACTTCGCGTCGAAAAGCGAATTTCGGTGCAGTGATTCAAGTCGCCTGGACAGGACCGAATGCGGCCGGGAGGCTGGTGCTTGCTGAGCAGCACGCCAATAATCGGGTTGATTCACATGAATCTGTAGATGCCGAACATCCCGAGAAACGCCCCGGCGAGCATCAACCCAAACTTCGTCGCAGAGCACGCCAATACCTTGCGAAAACTGTAACTGGAATTCTCGATACCTCGCTGAATCGCATCGGTGTCGGCTTGATTCTTGCCGCAGCCGCTGCGGCTGCCAAGTTGATCATCGGCTAAGGCCACAATCACGGACAAGCCAATGATCCAGAACATCGCAGGTAATACCTGCGGAAAATAGTGACCCTGTAACAGCCCGATGAGCAGGCCGGATTGGATGTCCGACGCCGGGTTGATATGCGGGTTCGCGAACCGTTGGAACACCGCGTTCATCGGCGCGTGGAGCGGCTATCGTCGGGTTGAAGGAAAGGCATTTCGGCATTCTCTCGCAGCGGATGAGCCATCTACAGGCCCACGTACTGAGGATTGCCACAGTAGCAGGCTCCGTGCCTTCGGTGTCAACTCACCCGGGGACGTTCCGAACTATTGCCGCGACAATGTCGCTTCGTAAACTGCATTTGATCCCGTCGAGATCAAGTACATCCTGTCCCCGCCTTCGCTCGCACCGGTAAGAATGGTCGCGTAGCTCACCACGTTCCCTGTTGTCCCGTCTCCGCACTCAAACGCAACGATCAGGCTGTACACGTTCGTGTCCAACTCGACGAGTGTCGAATCTTCATCATAGAGGCAACCCGTGTTATCGCTGCCGGTGACATCCCGTGTCCCGAACTCGTCTTCGGTGACAAGAAAGTCAAGAACCAGGCCATGGGATGTCGAACCGCTCCACTGCCCGGCGACTCGATCGTTGGTGTCGGTGTCCGACACGCTCCGTTTGGTCAACGCGAAATTGACCGGCCCAATATCGTTGTAAACGATTTCGCCCTGAAACGATTGATTGATCCCCTGGGAACCTGTGGCGTCACCGGCATCAAGGCTCGATCCATCCGAGAGTGTGGTCCCTTCTTCTGGTAACGCAAACCCTGATGCGTTGGTGAAGGGATTCGCCCCCTGCATGAAGATTTCATGTGCGACCTGCGATGCGAAGAGATGCATCGTGGTGTCGTCACCAACGCCTTTGGCGGCAACCCCATCTATCACGCCTTCATAGTAGCCACCGACACCGGTTGAACTCGCTACCCCGCCACCAGAACTCCCGCCCCCGGCTTCCAGACCGACACAAGACTCATGGTAGGCGCAGGTTTCTTCGCAGCCGGTGAGCGCGGTGACTGCAACAATCAGTACTGCAATCACACCTAGGCGGCGCCAAGCCGCCCAAACCGACACGGCGATCACCCGAATCTCGCCGCGAACTTCGCATCGCTCATCGTGAGATAGATCAGGCCCTCAATCACGCCGAGCACCGCCGGAACAAACGTCCAACAGAAGACGAGATACAGCAGGCCGAACAGCACTCGCCCGGTATAGAACTTGTGGGCACCGATACCGCCCAGAAGAATCGCGAGCAGCGCAGCGACAACACGACTTCGCTCGCTCTCAAACGGCGCCCCACAGTGCAGGCACTTGGACGCAGAACCGATCGATCGCTTCCCACATAGCGCGCATTGATGGCTCATCGCCAACCTCCGAATACGTTCCTGCCCCAGTAGTACGGAAAAGCCTCGCAAATCCGGACATCTAAGGCAATGAGACCGGTCGCAAACAAGGAGACTGCTACCCACCTACGGGATACCGTTTATCGGAGCGTACGGCATCCCGCTTGATTGGAAGTACGGGTTACCGTACTTTGGTGTCGTCTCCAACGAGGACACCAAGATGCAGCCACGCAAGCACAAGATCACGATCACACCGACGCCGGATAGCCCGAGCACGGTGGCGACGTTGGTGGTGTTCGATGCCGAGTCGTTCGATCGGATCGTCCAGATCACCGTCCGCCGCCGCCGCTACTTGACCAGCCCGCTGCTGGAAGCCCACTGCTCGATGCGTGGCATGCCGTCACCGGATGGCCTGGGCTTCTGGAGCGTGAGCCTGTTTCGCGTGGAAGAAGAGTTCACCGTGCTGATGCTGCTCGCTGAGGTACTGGGCTATCACAGGACTCGCGAGCGCGGTTTTTGGACACGTGAATTCCAGGCGGCGATGGACTTGTCTGACGCCCTGAAGGCCGCAGAGCCGGTCAAGAGCGCCGCCTGATGCCTTCCGCATCACAACTGCAGCTGGCGCGTGAGTCGTTGGCCGAGGACCGGCTGACAAACGACGCCGAGTTCTACAACGAGTGCCTGACCGCTCCCGAGGTCCGCACCGTCCTGGAGACGGCGCTGAGAGAAAACCGTTACATGACCCTGGAAGCCATCAGGGCCCGGTTGGAAGAGGTCAATCGGCTGATCACGGCCGAGGCCTGTGAGGCGATGGACGCCGGTGATGTGCTTGCCAAGGCCGAGCAGATTGCCGAGGACGAGCGGATCGACGCGATGATCACCGACGCCCACGAAGACGCTGCCGCCGACTACGGCGACTGGCAGCACGAGCAGGCACGGGACCGCGCACTGGATCGGCGCGCGGAGTTGGTGTGATGACGACGGCACACGGCTACACCCCCGCGGCTGTACGGGGTCTGACCGACACCGAGGCGGCTGTCTTTCGCCGCAGGCTGGGCTGGTCGCAGGGCGAGTTCGCCCGCCGCGCCGGTGTCCCGCGCCCGGCCCTGACCCACTACCTGCGACGCACCCGGCCGTTGTGCCACGACCGCTGCATTCGGCTGCGTCGTGCTGTCGAGGCCGCTGGCATGGAGGTGGCGCCGTGAATACGGACACGCTGCACACCCTCCGAGGGCTTGCGCTCCGCAGCCCCGCCGCGGCGGACACGATCAAAGACGCTCTGGCGGATCCGGTCCTGATCGATCGGGTACGCAGGATGTGCATCCGATCGCTGGACGGCACGGCCAAGACGGTCGATTACGCGCAACTCGGCGGTCTGGTCGTCGGTCATGTCGAGGACTTCATCGATACGCACAGCATCGACGCCGAAGCCCGGCCGATGAGGCAGAACCAATTCCGGAGGTCGGCGTAATGGCTGCTGCCTCCACACCGAACGCGGTCCCTGCCGGGCCCCCTTGCTCCCCCGCACCTGCATGCCGCTCCCCCCGGCGTGTTCCCGGCAGGCGGCCGCCCTATCTGGTGATGCGTGACCGCGTCCCCCAGCGTCGTCGCATCTATCCGCAGGCGACTTACAACGGCGGAGTCCTTCGCACGCTGGCCCGCATTTACCTCTGCGCGGGGCTGATCGTCACGTTTCTGGTGGTGGTCCTGTGACCCGCGACCAACTACGCAATCAGGCCAGCGATTGGCCGCAACGAATGACGGAGGCCGACATCCGCGAAGAGTTCGGCCATCGCTGTGAGCCCGGGTGCGGATGCCCGGGCGATCCGTGGGAAATCAAACAACTGGAGTCATCGCATGGCACTGAAAGTCACGAAGGAAGCGGACCCGATCGAGGTTACGCGCATGACCGTCACGCTCTACGCAGCGCCCGGTCTTGGGAAGACGTCGACAGCATTCACGGCGGACAATCCCCTGCTGCTGGATTTTGACCACGGCGCTTACCGGTCCGCATTCCGAAAGGACACCGTCCAGGTCGAGCGCTGGGCGGATGTTGCAGACATCTCAGCAGACGATGTCTCCGCCTACAACACGATCGTGGTCGACACAGTCGGCCGGGCCCTGGACGCACTGACGACGCACCTGATCGCCGAGAACCCCAAGTTCAAGGGGTACGGTGGCGCATTGTCTCTGCAAGGGTACGGAGCGCTGAAATCAACGTTCGGCACGTGGCTCAAGCAGTTGTCCGGATTCGGCAAGGACATCGTTCTGCTTGCCCACATGGACGAGCAGCGTAATGGCGACGACGTGACCGAGCGCCTGGACATTCAGGGTGCCACGAAGAACGAGGTCCACAAGCAGTCAGACGCCATGGGCCGCATCTTCGTCGAGAACCGCCAGCGCGTTCTGACTTTCGACCCGGACGCCGGTGGTTTCGGCAAGAACCCGGCTGGACTGGATCCGATCCACGTCCCGCACTTCGCGTCGTCGCCCATGTTTCTGGCTGACCTCATCAAGCAGATGAAGGACACGCTGAACAGCAAGACCGAGGGTCAGCGCAAGGCCATGCAGGAGCTGGCGGACTGGTCTGCGAAGTTCGATGACGCCGAGTCGGCCGAGGACTTCAACGCCCTCCGGGGTGAATGCTCGGACTGCGGCGACAACGTGAAGCGTCTGCTGATGGCCAAGGCAAAGGCTAAGGGCGTCGCCTTCGATCGCGATGCCGGCGAGTTCAAGGCCGCAGCCTGATGCGCGTCTCGGTCACAGACGTGGACGGGTTCGAGTATTTCCTGAACGCCGAGACCTTGTCCGTAGAGGACATCGTCCGGCGGACTCTGCGACTCGACCCGCCTACCTACCAAATGGCTGGCGGCAAGGCATTCCATGCTCTGCTGGAGCATGCCCAGGACGGTGACGTATTCGACGAGGTTGGTTCCGAAGGCGAAGAGTTCGAGTTCGCCCTGAACGCCACCATCGCCCTGCCGCCGGTGCGCGAACTCAAGGCCGAGTATCCGATGTGTGTGGACGGCGTCGACATCACTCTGGTCGGCAAGGTGGATGCCTTCAACGGCTGGCGCGTGGACGATCACAAGCTGGCCAGCAAGTGCGACGTCGAGCGGTACCAAGGTTCGTTTCAGTGGCGCGCGTACCTGCTGATGTTTGGTGCGGAGGTGTTCCGATACAACGTCTTCACCGGCAGCAAGCTGCAGAGCGGTATCTGGCGAATTCGTTACTTCGACGCTTTCGAGTTCACCGCCTACCCCCGGCTACAGGACAACGTCTATCGGTCGGTCGCCCGCTATCTGGAGTTCTACCAGACCCACATCGAGTCGGCTGCAGCCTAGCCATGCCCGATAAGTGGATCAGGGTCATACGCACGCCAGAGGACCGAGACCGAGCGCTCCGGTTCATGTCCCAGTTCGGCATGGCGCGGCCGCTGGAGATCACGGTCCAGCCTTACAAGCCGACGCACAGCAACCCGCAGCGCCGCACCTTCTGGATGTGGGCCGGAGAGGCCGCGAAGCAACTTCGCGAGGCCGGCGTCGCCACCAACAAGGACGAGATCCACGACCTGATTCTGGGCGACATCTACGGCTGGCGGAAATCGGCATTGATCCCCGGAAAGACCGAGCCCGCCGAAACGCTGAGCAGCCCGCGCAAGAACAAGCAGCAGATGACCGACATCCTCGACCACTTCCAGACATGGGCGAGCGAGAAGGGCATCGACCTCACGATCCCGGAGGGACAACACGCATGACCCGGACACACACCCTGGACCCGCGTCTGCGCGAGGCCATGTTTCTGGCACGCCTGCGAGCGCTGGGCGGCCACTTCTCCGCCGGCGAGGCTGCCCGGATACTCGGCTACGATCGAGAGCACATGGCCCGCCAATGCCACCGGCTCACACGCGCTGACAAGCTGGAGCGCGTGCACAACGGCGAGGCGGTGATCTGCCGCTATCGCGTGACCGCAACCGGCCATGCCTGCGCGGACCTTGTCGCGGAACCGCCGGCCTTGGACGGAGGTGCCCCATGACCCCCCACCCGGCCAAAACAGCGCGGTTCTGCCCCATCCCCCGGCCCGAGCTGCTGAGCTACCGTTTCAAGCGCGGCACCTACCGGTACAGCGAACTGGGTGAGTTGGAGAAAACCTGCTGCGTGTGCGGCGAATGGTGGCCAGCCGACACGGAGTTCTACTTTGCTCAAGCCAGCTCACCAGATGGCCTGACACCCGCCTGCCGCGCCTGCTACATGCTGCGCCGCCACCCAGAACGCTATCCGGAAGTCACCGGACTGCGGGTTGGGGGTGCGGCATGAGCACCGCCAGCCTGGCAGACCAGGCCGATCAGATCCGCGAGGAAATCAAGTGCTGGGAAACCAGTCACCGAGAGCCTGACGGCCAAATCCGCGATCCGGAAGTCATCGCAGCTATGGAAAAGCTGGCGGCGGCTGAGGCGACTATCCGTCGTCTCGCCGCGCTCCAGGGCCTGATCGATCCCGAGGACCACCTGCAGCTCCACGGCACATCGGACAGCGCGTATCGGGAGCGCATCGGCAATGCGGTACCGCCGCCTGCGGCTGCCGCAATCGCCAACGTCATGGGGACAACCCTGCTGCTGGCCTGGTCAGGCGAGACCTTCACCCTCAGCAATCAGCCGGTCTGGGTCCGGCCGATCGTCGCGGCGGTGCAGTGTGGGCGGGAGATCGGGGCGTGAGCGATTCTTACCTGAACTTCCTCGCCTCCAAGGTCCGGCTCTCTGAGTCCCGTGGCTTCGAGATCGATCCCGCCGAGGTCAATCCGCTCCTGAAGCCTCACCAGCGCGATCTGGTCTGCTGGGGCGTCCGCGGCGGCCGGCGGGCATTCTTCGCCCGCTTCGGGCTCGGGAAATCCATGATCCAGCTGGAGGCGGTCAGGCTGACGATGAAGTACTCCGGCGAGGCCTTGGCGCTGATCACGTTGCCGCTGGGCGTCCGGCAGGAATTCCGAATCGATGCCGTCGACAAACTGGGATGGTCAGAGGCGCCGCGGTTCATCCGCTCCGACTCCGAGATCGATGGCCCCGGCGTGTATATGACGAACTATGAATCGGTGCGCGAGGGCAAGGTCACGCCATCCCGGTTCGGCGTCGCTACGCTGGATGAGGCCAGCGTGCTCCGCAGTTTCGGGTCAAAGACGTACCAGCAGTTCATGGAACTGTTTGCGGAGGTCCCTTATCGCTACGTTGCCACGGCAACACCGGATCCGAACCGGTACAAAGAACTGATCCATTACGCCGGCTTCCTTGGGATCATGGACACCGGCCAGGCGCTGACCCGCTTCTTCCAGCGTGACAGCAACAAGGCCAACAACTTGACCTTGTATCCGCACAAGGAGCGCGAGTTCTGGCTGTGGGTCCACAGTTGGGCGGTGTTCCTCCAGCGGCCGTCTGATCTCGGCTACAGCGACGACGGCTACGATCTTCCGCCGCTGCGGGTTCACTACCACGAGATCGCGGCTGATCACTCCAACGCCGGCGCCGAACGCGATGGCCAGCAGCGGATGTTCCGGTCCGCGGCCATGGGTCTCCAGGATGCCGCCCGCGAGAAGCGAGACAGCCTAACTGTCCGGGTGGATAAGGCTGTTGAGATCGCGGCCGCCGAAGATCGGCACTGCATCCTCTGGCATGACCTCGAGGACGAACGCCGGGCGCTGAAACGTGCGCTGCCCGAGATGACGGAGGTCTACGGCTCACTGGATATCGAGATTCGGGAGCAGAGGGTCATCGACTTCTCTGACGGCCGGCTGCGCTACCTCGGTACCAAGCCGGCTGCGGACCGGATCGTCGGCTGCTGGCTCAACGCCCAGCCGGTTGCGCAGCTGCCGGATATCGTGGCCGCGAAGGACGTCCGGCGATGAACGGACTGACGCCGCAACACCGTGCGCTGATCCATGCCCTTGCCCGTCGTGCCGTGGATCAACATCTGAACCGTCAGGCCACGTCGCAGCGGGGAAAACCCGATGACCGCTCGAAGCGGGTCGAGTTGACCCGTAGCGGGCATCAGGAGTAAATCCACGCGATGCGAGTCGCCGCCTATCTCAGATACTCATCCGACAAGCAGTCGGATGCGTCGATCGATGACCAGCTGCGGAATATCCGCACGTGGTGCACCCGCAATTCGATGCCAGCCCCCGCCACGTACTGTGACGCTGCCATTTCTGGCTCGCGTGATGACCGGCCTGAATACGCTCGCCTGATCGCGGACGCGACCGGCGGCCGGCTGGATCTGATACTGGTCGACGACCTGTCTCGATTCTCCCGCGACAACGTCACCATTGGTCGAATCGTTAAGCGCCTCACCTTCGCCGGGATTCGTCTTGTCGGCGTATCCGATGGCGTAGACACGGCCAGGCGCGGGCACAAGATCGATGTCGGCCTCCGCGGGCTGATGTCGGAGCTGTATCTGGATGACCTCGCTGAAAAGACCCACCGCGGGCTCAGCGGCCGGGCACTCTCCGGGGCTTCTGCTGGCGGGCTGCCCTACGGCTACCGGGTCACCACGGTCGGCGAGCGGATAATCGACGAAGACCAGGCCGCGGTCGTGCGCAGAATCTACACGCTAGCTGCGGACGGCTTCACTGCCCGCAAGATCGCCGCCGCACTGAACGATGACGGCATACCCACTGCACGTGGACAGACATGGTCGATGTCATCGATCTACGGCGATAGAAAACGGGGAATCGGGATCCTCGCGAATCCGATCTACATCGGCCGGCAGATCTGGAACAGGTCCGAATGGGTCAAGCACCCGGAGACAGGGCGCCGGGTCCGCCGGGAGCGGCCGGAATCGGAATGGATCATCACCGAGCATCCGGATCTCGCAATTCTGACTCAGGACGAATGGGATGCGGCCCAGCAAGCCATGGCGAAGCGCCGTCAGGGAACCAAGCTCGCGCGGCCGAGCGCGCACCTACTGAGCGGGGTTCTGCGCTGCGATCGCTGCGGCGGCCCGCTGGTGATGGTCGACTACCGCTACGGCTGCGCACGCGCCAAGGACAAAGGGCCTGCCGTCTGTTCCAGCCGACTGCGGGTACCGCGCAAGAAAATCGAAGACGCGGTGCTCGCACGCATCCGCAACGACCTGCTGTCGCCGGCGGCCTTCCGGGAATTCGAACGCGAAGCTCGGAAGCTGCTGGCCAGCGAAGGCCCGAACACGAAAGCCCTGGAACGCGACCTCCGCCGAGCCGAGCAGACGCGCGATAACGTCATGGCCGCGATCCGCGCCGGAGTCATCACCGAATCAACAAAAGCCGAACTGATCCAAGCGGAACAGGCAGTCGCGGAGATTCTGGCGGATATCGAAGCGATCGAGGCCTACCAGCCGGCGCAGATGCTGCCGAGGGCCAAAGAGATTTGGCGACGGTGTGTCGACGAACTCAGCGAGGTGCGATCGATCCCGGAAGCCCGGCAGGCGATCCACGACCTCGTCGGAGGATCCATCGTCATCCGAGAAGATCAGCCAGGCGTGCTGATCGCGGAGACGAAAGTTAAGAGAGAAATGGTAGCGGGGGCAGGATTCGAACCTGCGACCTTCGGGTTATGAGCCCGACGAGCTGCCTGGCTGCTCCACCCCGCACCAGGGAGCGCGGATAGTATAGAAGCCCTGATTGTCATGCAACTGAAAGATTACTTCTTCTTTCAATTCAGTCCGTTACGGAAACCGATGCCGCCTCCAGAGCGCAATCGAGGGGGCGAAGACTAGGCCGCCTTCGGCCCGTGGGCCAACCGCGCCATTTCGGCCTCGAATTCAGGGAGTCGCTCTAGGAAGGCACGGTTATCGTGATCCCAGGGCTGGAAGCCCGGTCGGAAGTAGTCAAACCACTCGGGGACCGTCTTGCTCAGCGCCCCGGGCGAGCGGAACAGAAAGTTCGCCAGGCCAGCGTAACCCTTCAGGCGCGCCACAACGCCTTTTTTCAAAGACTTGTCAGCGCGCACCATGCGCCAGTGGAATTCAGCCACCAACGGCCAAAAGATAACGGTGGCGAGAACCAAACCCAGCGCACGGCTGGCATAAGCCTCCGGGCGGCCCTGCATCGCAACCTTCCAGACGTCGAATGCCACGGCCTTGTGCTCGGTTTCTTCCAGCGCGTGCCAGTTCCAGATCTTGGCCATGACCTCGTCGGAACCACCCATGATTCGCTCGTCAGCTAGCAGCTTGTCGGCCATGATCGCCGTGAAATGCTCCAGGGCGATGGTCGCGGAGAGCTGCATGGACTTGGGGCTGTACAACTTCAGTTCCTCAAGCAGCCAATGCACGCGGGCTTCCATCGCGTCCACCGGCATACCGGCCTTCGCGACAGCTTCGTTATAGGCCTCGTGTTCTCGTCCGTGCATCGCCTCCTGGCCGATGAACGCCGTCACGGCCTTCTTCAGTTCAGGGTCGGTGACCTGATCCCGATAGTGCCGTACCGCGTTCATGAAAAAGCGTTCACCCACCGGGAAAAACACCGACAGGGTGTTGAAGAAATGCGTGACGTAGGGGCCCTGCTCGTGCCAGTCCAGCACATCCCGAGAACCCAGGTTGAATCGAAAATCGCGTCGTGTGGGCAACATCTCACAGACTCCGGTGAATGTTAGTGTCATCACACAGTGTCAACGTTCGAATCGAATGTCAACATCACTTGATGTAACATTCCTGTTGTTGATGGCAGACGGGAGGCACCCATGACCGAGCACGCCAACGAACTATCGCCGCGGGCCCGCGCCCATGAGGAACCTGCCGAGTATCGGATACGCGAACTCTCGCGCCTGTCGGGCACCTCGGTGCGAAACATCCGGGCCTATCAGGACCGTGCGCTGATTCCACCGCCGATCCGGCGGGGACGTGTCAGCATCTACTCCTACGATCATCTTTCGCGTCTGCGCGTGATCACCGAGATGCTGGATCGCGGATACACGCTGAGCAGCATCGGCGAGTTGTTTCAGGCGATGGAGGCCGGCCACGACATTGCAGACCTGATGGGGTTGCAGCGAGCGGTGTCATCGCCTTGGACCGAAGAGGTGCCGCAAACCTATTCGCTGGGCGAGCTCATGAAACTCTTCCGCGGACATTTCTCGCCGCGGTGGCTGATGATCGCCACCGACCTGGGGTTGCTGGAGCAAACCGGGGCCAAGTTTCGCGCGCCAAGCCCACGCATCGTGCATGCCGCGGCCGAACTCGTCGCCGCCGGTATTCCTTTCGAAGACATGGTGAGCGTCGTACGGAAACTGCGCGCAAATGTCGAAGCGGCCAGCGAAGACATGGTTCGCCTGGTGGAACGTCACTGCTTCGACAAATACGGACCCGGCCTGCCACCGGCCGAGAAGGTGCCAGAACTGGCCGACCTCGTCTGGCGGCTGCGGCCACTGGTCGAGCAAGGCGTGCTGTCCGAAGTCGCCAGAGCCATGGAGATAGCGGCCAACAAGCACCTGGGAGACCGCCTCTCCTATGTTCTCGAGGCGCTTTACGAACAGCAAAACCGCGCGCCGACACACGAGGCCGCTGAGCAGAATCGATAGGGGCGGCTCACGCATCATCCCCGCGCCCACAAAAAACCCCGCGGTCGCGGGGTTTTGAGTCTGGCGGAGAAGGAGGGATTCGAACCCTCGAGGGGCGTAAACCCCAACACGCTTTCCAGGCGTGCGCCTTAAACCGCTCGGCCACTTCTCCTGTTCACTCTTGACGCGCCGGATCAAGCCGAGAGCCTGCCAGCGCGGCGCGCGATGGTAGCGACCTCGCGCCGGAATGGCAATGTCGGCCCAGCCTCAGGCGGCGGGCGCCTCGGCGGCGTCGCTAGCCTCTCCGGCTGGATCGGTCGGTGCCGTATCGGCCGAGGGCAGTGCCGCCGGGACTTCCAGGCAGACTTTCTTGTCGTCCTCGGCTTCAGTTTCGGCGCCGGCCCCCGACTGGGCGAAGTCGACGGCATTGGCGAGTTCCGGAATCGCGAACTCCGTGCTGGGCTCAGGCGCGGCGACCTGAGGCGCGTCCTGCAAATACGGATAGGCCACAGCCCGCTCGTAAGGGCGATCCTTACTGCAGGGTGTAGATGCGCAACCAGCGGCTGCAGCGGCGACGAACGTCAGGGCGACACAACGAGCAATCATTCAGTTCTCCAGCGCACCGGCGTCAGCCAATGCAGTCTTCACGGGCGCCTCAAATGCGGCTCTCATCGGCACCAGCGGCAAGCGGATACCGGGGCCGATGCGTTGCATCTGATGTAGCGCCCATTTCACGGGAATGGGATTGGGGTCAAGAAACAACGCCGAGTGCAACCCCGCCATCGGCGCATCCGCGGCGCGTGCTGCGGCGTCGTCACCGGCGCGGGCTGCATCGCATAACGCGCGCATTTGGGCCGGAACAACATTGGCGGTGACCGAGATGACACCGTCAAAGCCCGACAACATGGCGTCGGCCGAGGTCGCGTCGTCACCGGACAGCAGTACGAACGGAGCCGGCAGGCGGCTGCGTAGCTCGGCAACGCGCTCTGGGGCGCCGACGGCTTCCTTGAGCGCGACGATCCGAGGATGCGCAGCCAGCCGTTCTGCCGTCGCCGGCGCGAGGTCACAGCCGGTCCGGCCGGGCACGTTGTAGAGAATGATGGGAATCGTCGCGGCATCGGCAATCGCCATGTAGTGGCGATAAAGCCCTTCCTGCGGGGGCTTGTTGTAGTAAGGCGTCACGACCAGTGCGGCATCGGCCCCGGCAGCTTCGGCTGCCCGTGTCAGCGCAATGGCTTCGGCCGTCGCGTTCGCTCCGGTACCGGCGATCACCGGCACGCGCCCCGCGGTGACCTCGATCACCCGCCGGATCACGGCGACGTGCTCGTCCACGCTCAGCGTCGCGGACTCGCCTGTCGTCCCCACGGCCACCAATCCCTGGGTGCCAGATTCGATATGCCACTCGATCAGAGCATCCAGCGCGGGAAAATCCACCGCGCCATCGGCATCCATCGGGGTGACCAGGGCGACATTGCTGCCTTCAAACATCGGGTTGCACTCTCGCGAATCGGCCCTTGGACCGCATGCATTTGCTAGAATTTCGAAAACTCTCAGGGCGATGCGTGCCCACTATCGAATCGCCGCCGCCCTTTCGGGGCGCGGCAGTATAACTTAGACATTCTTCTATGCCGCATACGCAACACCTGCTGTCGATCGCGATGCACGGTCCTCAGCGGGCTGATCTTTCCCGGTCCCTCGTTACCGAAATCGCCAATCGCGGCTGCAACATTCTCGAATGCCGGGTCCACCCGGTCGGAGATCAGTTCGCCGCGACGCTGTTGGTCGGCGGCAACTGGAGCAGCCTGGGCCGCTTGGAAACCGCCCTGCCCGCCATCGCCTCCGAACTCGGCTTGACGGCGCAATGCACGCGCAGCGCGCCACGCCCTGACGACACCAAGATGCGGCCTTACGCGGTGGAGATCATTGCACCGCAAGAAGCCGGCTTGTTGCGCGACGTGCTCGACTTTTTCCGCAGCCACGAATCCGCTGTGGTCGAGATCGTCGCCCAGCACTACGACGCGGCGCAGACCGGCGCCGCGCTGGCCAGCCTGCAAATGGTCGTCCATGTCCCGATTTCGGCGCATCCGCCAGCCCTACGCGAATCGTTCATGGACTTGTGCGATGAATTGCATGCGGACGGATTGCTGGACCCCATCAAGAACTGACAGGAGCACGCTCATCAGATGACCGTTGAGACCGGACAACCCGCACCCGATTTCTCTGCCCCGGCCACCGGCGACCAAACGCTGTCGCTGTCGGATTTTCAGGGCAAGACGCTGGTGCTGTACTTCTATCCCAAGGACAACACGCCCGGCTGCACGCAGGAGGGCCAGGACTTCCGCGACCTCCATGCCGAGTTTCAGGCTGCCGGCGCCCAGATCCTTGGTGTGTCTCGCGAGAGCATCAGGTCACACGAAAACTTCAAGGCCAAGTTCGAGTTTCCGTTTGAACTGCTTTCCGATCCCGACGAAACCCTGTGCAAGGCTTACGACGTGATGAAGGAAAAGAACATGTACGGTCGCAAGTACATGGGCGTAGAGCGTTCGACCTTCGTCATCGACCCGCAAGGCATGCTGCGCCACGAGTGGCGCAAGGTGAAGGTTAAGGGCCACGCCCAAGCCGTCCTCGATGCCGTCAAATCGATCTGAACACGCGCCCGTGAACGACAGCTCGCGCGTTCACTGACGCGCGTCGCCCCAGCCAACCGAGACCTCCGGCATGTCGACCCGAATTTTCGTCCTGGACACCAACGTGCTGATGCACGATCCCTCCTCGTTGTTCCGCTTTGAGGAGCACGATCTCTATATACCGATGGTCGTGCTGGAGGAGCTGGACGCGGCCAAGAAGGGTTCCAGTGAAGTGTCACGCAACGTCCGGCAGGTCAGCCGCTTTCTGGACGAGATGATCCACGGCGCCGATGAGAAGGCGATCGAAGCTGGTCTGCCACTCCCCGATTTCGGCCTGAACATCCGCAACAAGGCCATGCCCACCGGACGACTGTTCTTCCAGACTCGCCCGCCCAACGTGGAATTGCCGGACCTGCTGCCGGGCAACAAGCCTGATAACAGCATTCTCGTCACCACCCTGGCCTTGAAGGCGGAGCATCCACAGCGTCAGGTCACGCTGGTGTCCAAGGACATCAACCTGCGCATCAAGGCCGCGGTCACCGGAATCTCTGCCGAGGACTACGCCAGCGACCGGGTTCTCGACGACCTGGACCTTCTTGAGGCCGGGTACAAAGCGTTACCGGACGGCTTCTGGTCCGCCCATGGCGAGAACATGGAATCGTGGACGGATGAGCTGGGCTCGGCCCACTACCGCCTCGCCGGCCCGGAGATCGCCGAGCTACACGCTAATCAGTTCGTCTACTTTGAAGATGGCAGCGGTCCTGATCTCATCGTCCGCTCGATTCACGACGAAACGGCCACCCTCCAGGTGGTTAACGACTACTCCGACAGCAAGCAGTCGGTGTGGGGGGTGCATGCCCGCAACCGCGAGCAGAATCTGGCGTTGAACCTGTTGCTTGACCCGTCCATCGATTTCGTCACGCTGCTGGGCGCCGCCGGAACCGGCAAGACGTTACTCGCCCTGGCCGCCGGCCTGTCGCAGACGCTGGATCACTCCCGTTTCCGCGAGATCATCATGACGCGAGTCACCGTGCCGGTGGGCGACGACATCGGATTCCTCCCAGGCACCGAGGAAGAAAAGATGACGCCCTGGATGGGCGCGCTGATGGACAATCTGGAAGTCCTGACGCAATCCGACGATGCCGGCGAGTGGGAACGCGCCGCGACCAATGAGTTGCTGTCCAAGCGCATCAAGATCCGCTCGGTGAACTTCATGCGGGGACGCACCTTCGTCAACCGGTACATCATCCTGGATGAAGCGCAGAACCTGACGCCCAAACAGATGAAGACGCTGATCACCCGCGCAGGACCAGGCAGCAAGATCGTATGCCTGGGCAACCTCGGCCAGATCGACACGCCGTATCTGACGGAAACCAACTCCGGGCTCACCTACGTGGTGGATCACTTCCGCGGCTGGGAACACGCCGGGCATGTGACCCTGGCACGCGGCGAACGCTCACGGCTGGCCGCCTTCGCCTCAGCTACGTTGTAACGGAGGCGTCGCCTGCCGGCTCATCCGTCGTCAACGGCACAGGTTGCTCGCGCAAGCGTTCCGGCCACGCGTTGATAATGGCGTTCACGACCGTGGCCAATGGAATGGCGAAGAACACGCCCCAGAAGCCCCAGATACCGCCGAAGAACAACACCGCGAAGATGATCGCGACCGGATGCAGATCCACCGCTTCTGAGAACAACAGCGGCACCAGGATGTTTCCGTCCAGCGCCTGCAGAATGCCGTAGGCGATCAACACGTAGTAGAACTCCGGCTCAGTGCCCCATTGCGCCCAGGCCACGGCCGCGATCGGCGCAGTGACAACCAGCGCTCCCAGATAAGGCACCAACACCGAGAGTCCGACCAGCGCCGACAGCAGCACCGCGTAGTTCAAGGACAGCGCCGTGAACGTGAGAAATGCGGCAGCCCAGACAATCACGATCTCGACAAACTTGCCGCGCACGTAGTTGGCGAGCTGGCGGTCGACATCACCCCAAACTGTCCGCAACAGGCCGATGTCGGTGGGCAGAAACCCGCGGAACCAGCCCTGGATCCGGTCCTTGTCCTTGAGCAGGAAAAACATCAGCAGCGGCACGAGCACCAGGTACACCGCGATGTACAGCAAGCCAACACCGACAACAACGCTGTTACTCAGCACGAACTGACGCAGCTGCGTGACGTAATCCCCCGCCGACAGCATGATCTCCTCGACCTGTTTCGGCGACACCATGGACGGATACTTTTCCGGCAGGGTCATCAGGTAAGCCTGGATGTTGCCGATGATAACGGGCACTTCCTGCACGATCTGCGTGGTCTGCCGCGACAGCAGTGGCAGCAGCAGGATCAACGCGGCGAGAGAACCCACGCAGAACACGGCCCAAGTGATCGTCACCGCAAAAATGCGAGGCAGCCGCGTGCGGTTCTGCAACAACGCGACCGGGCCTTCCAGCAGATACGCCAGCACGACCGCAACCAGCACCGGCGCCAGCGTGCCAGCAAAAAAGGTGATGATGATCCAGACCGCCAGCAGGACCAGCGCCAGGCTGACCACCTGTGGATTGGAGATCTGGCGCTTGAGCCAGTCCTTGAGCGCATGCACGTCGAAACGGCTCCTTCACTTGAATAGGCGACGGCGATGATTCGCCCAGATCGGCGGACCGATCTGTTACGCACTGGATGCATTCGTTGATCGAAGCGCTGACCACACGCTGCTTGTCGCAAACGTCTTGTCGGCCTCCGTCATGGATCGAGAAGACCGCCAGCGACCGCGCAGAGTTCCGAAAGCCGCTTGATGCGTGGTTCACGAACTCCTGCGCGCAGCCATGATCTAATCGGCGTACGATTAAAAATCACGCCCGCACGCTGTCGATCAGGGTGCCGCCGAATGTAGCACACGCCAGCAAACCGAATGATTGCAACAACCCGCCGTCTCCTAATCCTGATCTGCTCACTGGGATTGATCGTCTCCCCGGTCGCAGCCAACGTGAATCTGCCGGATTTCGGCGAACCCGCAGATCAGACCCTCTCGCCCGCCGAGGAGGCGGAAATCGGCGCGCGAATCGAGGCGCAGCTGCACGCCGCCGGGTTGATACTCGAAGACCAGGAACTCACCGAGTACATCAGCAGCGTGGGCGCAAAGCTGGCGGCGCACGGCGGGTCCAGCCCCAACGGCTTCAAGTTCTTCGTGATCCGGGATGATTCGATCAACGCCTTTGCCCTGCCCGGCGGGTACATTGGTATACACACCGGCCTGCTCAAGGCGTCGACCAGCGAATCCGAACTCGCCGGTGTCGTGGCACACGAAGAGGCGCATGTGACTCAGCGCCACATCGCGCGGCAACTTCAGGGGTCCACCGGCTGGACTCTTGCGACCGCCGCCCTGGTTGTGGCGGCCGCCCTGGCCGGCGCGACGGATCCCGACCTGATCCAGGCTGCGCTGGGCGTAGGCCTGGCCTCCATTCAGCAGCGCCAGATCAATCACACCCGCGCGCATGAGCTGGAGGCCGACCGCCTGGGCATACGTACTCTCGCGGACGCCGGCTACGACCCCAAGGGCATGGCGACTTTCTTCGAGCGACTGCACCAGCAAACACGGCTGTACGGCAATCAGTTGCCGGAAATCCTCCTGACCCATCCGGTGTCTGCGACCCGGGTGTCTGAAGCCCTGAATCGGGCCGACGACTACGAACCCGTCAACCGCAGCAGTTCGGATCAATACAAGTACATGCGCGCCCGCGCGCGCATCCTGGCTTCCGCGCCACCCACGCTGGAACGCGAGTTCTTCCAGCGGTCGCTGGACCACGACGAATCAGACGACGAGGCTCGCTACGGCCTCGCGGTCATCGACATCCTCAGCGGCGATGGGAGCGGAGCGCTCGAGCATCTGCAGGCTATCGATGACACGGATCAGGTGAACGTGCAGTTGGCCATGGCCCAGGCCGAACACACTGCTGGCCAGAACGAAGCCGCCCTCGAGCGTTATGCGGCATTGCTGCGACGCCATCCGAACTACCAGCCGATCGCCCTCGCCTACGCCGATACGCTGGTTCGCACCGGCGAATCTGACGAGGCGCGTCGCGTGCTGCTCGACAGTATCGCCTATCGCCGCCACGAGCCCGATGCCTACCGTCTGCTCGCGCTGGCAGCGCGCGACAGCGGACGCGAGCCGGAGGCGCACTACCAAATGGCGGCATTCTTTAAATACCGGGGCAATTACCGGGCGGCGATCAACCAGTTGCACACGGGTCTGCAGCGACCGAATCTCAGCGATTCCGAACGCGCACGGCTCGAATCAAGAATGCTGGAGTATCGGCGCACGGCGCCGGAAGAACTCAGGCGGACGGGATCGACCGGCTGATCGATTTCAGCATCCCCTCGGACAGCATCCATTCAATGGTGTCGTTCAACATGCTGTCCATATCAACACATTCGAAGCCAAGTTCCTCGACGGCTCGTGATGTATCGCAGTAGATGTTGCTGGACAGCAGTGTCACCGTCTCGCGCGTAAGATCCGGCTCGCGCCGGAAGACGGGTGCCAATGTTTCTTCCAGGCGAGCGTATGCCGAGAGGACAGCCACCGGCAACGGACGTGGCGCGACGGTGCGCCCCAGCGCCTTGGCCACGCGCTTCACCAATGTCAGGTATGCCGCATCCTCGCCACCCAGCAGATAGTTGCTACCGATGCGTCCTTGCTGCGCCGCAGCGAGATGGGCCTGCGCGACTGAATTGGCGTGGCAGAACGATCCACCGCCGTCCGGCATGCCGGGCAAACGACGCTGCTGCACCAGCTGAAACAGTCGCGACCAGTTGTTGTGATCGTAACGACCCAGGATATTCGCGGGATTGATGATCACTCCCGGCAGGCCACGTGCAATACCACGACGTACCTCGCGCTCCGCCATCGCCTTGGTACGAACGTAATCGATGGGGGACTTCGCGGCCGACACCGGCGTTTGCTCATTGATGCGACCGGAATGCAAACCGAAGGCGACCGCGCTGGACGTGTGGACGAAGCGCCGCGCGCGGCGTTCCAGTGCGACCCTGACGACGTTTCGGGTTCCGCGAACGTTGACCAGGGTTTGTTCAGCACGCTGACGGCGCCATAGGCTGGTATCCCCAGCAACATGGAACACCACATCGGGGCGCTGCGGCATGGCGGATCGGATACTGTCCAGCTGGGTGACATCGCCGCATTGCAGGGTGACGCCGAGTTGGGCTAGATACGCGATGTCGGAATGGGCGCGATGCATAGCGATCACGTCCCAACCGTCCCGCCCTAGCGCTTCGATCAGGTTCTGGCCCACGAACCCGGTAGACCCGGTCACAAACGCCAGCGGCATCCAGCCTCCCTACGCAACCTGCCTTATGCAAATCCTGTCGAGGATATGAAAAACTTCGACCAACGTCGAATTGACGGGCAGATACCAGGTGCGCGCGGGCTGCGCGAAAGCGCCCTATGCTGGCTTCGCAGCGTCAGAGACGGGAATCATCGACGCCCAGTGTCGGCAGCTGGGGCATTGCCAGTGAATGGCCCGCCCGGAGAACCCGCAATGCTGGCAGGCGTATAGCGGCGCGCTGGCCAGGGTGGCGCGCAGAGCGCCGTGCAGTGTTTGTAGCGGAGCGGCCAATGTGGCCGGCAGCTCGGACTGATTCAGTTCGAGCAGGTGATTGAATGCCGTCCATGAAGGGGTGGAGGACAGGTAACTCGCGAGCAACGCCACACCCTCTGCTGGCTCACTTTCACGGGCAAGCGCCACCTGCACGGCAGGCAAAGTCTGCTGATCAGACTGTTCCCTGAGGTAGGCCAGCCACTCCGACTGCTGGCTTAGCGATTCGTAACATCGCTTCAACGGCTCCAGCGTTTCGACCACAAACCGCGCATCCTGACGCGCGACGCGGCGATAGGCCTTGACCGCGCCTCTGATGTCCTCGCTTGCTTCCCGGGCCTTGCCCTCAAGCAGGCTCGCGCGGACGCAGTCACGGTCGTCGGACAACGCCCGTTTTACCCATTGCAAGGCTGTCTTGGTGTCTTTCGTCCACAGCGCCTCTTCCGCCATTTCGCAGGCGTACTGCGCCAGACGACGAGGCTCGGGGGCGCCTTGAACCTTCTCCTGCCGACGCGTCGCATCAATCGCGCGCTCCCAGTCCCGCTCCTTTTCGTAGATCGAGACCAGCGATGACAATGCAGCATCCTGGAACATGCCCTGCTCCAGCAGCTCCAGATAAAGACCCTCGGCGCGATCGAGCACGCCGGCCTTCATGTAATCCTGGGCGAGCTCCAACCGCGCACGATTGCGATAGCGGTGGTCGAGGTTGGGTCTGGCGACGAGGTTTTGATGCACACGCAGGGCACGATCCACCTCACCACGGCGACGGAATAACGCGCCAAGCGCCAGATGGGTTTCCACAGTGTCGTTGTCGACTTCGAGCAGGCGGATGAAGACGTCCATCGCCTTGTCCGTCTCGTCATTGACCAGGTACTGAACGCCCTGCAGATAGTCCGTATTGGGGGCTGGCTGGGCCTCGGGGGGCCTGACCCGGCTACGCAGATACCAACCCAGGGCCGCAGCCATGGGCATCAGCAGCAGCGCTAGGCCAAAGGCATCAAACATCGTGGATCGGGAGATTCCGAAGGTTCTTCAGCTCGGCCTCCTGATCCTTGATCTGCCGGGATTGGCGACGAATCTGGCGTTTCAGCCGCGTCACGCGTAGGGCGCTGATCAACACCATCACCACCACGATCACGAGTAGCTCCAAGACCATCCAGAAGATCAGCGGCCCAGAAAACTCGGCGACCAAAAGGTCGACCGTCACGTGTTCGGTATTGGTAAAGGCAAGCGCGACACCGAGGCAGAACACCACCAGGACGGCGATGATCATCAGCGCACGGCCGATCGTGCCTCGCGTCTCAGTTTCCGTTGACACGCTCACGCAACTCCTTGCCGGGTTTGAAATGCGGGACCGCCTTGGACGGAATCACCACGGCATCGCCGGTTTTCGGGTTACGCCCGATCCGCTGCGGGCGGAGATGCAGGGAGAAACTGCCGAATCCACGGATCTCGATGCGGTCTTCTTCCGCAAGCGCATCGGTGATCTTGTCCAGCACCAGTTTGACGGCAAGCTCCACATCCTTGTGGGACAGATGTGGCTGGTTATCCGCCAACTGATCGATTAGTTCCGACTTGGTCATGAACGAATCCAAGCTCCTCTCATTCACTTCCGAGTCACAGTAGAACAAAAGCCCGTGGCGCGCAACACGCCACGGGCTTTTTTCCTCTTTATTTTCCTGAGCTTAGAGCGCTTGCAGGTTCGCTTACGCGTCCTTGTTGCCGTCGCCCATCTGCTCCTTGAGGAGATCACCCAAGCTGGTCGTACCCGTCTGGGCGCTGCGGCTGTACTCCGCCACGGCGTCGGCCTCTTCCTTCATCTCCTTGGCCTTGATGGACAGGGAGATCGACCGGGTCTTGCGGTCCATACCGACAATACGGGCTTCGATGCTGTCGCCAGCGTTCAATGCCGTGCGGGCATCTTCAATACGCTCGCGGGCGATGTCGGCAACACGCAGGTAGCCGTCAATGCCTTCTTCGAGATCGATGACCGCACCACGAGGATCAACCTCGCGGATCGTGCCGACCACGATCGAACCCTTGGGATGACGACCCATGTACGACGCGAACGGATCCTGTTCCATCTGCTTCACGCCCAGCGAAATACGCTCGCGCTCGGCGTCGATGGACAGCACCACGGCTTCCATTTCCTCGCCCTTGGAGAAGTTGCGGACCAGGTCCTCACCCTCTTCATGCCAGGACAGGTCGGAAAGATGCACCAGACCGTCGATGCCGCCGTCCAAACCGATGAAGATGCCGAAGTCGGTGATCGACTTGATCGAGCCACGAACCTTGTCGCCCTTCTGGAAGTTCTGCGCGAACTCTTCCCACGGGTTGGGGATGCACTGCTTGATGCCGAGGGAGATGCGGCGACGCTCTTCGTCGATATCCAGCACCATGACCTCAACCTCGTCGCCGATCTGCACAACCTTGCCAGGGGAGACGTTCTTGTTGGTCCAGTCCATTTCGGACACGTGGACCAGGCCTTCCACACCTTCTTCGATTTCGACGAACGAGCCGTAATCGGTGATGTTGGTGACCTTGCCGAACAGGCGGGTACCTTCCGGGTAACGGCGGGCAATGTCGACCCAAGGGTCTTCGCCCAGCTGCTTCAGGCCCAGCGAGACACGCATGCGCTCGCGGTCGAACTTCAGCACCTTGACTTCGACTTCCTGGCCGGCTTCCACGACTTCCGACGGATCCTTCACTCGCTTCCAGGACATGTCGGTGATGTGCAGCAGGCCGTCAATGCCGCCGAGGTCCACGAACGCGCCGTAGTCGACGAGGTTCTTGACCACGCCCTGCAGCACGATGCCTTCCTGCAGCTTCTCGATCAATGCTTCGCGTTCCACCGAGTATTCGGCTTCCAGCACTTCGCGACGGCTGACCACGACGTTGTTGCGCACGCGGTCGAGCTTGATGACCTTGAATTCCAGCGGCTTGCCTTCCAGGTACGCGGTATCGCGAACCGGGCGAATGTCGACCAGCGAGCCTGGCAGGAACGCGCGGACATTGCCCACGTCGACCGTGTAGCCGCCCTTGACCTTGCCACTGATCTGACCGACCACGATTTCCTGATCGTCGAATGCAGTCTGCAGACGATCCCAGGTCTTGATGCGCTCGGCTTTTTCCTTCGACAGCTTGGTCTCGCCAAAGCCGTCTTCAACGGTCTCCAGGGCGACCTCGACGTCGTCACCTTCGCCGATGGTCAGCTCGCCGGAGTCGTTGTAGAACTCCTCGATGGGGATGACGCCCTCGGATTTCAGGCCAGCATCCACGATGACCACATCCGACTTGACCTGCAGTACACGGGCCGTAACGATCGAACCCGGCTGCATGGTTTGTTGAGCAATCGATTGCTCGAAGAGTTCTGCAAAACTTTCAGACATAAGAATTAAGACACACTAGGTTTGTACCGGCGGTTCATCCGTAAATGCCGGGGCTGACAAAAACAATCGGGGCGCCGATCCTTGGCGCCCCGGGCTAAATTCGTGCTTGATCGGCGAGGCTACTGGAGCCCACGGTCGACGATGAGGGTGATGGCCTGTCGTAACACCTGGTCGATGCCAAGCTCGGAGGTGTCCAGGATCACGGCATCGTCTGCCGGCTTGAGCGGCGCGGTCGTACGCGACGCATCCCGCTGATCGCGCGAGATTATATCAGAGTAAATCTTTTCGAATGTAGCACTGTTTTCGGGCACGCTCAATTGCGCGGCGCGGCGTCTGGCACGCACCTCGGCGGAGGCGGTCAGGAACAGCTTCAGAGGCGCGCGGGGAAAGACGACCGTGCCCATGTCGCGGCCGTCGGCCACCAGGCCCGGCGCAGTGCGAAAATCCCGCTGCCGCTCCAGCAGATTTGCGCGCACGGCCGGCAGGGCCGCGACCCGGGACGCGGCATCGCCTACGCGCTCCTCACGAATGGCGCGGGTGACGTCGTCTCCCGCGAGATCAATCCGGACGCCCTGCCCCGGCTGCACGGAAAACGCCACCGGCAGTGTCCGGGCGATGCCTGCCAGCGTCGTCTCATCATCCAACGCAGTCCGTTGGCGCATCGCGCTCAGCGCCACCAGCCGATAGAGCGCCCCAGAGTCCAGCAGATGCCAGCGCAAATGTGCGCTGAGCGACAACGCCAGCGTGCCTTTACCGACACCACTGGGTCCGTCTACAGCCACGACTGGAGTCTCCACGCTCATGGCAGCTGCTCGATGTTCAGGCCGAGGCCAGACATGGCATCGATGAAACCCGGGAACGAGGTCTGGACATTGGCGACATCCCGAATCTCGATCCCGTCGGCCGCGACGGCACCTAGCGCGGCGAAGGACATGGCGATGCGATGGTCCCCCAGCGAGTCGACGACACCGCCGCGAACCCCGCCGCCGTGGACGGTGATGCCGTCCTCCGCCTCCTCGACCTGCACCCCGACGGCCTCCAGACCTCGCGCCATTGCGGCGATGCGGTCGGATTCCTTGACCCGCAGTTCCGCCGCGCCGGTGATACGCGTGGTGCCTTTAGCTACCGCCGCCGCAACCAGCAGCGCGGGAAACTCGTCAATGGCCAGGGGCACCAGCGCCGACGGCACATCCACCCCTTGCAGCGGACCGGCGATCACATGAAGGTCAGCGATCGGCTCGGCGCCCGCGGCGCGAACATTGAGCAGGGACAGCTGCGCACCCATCATCTCGAGAATCTTCAGCACACCGGCCCGTGACGGGTTGACCCCCACGCCCGGGAGCAACACATCGGAACCCTGGGCAATCAGGGCGGCGACAATAGGAAAGGCTGCGGAGGACAGGTCTGCCGGAACCTGGATTGCGGTGGCTGTCAGCCGCTGACCGCCGGCCAGCTGACAGCGCAGGCCGGAAACCGGCACCTCCACTCCGAAGCTGGCCAGCATGCGTTCGGTATGGTCCCGGCTAATGCCCGGTTCGTTGACGACCGTCATACCCTGCGCGTAAAGACCGGCCAGCAGCAGCGCACTCTTGACCTGCGCCGAGGCCACCGTCAGATCGAAGCTGGCTCCGTGTAGCACGAGGCCACCGCGAACAGTCAGCGGAGCCGTGCCGGCTT
>Ga0208330_1000212_pt1 | contig 32491 bp, 24 predicted proteins | sample DeeseametaMP1896_FD_184180 | JGI IMG/M metagenome (GOLD analysis project Ga0208330, IMG submission 184180) | Marine microbial communities from the Deep Pacific Ocean - MP1896 (SPAdes) | ecosystem: Environmental > Aquatic > Marine > Oceanic | place: East of Hawaii, North Pacific Ocean | collected... | reverse complement strand
CTTGCGTGGATTGCGTGCGAGCCGATCCAGCGCCAGCGTGTCGGCTTCCAGATCCTCGAAGGCCGTGCCCTGGATGCGGCTGATGGTGCCGGGGAAGCATCGTTGCACGATCTCATCCGCCAGGCCGACGATCTCGAACAGCTGCGCTCCGCGGTAGCTGGCGATGGTCGAGATGCCCATCTTGGACATGATCTTGTACAGGCCCTTGCAGATCCCCTTGCGGTAGGCGCGGCCAAGGTCGGCGCGTTCACGGTCGCGAATCTCGCCGGTGCGCAGCATGTCGAACAGGCATTCGTAGGCGAGGTAGGGGTGGACGCAGGATGCGCCGAAGCCGACCAGACAGGCGAAGTGATGCGAGTCGCGCGCCGTGGCGGTGTCGACAATGATGTTGGCGTCGGTGCGCAGAGCCTCGCGGATCAGCGCATGGTGGACCGCGCCGGTGGCCATGAGCGCGTGAACGGGCAACTCGCCGGTCTTCACGCCCCGATCGGTCAGCACGACGACCACGGTGCCGCCACGCACAGCGTCCACCGCGGTTCGGGTGATGCGATCGATGGCCGCTGCCAGGCCCTCGTCCTCGGTCCAGGTCAGAGGAATCTTCACGTGACCGTAGGCGGGGTCGTCCATGGTCAGCAACTGTTCGTACTTGCCCGTCGACAGCACCGGTGAATCGACCAGTAGGCGGTTGGCGCGGTCCGGTGTGGCTTCGAACACGCTGCGCTCGGCGCCGAGGCAGGATTCCAGCGACATCACGATCTGTTCGCGCAGCGGATCGATTGGCGGGTTGGTGACCTGCGCGAACTGCTGCCGGAAATAGTCGTAGAGCGGGCGGATCTGGCGCGACAACACCGGGAACGGCGTGTCGTCTCCCATTGAGCCGACCGCTTCCTGTCCGGCCTCGGCCAGCGGGCGCAGCACCTGGTCGCGTTCCTCGAACGTTACCTGGAAGAGTTTCTGATAGGTCGCCAGTTCCGTGCGATCGAAGAACGACCAGGGATCGGTCTCGGTCAGCTTGGACTCGATGCGGCGCACGCCATCCTTGAGCCACTGCTTGTAGGGATGGCGGCTGGCGAGGTCACGATCAATGTCGTCGGGGTACAGCACCCGCCCGGTCTTGGTGTCCACGGCCAACATCTGGCCAGGGCGCAGACGGCCCTTCTCGACGACGTCTTCCGGGGCGTAGTCGTAGACGCCGATTTCCGACGCCAGGGTGATCACCCGATCCTTGGTGATGACGTAGCGGGCCGGGCGCAGTCCGTTTCGGTCGGTGGAGCAGGCGGCATAGCGTCCGTCGGTCATGACGATGCCGGCCGGGCCATCCCAGGGTTCCATGTGCATGGAGTTGTATTCGTAGAACGCCCGCAGGTCGGGGTTCATCAACTCCACGTTCTGCCACGCGGGAGGGATCATCACCCGGGTGGCGGCGAACAAATCCATCCCGCCGGCCAGCAAGACCTCGAGCATGTTGTCGAGCGACTGCGAGTCCGAGCCGTCCATCGTGACCAGCGGCATGATCTCGTCGATGTTGTCGAGGTCGCCGCTTTCAAACTTGCGTGCACGTGCAACCGACCAGTTGCGGTTGCCGCGAATGGTGTTGATCTCGCCGTTATGCGCCAGGAAGCGGAACGGTTGGGCCAGCGGCCAGCGCGGCAGGGTGTTGGTCGAAAAGCGCTGGTGGAACACACAGACCGACGAGGCCAGGCGTTCGTCCTGCAGATCGAGATAGAACTCCGGCAGGTAGGCCGGCATCACCAGCCCCTTGTAAAGCAGGATGCGGCAGGACAGCGTCGTGACGTAGAAATCCGGGTCATGGGCCGCAATGGCCTTTTCGGCGATCCGGCGGCCCCTGAACAGGGCCAATTCAAAGGCGAATGTGTCCATGCCGTCGGTGGCATTGACGAAGACCTGTTCAATGCGTGGCCGTGTTGTCTTGGCTTGTTCGCCCAGCGCGGCTTCGTCGATGGGCACTACCCGCCAGCCGGCGACCGTCAGGCCGTGGGCGGCGAATGCGTCTGCGAACTGCTGGCGCGTGGCGGCCGCTGTCGTTTCGTCGCGTGACAGGAAGACATTGCCGACCGCGTATTGCTCGTCGAGCGCGAAGCCGTTCTCCTGCGCGACCGCGCGCAGAAAGGCGTCCGGCTTCTTCATCAGCAGGCCGCAGCCATCGCCGGATTTGCCATCGGCGGCGACGGCGCCGCGATGCGTCAGACGGGCGAGGGCGCTAATGGCCGTCTGCACCAGCCAATGGCTGGGCTGGTCATCGATCTGGGCAATGAGGCCGAAACCGCAGTTGTCACGCTCGAATTCAGGGCGGTAGAGCCCTTGCTGTGTCAGCGCCATACGCAATGCCTGTCCGTTCCGGGGACACCCGTACGCCCCACAAGCGGGGATCGCTGCGGACGGTCGGAGTGCTCGTCGAGTATTTGCCGCAGTGCGGCATGCGGACCAGCCATTATAGAAACGGGTCGATGACCGTCAAACGACACGCGATTCGGCAAGGGATCACGGGCTATTGCGGCCGTGATTGCCGCAGCAGGCACCGCAGAGGAGGCGATTAGCGTAACCGGCGTGGATCGAACAAACGGTCGTACTCGTCGAGCGCGTAGCGATCGGTCATGCCGGCGATGTAATCGGCGATCAGCCGCGCCCGGATCTTGCGGTCGGCATCGTCGCCAGTTGGCGGGACGCGCTCGGAAAATTTCGGTGGCAGCAGCTTGGGGTCGGCGAGGAATGCATCGAACAAGGCCTTGATGACACGTCGTGCCTTGCTGGTGATGCGATACACCTGATGGTGGCTGTACAGGTTTTTGTACAGAAAGCGCTTGAGTTCAACATTCAAACGGCGCGCTTCGGGGCTGAACGCGATCAATGCACGGTCGGCGCCACGTACGGCGTCAATCGATGCCGGCTGCAGGCTGCTCAGCGCGGCCTGACTGGTCTCGATCACGTCGACCACCAGGTAGTTGATCATCCGGCGGATGACTTCGTGACGGATCTGCTTCGCGCTGAGGTCCTGACCGTAGAGCGTGATGACTTCATCATAGAAGCGGGCGAACAGGGGCACTTGGGCAAGCTGGTCCAGCGACAGTAAGCCGGCGCGCAGGCCGTCGTCGACGTCATGATTGTTATAGGCAATCTCATCCGACAGATTGGCCAATTGCGCTTCCAGGCTGGGATGGCTGTCATCGAGAAACCGCTGGCCAACATCACCGAGGTGCCTGGCCTTGGCCTTGGTGCAGTGCTTGAGAATGCCCTCGCGGGTCTCGAAGGTCAGATTCAGGCCATCAAACGCGGCGTACTTGTTCTCAAGCACGTCGACGACACGCAACGACTGGATATTGTGTTCGAAGCCGCCAAACGGCTTCATGCACTCGTTAAGCGCATCCTGGCCGGCATGTCCGAACGCCGTGTGGCCCAAGTCGTGAGCGAGGGAGATTGCCTCCACGAGGTCTTCGTTCAGCGCCAAAGACCGGGCGATGGTGCGCGCGATCTGTGCCACCTCCACAGAGTGGGTCAGCCGGGTGCGGAACAGGTCGCCCTCGTGATTCACGAAGACCTGGGTCTTGTACTCCAAGCGTCGAAATGCCGCGCAGTGAATGATCCGGTCCCGATCACGCTGATATTCGGTGCGGTTGCCCGACGAGGGTTCGGCCACATGCCGGCCGCGGCTGGTCTCCTGGCGGGCAGCGTAGGGCGCCAGTGTCATCAGGCTGCCGAGGCCAGTGTGGCGCGCAGCAAGTCCATCGGAACATCGGCACTGATCACCGCTCGCCCCAGTGGTTTGAGCAGAACCAGGCGTAGCTGATCATTGAGCACCTTTTTGTCCCGCTGCATCAGCGAAACGAACGTGTCGGCCGGGATCGGCGGCGGTGTGGTGGGCAGCGACAGGGCGTCCAGGAGTGTCCGCAGGCGGGTGACGTCCTCCGCCGCGGTCCAGCCCAGGCGCTGGGACAGGTCTGCCGCCATGACCATGCCGATAGCCACCGCTTCGCCATGCAGCAAGGCGCCGTAACCACTGGAGGTTTCGATGGCATGCCCAAAGGTGTGCCCGAGATTCAGCAGGGCGCGCTGCCCTTGTTCCCGCTCGTCCGCGGCGACGATGCGGGCCTTGGCGACGCAGCATCGGTGGACCACCTCGGCCAAGGTTTCGGGTTCTCGTGCCCGCAGCGCTTCCACTCGCGATTCCAGCCAACCCAGCATGGCCAGGTCGCCCAGGGCCGCGTACTTCACGACCTCGGCCAGGCCAGCAGCGTATTCGCGGGGCGGCAGCGTGGCTAATAAATCCAGGTCGGCCAGGACTTGCAGCGGCTGATGGAAGGCCCCGAGCAAATTCTTGCCGGCCCGATGGTTTACCCCCGTCTTGCCGCCCACCGATGAATCCACCATCGCCAGCAGGGTCGTCGGAATCTGGATGAAGTCGATGCCGCGGTGATACATGGCCGCGGCGAAGCCAGCGATGTCGCCGATCACGCCGCCACCCAGCGCGATGACCAGGCTGTCGCGATGAAAACCACCGTCGGCCAAGCGGTCAACGATGGCACCCGCAGTTGTCAGCGTCTTGTGAGACTCACCATCCGGCAGTTCGCAGACGTCTGCATCGGGTAACCGTTGAAGCAGGCGGGTGAGATAAAGCGGCGCGATTGTTTCATTGGTCACGATCAGGCAGCGCCGGGAGCCGACGTCGAGCCTGTCCAGGGCGCCTGCTCCGATGTGGATGGGGTAGCTGCGGTCGCCGAGGTCGACGTTCAGGGTTCGGATCATGGCGTGGCTATCTGCTTGCGAACGTCGCGGTCGAGTCGCTGATGAATGTCGTGTGCAACAGCCTTGGCGCCGCGGCCGCGCGTGGGCACGATCAAATCGGCGATGTCCCGATACAGGGGGTCGCGGACGGCGAACAGCCGTTCCAGCGTCTCCTTGCGGTTACCAGCATTCAGCAGCGGGCGGGCATCGCTCTTGCGGGTGCGCTGCAGCTGCTGCTCCAGGCTGGCATACAGGTAGATCACGATTCCGCGCGCGCTCAGATGCGCGCGATTGTCGTCCCGCAGGATCGACCCGCCACCGGTGGCGATCAGCACATCGGGTTGCTGGGTGAGCTGATCGATCATCTTCGCCTCACGGCGGCGGAAACCTTCTTCCCCCTCCACTTCGAAAATGTAGGGAATGTCGACCCCGCAGCAGGACTCGATTTCGTGGTCGCTATCGAAGAACTCCAGTTGCCGGAGCCGCGCGAGCCGCCGACCGATAGTGGTCTTGCCCGCACCAGGAGGTCCGACCAGAAAGATGCGGGCCGTCTGGGCGCGGTCTGCCGTCATTACTCGGTAGGCGGCGCGACGATCTCGATCCGGCGTGTGCTGCAGACCTGTCCGTTGTCGGAGCCATCCGCGGCAATCCGACGCACGCAGGCGCGGACATCGGCTTCCCGGACTTCATCTTCGCCCAGCTGAGGGTTGAAGGTCGGCACGAAGTAGCGGGATGTCGCGATGCCGCTGGCGTTCGTTGTGCCGCCGCCCGGGAACACCCGCTCGTTCGGATTGCCTGCGTTAGCTGCGGTGATGATCTCGAAGGTGACCTGAGCGCCATCAATCGGCTGGAAGGCATTATTCCGCACCTCGAAGGTCAGCGTAGCGGTACGCTGATTGCCGGCGTCATCCGGCGAGGTCAACACACGCAGCGGTGCCTGCAGGTCCACACAATTGCGACCGTCGCTGGTCGTGGTGCAGATCTCGTCCTGGAATTGCACGCCGGTGCTGGCTTCGAGCTGTGGATCCGGACTGGAGGCGCAATCGCGGTTGTCTTCGGCGATGACCGTGACGAATCCGGAACGATCCGAGTAAAGCGCGTGCGGCTGTTCGAATTCACCGTTGACCACGCGGGCGCGGCGCGTCTGCGATGCCGTGACGGGATCGTTGTTGATGATCAGGCCGAAGGAGGTCCCCGATGCGCCGTCAAAGGTGGTCGACAGATCCACACAACCTGTGACGCCGGTGCCTGAACCATCGCGCCAGTCAATCTCCAGATTCACCGCGTTGTTCGCGCCCACCAGGGCCGCGTCACCGAAATCCGGTGCGGTGAACGTAAACGTGTCGGCCTGCACCTGCACCTCAATCGAGTCGGTGCAATCGGCTGCCGTGCCGCTGCAGAGCGCTTGTGCGGTGGCGTCGCTAGCGGTTTCGATGGCCGCGGTCAGGTCGACCGTCTGGGCGGTGTTGCCCGAGGCAGCCGGCCGAAAGCCGAAACGCACAATGCCGAAATCATCGGTGACGCCGCGCAGCCCTTCGCTGTTTGTCTGCACCGTAAAGCTGCCGCTGTCGCTGCTGCTCAGGTTGATCTTGACATCGGGCAAAGCGGTGACGGTCTCGTTGCCTTCGGAGTCTTCCTGAATCTGTTCAGCAGTGGCGATGTAGCCACTTTGTGTCGTGCCGGCGGGCACCGAGGTCGGGCCGCGCACCGTCAACCGGGCGTACGGATCCGGCGGCCCGGGCAGGACGAACACCGTGTACTCGCGTTCGGTCGTGCCGCCTGCGGTCGAACCGAACACGGTGAGCACATCCGCCGTGCGCGCGGTGACCTGGCTGGGCGCGAGATAGTCGAATACGGCGGTGCCGTCCAACAGCGTCTCGTTGTCAGTCTGTCGGATTACCGAGTTGGTCAGCGAGGTCTGGACCTCGACATTGGCTCCGCGGACGGGCTGGCTCGCGCCATCGCAGCCGCCGCTGGACGTGACGGTCACCAGAAATTCGGAGGCCAGTTCGCCGGCTTCCACTTCCAGCGACCCGCTGGGAATCCGATTGCCTGTAGCGTTGTCGATCGGGCCCTGCACGCGAACGGTGGGCGCGGTCTGGGCCGGTACGCGAATCGACAATTGATCTTCGCCGCGCACGTCGTCATCGACCACGGCCGAGCCTTCCATCGACACGTTGATTTCGGTGCGAACCTCCGACGGCGCACGATAGGTGAATACCATCTCACCGTCGGAATCGGTGTTCGCGCCGCCAACACGCTGGCGGCCATCGGGCGCGGTGGCCGTGATGGTGCCGGCAGGTTCATCGCCGACAAAGGGTTCGATCAGTACGAACACGTCCGGGACGGGCTCGCCCTCGGTGGTGGTCAGCAACGCGGTGAACGGATCGCTGGTGCGTCCGGCGGTGACACAGGTTGGACCATCCAGAGCCAGAACATATTCGGCATCGGGGTCGACGCCGCCGGAATCGCCGTCCTGGTTCAGCAACCCCCCGGTCGGCGTGTCGTCGGAGCAGGCAGCGAGCCCAATCAGCAGTGCAGTGGCCAAGCCTTTTCGGAGGCCGGCAGTCATCTTGTTCGTCATGGCGGCCTTATACCACGTTCACCGCTCGCCTCGTCTGGCGCCCCAGGCGAGCGGTCGGTCCATCCGGACCGGTTGAAAAATTACTCGATCGCCAAGGATTCGCTGACAATCTTGGGCGTGATGAAGATCAGCAGTTCACGCTTGGTCGAAACGTTGCGCTTGTTGCGGAACAGCGCGCCGAGCACCGGAATATCGCCGAGCAGGGGCACCTTGGTGATCAGTTCGTTGGTGGTCTGTTCATAGATGCCGCCGAGCACGACCGTTTCACCGTTTTCGACCAGAACCTGCGTGACGACCTCACGGGTGTCGATCGACGGGATCGTGCCGCCGAGGACGTTGGCCACCTGCTGACCCACCGTGTCGGAGCTGACAGACAGGTCCATGACCACGCGTTCGTCCGGCGTGATCTGCGGTGTCACGGTTAGCGACAGCACGGCCTTCTTGAAGGAGATCGACGTTGCACCGCTGGAGGTGGATTCCTGATAAGGAATCTCCACACCCTGTTCGATCGACGCCTGTTTGGCGTTCGCGGTGATGACGCGCGGGGAGGAGATCACCTCACCCCGGCCCTCGGCCTGCAAGGCGGACAGTTCGAGGTCCACCAGATAGTCGGAGCCCAGAATCGCCAAAGCGAAGCTGCCTGCGGCGCCAGATACCGGCAGACTGACATTGAAGCGATCCTGCAGTGCGCCCAGCTCAATCGGGAAGCCCGGCGTGTCGTCGGTGAAATCGCTGATACCGACGTCGGTGGCCTCGAGGCTGCCGGAGGAGCTGATCAGGCCGTTGTTGCCGTTGGTCGCGACCACGGAGGTTCCGAACCGTGTGCCGATCTCTCGGGTGAAGTCGGAGTTCGCGATGACGATGCGCGATTCGATCAAAACCTGGCGAACCGGAATGTCCAGACGCTCGATCAGGTTCCGGACCTCGCTGAGCTTTTCACGCGTTTCGTTGATCAGCAACGTATTGGTGCGGTTATCCACACTCACCCGGCCGCGTTCGCTAAGCAGGGAGGTGGATTCGGAGGTGAGCAGCGCGGCGATGTCACCGGCCTTGGCGTAGTTGATCTGCACGATCTCGGATCGCAGCGGAGCGAGCTGCTCCTTCTGCGCCTGAGCTTCTAGCTCTACGCGTTCCCGCTCGGCGAGTTCCTGCACCGGGGCGACCAGAATCACGTTGCCGTCCTCGCGCATGCCCAGGCCCTTGGTGCGCAGGATGATATCCAGCGCCTGATCGTAGGGGACATTCTGCAGGCGCAGCGCAATGTCGCCGCTCACCGAATCACTGACGACCATGTTGACGCCGGCGACGTCGGCGATGATTTGCAGCAGGGCACGGATATCGACGCTCTGGAACGACAGAGAAATGCGTTCTCCGGTGTATTTGGGCTTTTCGCGCTCACGCTGATCGAGCTCGGCTAGCGTCAGCGGCTGCAGTTCCAGCGTGAACACGTTGCCGGACTGGTAGGCCACCTGGTCAAAGTCGCCGGAGGCGATCGGGTAAACCACCAGGCGCGAATGGATACCCTCCTGCACGGCGTCGATGTATTTCACCGGTGTCGCGAAATCGAGGACATCCAGACGCCGGGCGAAGCGGTCGGGCAGATCGGTGTTCTTGAATTCAGCAATGATCTTGCCGCCTTCTTCGCGCACGTCGACCGGTGTTTTGGGATCGGTGAGCGTGACGATGATGCGGCCCTGACCGGTTTCGCCACGACGGAAGTCGATGTTGGTGATTTCCGGTTTCGGAGCAGCCGGCGCTGTGCTGGTGCTGCTGCGGGCGCGAGAGCCATCGGCGCGGCCGGCCAGTTCCACCACGATCTGGGTGCCCTGTGCGCTTACGGTGTAGGGCACGAGCTGATTCAGTTCGACGACGACCCGGGTGCGGCCACGGGCCTCGGCCGTGGCCACGCTGGTGACCTGGCCGACGTTAATCTTCTGGTAGCGCTCCGCCATGGCGCTGCGCGTATCCGGCAGATCCAGCGACAGCCGGGCCGGCGACTCGACCGTGAAGGTTCTCGGTTCCGGCGCGGGCTCGGACAGGCTGAGCACGATGCGTACTGCATCTCCCGGCAAGGCTGTGAACGTCACATCCTGCAAGGCGCGGGTGGGTCCCTGGGCGGCCACGTTGGCCGCGGCAAGCAGTAACGCGACCCCGGCGCTCAGGCTTGTCGCAAATCGTTTGTTGGCAAATCGAGCCATCTTGCCCACTCCCTAGTTTTCGCTGAGCGCTATTGAGGCGGAACGCTTCATAAATCCGCCGAAGCCGTCTGGAATAATTTCTTCAAGTTTGACCTCGGCCTCGGTGATTCCGGTGATCTTGCCGTAGTTTTGGCCCAGGTAGTTGCCCACCGCGACCCTGTGCACGATGCCATCTGGCGCGCGGATCAGCGCGTAGGTAGCACGCTGCGTACTGAGCGTGCCGACCATGCGCAAGCTGTCCAGCGGGAACTCTTCCAACGCCTCGCGGTTGCGGTTGGCGTCGGGGCGCAGGCTGTTCTCCGGCGACGGACCGCTGTTCGGCGCATCTTGAGCCTGCGGTGTGAACGGGTCGCGCCGGTCGGCCGCCAGATACTCGAATGGCTCGTACTGGCGAATTTGTGGAATCGGCTCGACAACCGTCGATTTGCGCGCTTTCACTTCTGCGATGTAGGCCTCTAACTCCGACGTGTCGCGGCCGCAGGCCGTGAGCCCGGCGAGGCACAGCATCCACAGCAACAGGTGCGCCGGGCGGTTCATTCCTGTTCCTCGTCGTTTTCATCGAGATAGCGGAACGTCTTGGCCAGCGCCTGCATTCGTAGCTCGCCATCGGGCGCACTGCTGTTGCGGCGGTTACCGCCGGCGGGCCGGATCTCGACCTGGTCAACGGTGACGATGCGCGGCAGGGCGGCCACACCGGACACGAAGCTGCCCATTTCGTGGAAGCTGCCCACCACGGTGATCTTGTTGGGCAACTCGGCATAGAACTCTTTGGTCACCTGGCCCTGAGGCTGAAACAGCTCTTCCTCGAGGCCGCTGGCCACGCGGGTCTGCGAAATGTCGTTCAGCAGATTGGCAACCTCGGTCCGGTTCGGAAGCTGTCGCAGCATGGCACCGAAAGAGCGGCGCATCTCTTCGAGTTGCGCCTTGTAGGCATCGAGGTTGGCGATCTTCTTCTGCTTCGTCTCAAACGTCTGCCGCAGCTGGGTTTCCTCGGATTCGACCTTTTCCAGCTGGGCGAACTTCGGCTTGACCAGATACCAGGTCCCCGCGCCGATGATCACTGCCATGATCAGCACGATGGCACCAATACGGGCGTACCCCGGCCAGGCGCCTGGGTTGTTGGGGTCCAACCCTTGAAGGTCGTCAATGATTTCGCGTGCGTTCACGAGTCGTCCTCGTTCGCGTTATCGGCCGACGGTCGGACATTCTTGATCTGTAGCGTGAACTGGCTGGCGCGACCGGCGCCGTTGCGCTCGTTGCTGGTCTTGATAACGACCAGGCGCGGATCGGAAAACCATTCGGAGGCATCCAGGTTCTTCATGTACGTCGAGACCCGACCGTTCGATTCGGCCATGCCCTCGATCGTCGTGGCCTGCCCCTGCTGGCGAATCAGCGTCAGGTGAACGCCGTCGGGCAGGGTGTTCACGATCTCATCGAAGAAATGCACGGTCTGCGATCGACTGGCCTGCAACTCCTCGATGATGCGCATCCGCGCGAGCAGGTTGGCCTTGACGCGTTCGAGCTCCTCGATCTCCTTGATCTTGCGATCAATGGCCTTGATCTCGGACTTGAGCATGGTGTTGCGCTTGTTCTGATACTCGATCGCGCTGTCCATGAAGCGCATGCCGCCGAAGACCAGCAAGGCCGCTACCACTGCGCCGCCAATCGCGGTCTGCGCGAACTGCTTCTTGAGCCGCCCGCGGCGTTCTTCGCGCCAGTCGAGTAGGTTGATCTGCTTCATGGCGTGTCAAACGCGCGTAGGGCCAAGCCGCAGGCCAAGAGCATGCTGCCGGCATCCCGCTCGACCAGTTGCGGTTTGGCGCGGGCCAGCACCGCCATGTCCGCAAAGGGCTGTGCGATCACAGTTGTGATGTCCAGTCGCTCACCAATGGTGGCCTCCACGCCCGGAATCGCCGCGCAGCCACCGGCCAGCATGATCTGATCGATGCGTTGGGCTTCCCCTGACGAGGCGAAATAAAACTGCAGGCCGCGATCGATCTGTTGCGCCATGTCTTCGATAAAAGGCGCCAGGACCGATTCCTGATAGTCCTCGGGCAGGTTGCCGAAGCGCTTGGCCTTGCCGGCTTCCTCCCAGGACATGCCGTAGTGGCGCATGATGTCCTCGGTGAGCTGGCGGCCACCGAATTGCTGATCGCGGGTATGAACGACCTCGCCATCCTGCAGGATCACTGTCGTCATGCCACTGGAGCCCACATCGATGACCGCGACGGTGCGACCCCGCCCCTGATCAGGCATCTGCGGCAACAGAACCTCGCAGGCGTTCTCCAGCACAAAGGCTTCGATGTCGACGATGGCCGGTGTCAGGCCGCCGAGTTCCAGCACGCTAATGCGTGATTCCACCGTGTCCTTGCGGCAGGCAGCCAACAGGACATCGACGGTTTCTTCGGCATGCTCGGTCGGGCCGAGGATCTGGAAATCGAGATTCACATCGTCGATCGAGTAGGGGATGTACTGATCCGCCTCGACCTTGATCTGTTCTTCCATGTCCGCTTCGGTCAGCGAGGCAGGCATGGTGATGGTCTTGGTGATGACCGAAGAGCCGGCCACGGCGACCGCGGCGCGCTTGGTCTTGGTGCCGGCGCGCTGTACGGCCTTGGCGATGGCCTCGCCTACCGACTCCGGTTCGTTGATCTGTTTGTCGACCACGGCCGCCGGCGGCAGGCCTTCGATAGCGAAGGCGCAAACCTCATAACGGGCTCCGGATCGGCGCAGTTCCAGCAGCTTGATCGCGCTCGAACTGATGTCGATGCCCAATAGGGGTTCCGGCCCGCGGCCTAAGAGCTTGTCTAGCATCCCCATGTATACTGTGCGCTAGAGCACATCCCCCTGTTGAGTAGGCATCCCACCTCACCGCCTGCGATGGGCAGACAGCCTCGTTAACTATAGCCCAGTGTGACTCGGAATCAACAAGAAGATACGAGCACAAATCCTTGATCCAACGCCCAAACCTGCGCTCCATGTCTCAAGCTGACGGCTCTCGAAATCGGCGCTCCCGCCGAATCATCCTGATTTGCCTCTCCATCTTCGCCGGTCTCGCGCTGTTAGGTGCCCTGGCTGCGATAGGCGGTTTCTACGCGTTGGGGGCTTACTTCAAGCCAGGCTTGCCGCAGGTGACGAGCCTGGACGATCTGGAACTGCAGGTTCCGCTACGGATCTACACCGCCGACGGCGTGTTGATGCGGGAATATGGCGCCGAGCGCCGCGCCCCGCTGTCGTATGAGCAATTGCCGCAGCCGCTGATCAATGCGGTGCTGGCCGCAGAGGACGATCGGTTCTTCGAACACCCCGGGGTGGACTGGCAGGGTCTGGTGCGTGCCGCCTGGGTGCTCGGGACGACGGGGGATAAAACGCAGGGCGGCAGCACCATCACCATGCAGCTCGCGCGCAATTTCTTTCTGACGTCGGATCGCACCTACGAACGCAAGCTGCGCGAGATTTTTCTGGCGCTGGATATCGAGAAGCAGCTGAGCAAGCAGGAGATTCTCGAGCGTTATCTCAACAAGATCTTTCTCGGCAACCGGGCCTACGGTGTCGGTGCTGCTGCCGAGGTGTACTACGGCAAGCGCGCGGAGGAGTTGACCCTGGCCGAGGCGGCAATGCTGGCCGGTCTGCCCAAGGCGCCGTCGGCCTACAACCCCATCGCCAATCCGGAACGCGCGCTCATCCGCCGCAACTACGTCCTGCGGCGCATGCGCGAACTGGACATGATCAACCAGGCGCAGTTTGACGCGGCGATCACCTCGCCGGTCACGGCGGAGCTGACACGCGGACTGGGTGAAATCGAGGCCGACTACATGGCCGAACTACTGCGCGCGGACATGGTGCAGCGGTACGGCGAGGCGGCCTACACCGGCGGCTACCATGTGCGCAGCACGCTGGATTCCAAATTGCAGCGCGCGGCCGACGAGGCGCTAAAGACCGCGTTGCTGGCGTATGACCAGCGTCACGGCTACCGCGGGCCGGAAGCCCAGACCGGGTTCGGTCCCGACACGGACTGGTCCGACCCTGAGGTGGACCTCGCCTGGCACCAGCAACTGCGTGACCTGCCACTGATTCGCGGATTGCCGGCGGCGGTTGTGGTGGGCGAAGAAGACGGCGGCCTGGTCGTGCGTACGCTGGAGCTGGGCGAGCAGGTCATCACGCCGGAAGGGCTGGCCTGGGCGGAACTCAGCGACCAGAGCCGCCCGCAAATCGGCGATGTCCTGCGCATGGAATCGGTGCAAACCGATGACGGTGCGAAGATCTGGCGGCTGGCGCAGATTCCCGCCGTGCAGGGCGCGTTGGTTGCGCTGGATCCCGTCACGGGCGAGGTCAAGGCCATGGTCGGTGGCTTCGACTTCTTCCTGGGCAAGTTCAATCGTGCCGTGCAGGCACAGCGGCAGCCGGGGTCGGCGTTCAAGCCACTGCTTTATTCCGCCGCGCTGGCCAACGGACTGACGCCGGCTTCGGTGATCAACGATGCCCCGGTCGTATTCGATGATCCGGCGCTGGAAGACACCTGGCGACCAGAAAACTACACCGGTCGGTTTTACGGCCCGACGCGGATGCGCGAAGCCCTGGTGAACTCGCGCAATCTCGTGTCGATCCGCCTGCTGCGGCAGGTCGGCATCGATGCCGCGCGTGACCATATCAGCCGTTTCGGCCTGCCCAAAGATCGCTTGCCCCGCAACCTGTCCCTGGCTCTGGGCAGCGGCGTGCTGTCTCCGCTGGAGCTTGCCCGTGCCTACGCGGTGTTTGCCAACGGGGGGTTTCTCGTCGACCCGTTCTGGATGGATGCGATCGAATCCGCGACAGGCGAGCCGATCGCCATGCCGGAACGCAGCATCGGCTGTTTGCGCTGTCCGGGGCTGGATGACGCTAGCCCGGCTGTGCCGATCGAGGCACCCAAGTTCCTGGGTGGTCCGCCTGACGATCCGACGCGGGGGGCGGGCATCGATACGCCCATCGTCAAACCGGCACCGCGGGTGATTGAACCCGAGAACGCCTGGTTGATGACCAGCATGATGCAGGACGTGGTAGCCCGTGGCACAGCGCGGCGCGCCCGCTCCTTGGGTCGCACTGACTTGGCCGGCAAGACCGGCACGACCAACGACGAAAACGACGCGTGGTTCGCCGGCTTCAATGGTCAGCTCGTTGCGGTGGCCTGGATCGGTTTCGACCAGATGCGCCCGCTGGGGCGCGGAGAGGCCGGTGGCCGGGCGGCGCTGCCGATGTGGATTGACTTCATGCGCAAGGCGCTCGATGGCCAGCCAAACTCGACCATGGAGCGCCCGCCCGGCCTGGTGACGGTGCGGATCGATCCGGCCACGGGCGAGCTGGCGACTTACGGCACCGAAGATGCCGTGTTCGAAACCTTCCCTGCGGATCTGGTGCCGAAGGCGCCGGATCACTATTCCGATTGGAACCGCAACGGCCAGGACTCCAAGAGCGTCGAAGACCTGTTCTGACCATGACCCCCGCCGACCGAGCACGTGCGGCGCTGGCGAACGAAGCAGCCCGCATCATCTGTGAAACTGGCCTCAAGGACTACCGACTGGCCAAGTCCAAGGCCGCGGAGCACCTGCCTGCCGAGGCCACTTCGGGCCTGCCACGCAACAGCGAGATTCGCGACGCCATACTCGCTTATCAGAAGGTCTTTGGCGGCGAAACCCTGGGCCGGGATTTGCGCGCACTGCGCCAAAAAGCCATTCGGGTCATGCGCTGGCTGGCAGAGTTTCGGCCGCGGTTGGTAGGCGGTGTCCTGTCCGGCGCGATTGGCTTGGAGCCGCGGGAGTACGATATCCAGTTGCACGTGTTTGCCGACGCGGTGGAGGAACTGGACATCCATTTTCTCAACCAGGGCATCGCCTTCGATACGGGCGCCGTCCGGCTGCAGATCAGGCGTGGCGTGTTCGAGGAGCGGCCCGTCTGCGAATTCGAGTTCGAAGGCACGCGCGTCGCCGCCACCGTCTTTTCGGAACGCGGGGGCCGTCAACCACCGATTTCATCCGTGGATGATCAACCGATTCGCCGGGCGACGACCAAGGACATCCAGGCGTTGCTGGACAGCGACTAGGCTGCCAGTGGCGTGCTACGCATGCTGAGAAAATTCTTCAGCAGGTCATGGCCATGCGCGGTGAGTATCGATTCCGGATGAAACTGCACGCCTTCGATCGGCAGGCTGCGATGACGCAGGCCCATGATTTCGTCGACCGAACCGTCAGCGTGCTCAGTCCAGGCCGTCACTTCGAACTCCGCGGGCAGCGTCGCAGCGTCGACAACCAGCGAATGGTAGCGAGTCGCCTCATACGGTGATGGCAGCGCGCTGAACACGCCTGTGGCGCTGTGGTGGATGGCAGATGTCTTGCCGTGCATGACCGCCCGTGCCCGAACGACCTGGCCGCCGTAGACCTGGCCGATGCACTGGTGCCCGAGGCAAACGCCGAGTATCGGTATCTGCCCCGCAAAGCGCCGGATCACCTGCATCGAGACCCCGGCTTCGTTCGGCGTGCAGGGGCCGGGCGAGATCATCAAATGCGACGGCGCCAGCGCGGCAATGCCATCTGTGGTGATCTCGTCGTTGCGCCGCACCACGACCTCCGCCCCCAACTCGCCCAGGTATTGCACCAGGTTGTAGGTGAACGAGTCGTAGTTGTCGATCATCAGGATCATCAGCTGTGAATCCGGAGCATGGCGGGAACAAGGGCGGCGAATTATGCGGCATCGGTCGCCTGTTCTGCGACCGCGGTCGCGATTGCGGCATTGTGCATGTCTTGCGTCGTCTGGCGGCCGCGCACAGACTGCTCGAATCGACAGTATCGGACCAGGATGGTCTGGGGAGCGACCATGGCACTCAGGGCTTGGTTCGGACGCAGCAAGGGATTGTTCAGGGCGAATCGTCGTCGCGGCGCGGCCGACGACGTGACCACGTATTTTCGTGCGTGCGCGATTCGCCTGATGCTGCGCGAGTTTGCCGCTCGTAGCGTGGCACAAGGCGACGTGCTTGATCTATCCGCCGAGTGGATGCGCCTCTCGGTCAAGACGACCTTGCGTCAATCAGATTTTGCTGCAGCGACCGGAGTGCTCGTCAAGCGCTTGTGTCTGCGCCATCACGGCACCGGCATGTTCGAGTTCGCGCTGGCGGAAAACGGGGCCGAAGCGCTAAATCGGCTACGCGCCGGCGATTGGGCTGGCGTCGAAGCCATAGTCGGCGGCACCGCAGAGCTCGACATGCGAACCCGATCACAGACTCCGCCCCAAACCACTGAAGTGCAGCTGGCCATCGAAACCGATCTGGCGCGCGAGTTCGCCGAAGGTTTTAACAGCGTCAGGCAGGCGGATCGCGTGAGCTGGGCGGACCCAGGCAGATCGACAGCTGCCTGATCAGGCGATGTTTTCATCCTGTTCGATGGCTGGGCGGTCTGCCGATTGTTGCGTCATCAGCCGCGTTTCCATGTCTTGTAGCCGCTGCATCAGTCGGGCTTCCAGCGCGGCCATGTGCTCCCGGCGGTGATCTTCACTATCGGCTTCGATGGATGACACGATCACCCCGATGAACATGTTCAGCACGGCGAAGCTGGTGATGACGATGAACGGGACAAAGAATGTCCATGCCAGCGGGAATTCCTTGAGAATCGGCCGAACAATCCCGTTGCTCCACGATTCCAGCGTCATGATCTGGAACAGGCTGTAGAGCGAGCGCCCCAGGGTGCCGAAATACGCGGGAAACGCGTCGCCGAACACTTCGGTTGCGATGACCGCACCCACGTAGAAGATCAACCCCAGCAGCAACACCACCGAGCCCATGCCGGGCAGGGCGCCGAGCAGGCTTTGCACGGTCTGCCGCAGACTGGGCACGACACTGATCAGCCGCAGCACGCGGAACAGGCGCAGCGTTCGCAGTACTGACAGCGGGCCGGCGGTGGGCAGGTAGCAAATGGCGACCACGCTGAAATCGAACCAGAACCAGGGGTCGCGAAGTGATTGGCGTGGGATCACCGCCAGTCGGAGCAGGATTTCGGCCGTGAAGATTGCGAGGGCGACCTGATCGAGCCCGTGCAACGCTTCGCCCCATCGCGCGGTGAGCTGTTCGCTGGTCTGCAGGCCCAAGGTGATCGCGTTGACGATGATCACCGTGGTGATAAAGCGGCCGAAAGCGTCGCTGGTCACGATGCGGCGGAGCCGGTCGATCATGCTGAAAATCCGAAGGCGTGGACGGGAGCCGGGCGCGGATTGTTGCCGATTCCGGGCCGGCTTGCATCAGGGCGATGGTGCAAAGGCGATGAGGGCGCCGGCTCGATCAGTTACGCTGCCCGCCCGAGGGGAAACCGAATTTAGACCATGCATCCAGTTTTACTGATTTTACTTGCCGCGGTGGTCATCGCTGCCGTGCTCGGCCTGGTGTCGATGTCTCGAGGTGGGGCCGATGCCGATCAGAACGCCGAACCGCGGATGCGCCGGCTGCTGCTCACCGGGCTGGCGATTCTGCTGGCGGTCAACGTGGCGATGGCCGGTTTCGGCTGGTTTATCGTGCAGGGCTCCGGCGCGGGTGCGGATGCCGACCGGGCCGACGAGACGCTGGAAATGTCCAATCGCCTGCTGGCGATGGAAGCGCGGTTGCAGACGCTGGAGTCGCGAGTTTCCGCGGGCGATAAGTCACCGCCCGTGGGCGACCGCATCGTGACGGCTATCGAATCGGTGATCCTCCGGCGCAGCCCCGCCGGCGACGCGCTGACCCGGCTCGCCGGTGGCTCGGGCGTCGATGTGTCCTACTGCATGTCGCGCCGCGAGGCCGGGCAGCACTGGTGCGAGATCCGAACCCCGGGTGGTGACACTGGCTGGGTGCCGCGCACGCTCATCGAGCCGCCCCCTGAACTGTCTGGCGAGCGCGGCGGCTGACGCATTCCAGCGGTCAGGCAGCAGCCAGCAATTGCTGGCCGATGTGCTCCGCTGACTCCGGGTTCACCAACTGACCAACCAGGGCCAGGGCGAAGGCGATGGCCGTACCGGGCCCCTGGCTGGTGATCAGGCTGCCATCACGCACGACAGGTTCATCCAGCCAGGTGCCGGTTTCCACGCGCTCGGTAAAAGACGGAAAGCAGGTCATGCGACGGCGTGCGAGCAAGCCATTGGGTTCCAGTGCCACGGCCGGCGCGGCACAGATCGCTCCCAGCAGGCGGTCGGCGTCGAGTTGTTCCCGTGCCATGTCCATCAGGCTGTCGCATTGCGCCAGGTGTTCGGCGCCGGGCATCCCGCCCGGCAGCACGATGGCATCGAACAGCTGATCACGGCAGTCGCCGATCAGCGCATCCGTCTCGATTCGCGTGCCGCGAGCGGCGGTGATCTGCCGGCGCCCAGCCGCGCAGCTTGCGACGGTGACGTCCACGTCGGCGCGGCGCAGCACGTCGATGATGGTGACGGATTCGATGTCTTCGCTGCCATCGGCAATCGCTACGAGTGCAGTCGGCATGGGGGTGCTCCGTGCTTCGAATGGGACCCGCGACGCTAACAGCCTGAGGTGATCTGGCAAGTCCATCCGTGCTCGATCGGCAGAGACTTGCCGACCGCAGCGTCTATTGCAGCGGCGCGAACTCGAAGCTGGGATGCGCCGAACTACCGGCGTCGTCGTAGTAGGCGAGCATTCGCAGGCGCCAGTAGCTGCCGCTGCGATCGCGAACCACGTAGATCACGTCGCGGGGCGAGATGTGGTGCACGCCCTCACCGTCGTCGCAAAACCCCGAGTAGTAGTACCAGCCGAAATCGCCATTGATGCCGCCGCAAGCGCCGTCGCCGGTGTTCTCAGCGGGAGGGTAGGTGACAAAGGCCAGCGCGTCCGGTTCGTCCGTATGCCACTCGGCATCGGTCGGGACGCTGATGGTGTCGGACCAGTCGCCACCGAGCATGTCGTGCAGCGCCGCATCGCCCGGCCCTGAGATGCCGCCGTTGACCTGGAGATCGGTGCGCATGAGTGCGATGTCCCAGGTCAGCTCGCTTGCTGGTTCGGCCGGCTCGACCTGCAGGGCATTGATCAGGTCGACGTAGACCCAGGCGTCCTCGGCGCTGGCATCGACCTCCGCCTGCTGGCCGTCGGCCGTGTTGGAGAACGTTACGGCGCCTCGCGGCACCACGCCGCCGCCATCGGTGCTGCAAGGTGATCCGGGGATCTCCAGCAGATCGAACTGCGGATAACCGGTCTCGTTGGCCTCTGACCGGTACCCGGTCATCCGCAGATTGAAATAGCGGCATTCCACGCTGCGAATGACGTAGGCGACGTTGTTGCGTGCGGTGATCATCGAGCCTTCGGCGACACCGGTATCGTGATACCAGCCGTGGTCGCCCGCGGCCGTGACGCGGTCCGGTTCGGTGTCGGCTTCGGGGTGGTTGGTGAACACGTACTGCGGTGCGAAGCCCGTCAACAGGCCTCCGCGTTCATCGGTGAGGTAGTCGACGGCGGTGGGCGGTGGCGCACCGGTGACGGCTTCCCAGGGGTAGGTCACGCCGGCCTCGACTTTGTCGGGGTAGACAACCACAGCCTCACCGGCGGGCGGCGTGCCGGACGCGCCACCGTTCATCTTGATGTCGGTGCTGAGAAAGGCGATGTCCCAGGCATCGCTGGCATCGGGGTCAGCCGGCGTGACCTGTGTCTGCGTTTCCAGGTCGATATAGATCCAGTCGTTGCCCGTCGCGTCGATCCGGCCGTGGTAGTAGCCGCCAACGGCGCTAAACGTGGCTTGATCGCCCCCCGGGCCCGGCAGTTCGGCCTGCGGTGTCTCATCGCCGCTGTTCCCGACAGGGGGCGAGAGATCGTCGGCACAGCCCGTCATCAGGTTTAGTGACAGCAGGAGACAGCCGAGCGGAGCGGCACGGGCAAGACGGGTACGGGCCATCAGAAGTCTCTCCGAAATTCGAGATAAGCCGAACGGGGCTGGATGGGCAGAAAGCGCGGGTCGCCTTCGTCGAGCAGGTTCTTGACACCGGCCGCGATCTGCAGCGGGGCGAAGCGGCGCCACTCGGTGCGGGCGTCGAACAGGCTGTAGGCACCGGCGATGCCGGCGCCCGTGGGCGGACCGCCGGAGTCCAATTCCACGCCGAACTCGCGTTCGTCCACCCAGGTCCCGCGCAGGCCCAGGGCATAGCGCGGTTGTTCGAAGTAGAGGGCGGCATTGGCGCGGTGCGTGGCGCGACCGCTCAGTGTCGCGCCGGTGTCCCGGTCCTCGCTGTCCAGATAGCTGTAGCCCAGGCGGAGTTGCAGGCTGCGCAGCGGCCGCCACTGCATTTGCAGGTCGACCCCGGTCAGCCAGGCACGCGAGACGTTGCGGTAGCTGTAAATGGTTGGGGGGCCGGGTTCGGTCAGCACGATCTCGATTAGGTCCTCGACCCGGTTGTGGAACGCCGTGGCGGACAGGCTGGTGGTGGGGTTGGCGAACCAGGTGGTGCCGATGTTCAGGCCGCGGCTGCGCTCTGGCCTCAGATCGGGGTTGCCGTCTACCCGATAGCCCACGGCCGTGTTCTCGAATCGCAGCAGCAGTTGCTTGAAGTCCGGTGCCCGGTAGCCATGGCCGTAACCCAGTCGCAGCAACCAGTTCTGGGTCAGGTCCAGCCGTGCCGCGAACTTGGGGGACCACTGATGGCCGAACAGCGAATCGCGGTCATAGCGTAGTCCTGGCACCAGCGTCAGCGCCCCGTCGAGCAGCGTGAAATCGTCTTGTACGAAGACCGCCTGCCGATCGCGTTCGCCGTCGGATTCCAGGCGATCGGCCTCCAGGGTTTCGAGCTGATGCTCCACTCCGGCGGTGAGCAGATGGCGACCGGCGAGATGGTCGACCTGCAGCCCCATGAGACCGATTTCGTCCAGTGTTTCCTCGTCGGTGACGCCGTCCTCGGCATTCCGCTGTACTTGCAGATACTGGTCGAAGTAGCGCTGGTAGCCGAGATCGAGACGCAGGTCGGTTGCGGCGCCGATGCGCATCCGCGGCGTGACCTGCGCACGGACTTCCTCGATGCGCTTGATGGTGTCGTAGACGCGGCCACCGGTGCCGCTGTCGACGCGCTGCGTGTCGTCCAGGGAGTAGGCACCGTAGGCCGCCAGTGAGGCCCGCGCGGAAGGGTTCCAGTCCAGTTGCCCCGAGGCGAAGCGGCTGACGCCGTCGACGGCATCGTCGCCGGGGGTGGCGTCGTCCAGGTCATAGGGACTCAGCCGACTGTAACCGCCGCTGATCTGCCCGCGGAGTGCATCGCCAGACCAGCCGCCGAATGCGAACACATCGCCTTGGTGCGAGTCATCCAGCCGCGCGATGACGCTGCCGCCGTTCGCGGCTTGGCGCGTGATGATATTGACCACACCACCCAACGCATCCGAGCCGTACAGTGCCGAGCTGGGGCCCTTGACGATCTCGATCCGCTCGATTTCGGCAACCCGCAGGCGGGTTAGGTCGATCGCGCCATTGATGCGGCCGATGACGCGCTGGCCGTTCAGCAGAATCAGCACATGCTCGGAGGACAGGCCCTGGATCTCGATGCTGGTGCCGCGGCCGGCGACGCGGGCGACATGGACACCGCCCTCGCGTTCCAGCAGTTCGGCTACATCGCGGGCGCCGGAGTGCTGGATGTCCTCGGCGGTGATGAGTTGTACATCGACCGGGCTGTCGCTGATCCGGTGTTCGGTCCGGGTGCCGGTGACCACGATGGGGTCCAGCACCTGCGGCGTGTCTGAGGCTTGTGCGGCCAGCGTCGTGGGTAGCAGTAAGGAGCACGCCGCGAGCAGCGCACCCCTATTCATTGACTCGATCCGGGTGCCTGAGCAGCACCCCAGTAGTCCGGTTGGCACATCGCAATCGTGGTCTTGCGCAGCGCATCCATGGATTCCACCGGCTCACGAAAGCCGACGCGATGCACGGCGTGCCCGATGCGAATGTAAAGCCCCTCGGCATCGACCCCGGTCATCTCGGGCCGGCGCCCCGCGGTGTTCAGGCCAGCAAACTCACAGTACTTGGCAACGGCATCCGCATGATCGCGGTTCATATGGGCGACGGCGCCCGTCTCCTGTTCCACGGAGAACGGGTTGGGACGCAGCGCCTGCGCCGGATCGAGCCAATGGATCTTGCCGAATCCGCCGATGTAGCGCAGACGCACCGACGTCAATCGCCAGAATGCAAAATCGTGGGCCTGCTCGTAGTCGCGGGCATCGGGAAAAAATCGCATGTAGCGCTCGCCCAGCGCGGCCTCGGCATCCGTTAACGGCGATGCATCTGCCAGCACGCTCAACCGGCCGCTGGCCTGCACATCGTCGACCTCCGGCTCGGATAGCGTCAGCGAGCACTTGGGATTGCGGATCAGATTCTTCGTGTGCTGGGCGATCGACGAAATCAGGATGAGCGGGAGGCCCTGCGGGTCCAGCACATACGGGGTGATCGATCCCAGCGGATAGCCCTCCACGGTCACGCTATGCGTGGACAACACGCCATGCGTGCAGCGGGAGAGCAGGCGGCGGGCCTCGGAGGCAGTTTCGGTCATGGCGCGTGGACGTCCTTGTGGCGGCGGGTTCGCGGCAGCGCAGGGCTTGCCGCAGCATGGTCCTGAAATGTATCTTAATGAGAACCATTCGTATTCACAAATACTCTCTTATGCCTCTGCCTCTTGCGGGTTCATTCAGCCGGTCGACGCGGCGGCCGACGTGCGCCACAACGCGTGCTGGAAATCGGGTTTCGCGGTGTTTCTGGGGGGCGTGGTCGATCGGCTTGCTGTCATTGCTCGCGATCGTCGTACCGGTGACGGTTTCGGCGGAGGCGGCGCGGCTGGTCACGATCGGGGGCGCGGTCACCGAAACTGTTTTCGCGCTGGGCGCCGGAGATCAGGTCGTGGCCGTGGACACCAGCAGCACCTATCCCCAGGCCGCCGTCTCACGCCCGAAGGTGGGCTATGCGCGCACGCTGGCGGCTGAGGGCATTCTCGCGATGCGGCCGGACCACGTGCTGGCCGCCGAACATGCCGGCCCGGCAGCAGTATTCGAGCGACTTCGCGCGGCGGGTGTCGCGGTCACCCTGGTTCCCGATCCGCGCTCGGTGAACGACACTGTGTCGATGATCGAGACATTGGCGACACTTCTGGGCCGCTCGGATCGGGCGCAGGCGCTGGTCCGCGAACTGCTCATTGCACTACGCGGCCTGCCGTCGATTGGCGGCGAACCACGGGACGTGATCGTCGTAATCGGAGGCCAGGGCGGTCAGATCATGGTCGCCGGGCGCGGTACGGCCGCCGATGCCATGTTGACACTGGTCGGCGCGCGCAATGCGGCCTCCGCATTCCGAGGCTACCGACCCGTTGGCGACGAAGCGCTGCTGCGACTCGCCCCACAGGCGGTGGTCGTGCCCGATCATGCTTTGCGGACGCTGGGAGGCTTGGACAGATTGCGCGGGCAGCCGGGTTTTGTGTCGTTGGCCGCCGATCAGTTCGTGGTGCTGGACAGCTTGTTGCTGCTGGGCATGGGGCCGCGTCTGGGCGAGGCCGCAGAGCGCCTGGCTACTGCGCTCGCGCCGGCACCAGCCATGGCCACGCCATGATTCGAATCGCCGACAGCGCGCGGGCGCCGGTCACCGCTGGACTGCTGGTGGCCACGGTCTTTGTCGCGCTTTGCAGTCTGGCATTGGGGCCTCTACAGATTCCATTGAACCGCACCTTCGACATCGTTCTCGGTTTGATTGGCATCGGGCAATCATCGGTACCCGCCTATGAGCAGGCGACGATCGAGGTCATCCGCCTGCCGCGCGTGCTCACGGCACTGGTGGCCGGCGCAGCGCTGGCAGGCGGTGGCGCGGTGTTGCAGGGGCTCACACGCAACCCACTGGTCGAGCCGGCGCTGATCGGGATTTCCAGCGGGGCGGCCCTGGGCGCCGCCCTGGTCATTGTGTGGGGGCTGGGCAGCCTGTTGTTGCCGATGGCGGCATTCGGCGGCGGCCTGTTATCGGCGCTGGCGGTATTCGCGTTGGCTCGAGCCGATGGTCGCACCTCCGCCGTGGCGCTGTTGCTGGGCGGGGTTGCGATCAACGCGCTCACGGCGGCGTTATTGGGCCTGATGATCTACGCCGCGGACGATCAGCAGCTTCGGACATTAACGTTCTGGATGTTCGGCAGTCTCGCGCGCACCGACTGGGCAGCCCTGCAATGGCTCGTGCCCGTGGTCGCGGTTTGCTGCGTGATGATGGTGCGCGAGCACCGTTCCCTGGACGCGCTGGCGCTGGGCGACCAGGTGGCCGGGCATCTCGGCGTGGACGGCCAGCGCGTACGCAACCGGCTGCTGGGTGCCACCGTACTCGCCGTTGGCGCTGTGGTCGCCTACACCGGCGTTATCGCCTTCGTGGGACTGGTCGTGCCGCATGTCGTGCGCCTGTTGTTGGGCGCCCACCATCGATTTCTGATTCCTGGCAGCTTGATTGTCGGCGCCGGATTGACCGTGTTGGCCGATACGCTTGCCCGCATGGTGGTTGCACCGGCCGAATTGCCGATCGGCGTCGTCACGTCACTGGTTGGCGCGCCGGTGTTCATCGCCCTGCTGTGGGTACGGCGGCGCGAACAGGCCGGGGATGATGCATGACGCTGGCGACCCACCAACTGACACGCGTTGACGCAGGCTGCACTCGGCTTGCCGATGTCACGGTAGCCTTCGCGCCCGGTGACCTGCATGTGCTGATCGGGCCGAACGGCAGTGGCAAAACCAGCCTGCTACAGGCGCTCGCTGGCGACTTGGCACCCGGGTCGGGGCGGGTGTCCTGGCAGGGGCGGGATCTGAATCGTTTCGATCGCCGCGGACTCGCCCGCCTGCGCGCCGTGCTGCCACAGCAAATGCCGGAGCATCTGCCATACCGGGTCGACGAGATCCTGGCGCTCGGCCGTCTGCCCTGGGCTGGCGAGGCGCGCGCGACCACGCAGGCGGCGATCCTGCGCGCCGCGGGGCAGGCCGGGCTCATCGAGCATCTTGCCGCAACCTACAACCGTTTGTCCGGTGGCCAGCGGGCGCGCGTGCAACTCGCCCGAGTGCTGGCACAGCTCGATGGCGCCCCCTTGCCGGCCGTCTTTCTGCTCGACGAGCCTACGGCCTACTTCGACCCCTACTGGCAGCATGCCTGCCTGGCACTCGCGCGCGAACTGGCGCAGGCCGGGCATGTCGTGATCTGCGTGCTGCATGATCTGAATCTGGCAGCACAATACGCCGACCAGCTATACCTGATGGACGCCGGACGGCTGGTACTGACCGGCACCCCGGAGACCGTGCTGAACAGTCCGCGCCTGGATGCGGTGTACGGCCTGCGCTTCAGCCGCCTTACCGATCCGGCCGTACCGGGCAGCCTGCTGCTACGTGGTCAGCCGGTTATCGCCGAGCATGGCGTGGTGCCCCCTGCATCGTCGCCTGCGCGGGCGTAAACTGATCGCCATGAGCGATTTCAAAGGCATTCCCGTCATCACCAGCGGGAGCAAGTACCGGACCGATCAGGGTTTCACCGCAATCAAGGACGGCATGAAGCAACGCGCCGTGGCCGACAAGCCGGAGCGCATGCGCAAGCCGTCGTGGATCAAGGCGCGGTTGCCGTCCGGGCCCGGCTATAACGCCACCAAGCACAATGTCGACACGCATCGGCTGGCGACAGTTTGCGAAGAGTCCAAGTGCCCGAACATCGGCGAGTGCTGGAGCCATGGCACCGCGACGATCATGTTGATGGGGGAGGTCTGCACCCGCGCCTGCCGCTTCTGCTCGGTGAATACCGGCAATCCGCGCGGGTGGCTGGATGCCGACGAACCGAAGAACGCAGCCGAGTCCGTGCGGCTCATGAACCTGCGCTACATCGTGCTGACATCGGTCGACCGCGATGACCTGGCCGATGGCGGGGCCTCGCACTATGCGGCTTGCATTCGCGAGATCCTGCGCGTCAACCCCGATGTGAATGTCGAAGCGCTTACCCCGGATTTCTCCGGCAGCCACGCCGCGGTTGAAACCGTGGTCGACTCCGGGCTTCATGTGTTCGCACAAAACGTCGAGACGGTCCGCCGGCTGACGCATCCGGTGCGTGACGCCCGCGCCAGCTACGAGCGCACCCTCGACGTGTTGCAACACGCCAAAGCCCATCGGCCGGATGTGATCACCAAGACCAGCCTCATGGTTGGTCTCGGTGAGACCGAGGCGGAAATACTCGAGGCCATGGACGATCTGCGTGCGATTAATGTGGATATCGTCACCTTCGGCCAGTATCTGCAGCCCACGCCCAACCACCTGGCGATCGAGCGCTTCGTGACCCCTGACGAGTTCGCCCGCTACCGCGAGGCCGGTTTGGCCAAGGGTTTCATGGAAGTCGTATCCGGCCCGCTAGTGCGGTCCAGCTACCGCGCCGATCGCGTCTTCGACAAGAACAACGTGGGCTTGCCCGCTGCATCCTGACACTTGATCGGGCGCGAATCCTGCGTCGCCGGGAACCCTGACGCCGCTTCTCGCTCTCAAAGGCCATGGATGTGATTCAAAACCTGATCGAATCGGTTAGCTGGGATGTGATTATCGGCACCTCGGTGCGCGTCCTGCTGATTCTGGTTGTCGGCTCCCTGCTGATGTCGGCGCTCAAGCTGGTGCTCACCCGGCTGGAAGCGCGCCTGATCGAGCAGAGCAAGCGTTCTGGCGAAACCCCAGGCGAAGCCACCAAGCGTGTCGAAACGCTGATCCGCCTGGTACGGCAGGGCATTCGCGTGGTGCTGTGGCTGACCATTCTGCTGGTCGTGCTCAAGGAACTGGGCGTCGATGTCGCGCCGATTCTGGCCAGCGCTGGGGTGGTTGGTCTGGCCGTCGGCTTTGGTGCTCAAAACCTCGTGCGTGATGTGATTTCAGGCTTCTTCTTCATCATGGAGAACCAGGTCCGAGTCGGGGACGTCGCCATCGTCAACGGCACGGGCGGCCTGGTCGAGCGCATGAACTTTCGCACCATCACCCTGCGTGACCTGGGCGGCGCCGTGCATGTGTTCCCCAATGGCAACGTGACCACGCTGTCGAACCTCACCCGCGATTGGTCGGCCTATCTGATGGACATTGGCGTGGCCTACAAGGAAGACCCCGACCACGTGATCGGCATCATGCGCGAGGTTGGCGCCGCGCTGCGCGAAGACCCGGTGCTCGGCCAGCACATGCTGGGCGACATCGAGGTGTTCGGCGTCGACAAGTTCGGCGACTCGGCCGTGACCATCAAGGCCCGACTACGCACCCTGCCGATTCGGCAATGGGATGTTGGTCGTGAATATCTCAAGCGGCTGAAGCACGCCTTTGACGAGGCCGGTGTCGAAATACCCTTCCCGCATCGCACGCTTTACTTTGGCGAGGCCAGCAAACCCATCGCGCTGGAACTGGCCGAGCGCGCCAAGCGCCAGCGCGAAGTCGCGAACGAGGATGCCAGCGCACAGGCAGATTTTACGTCCAACATCGATACCGATGGCTGATTGGGGAACCCGGGAATTCGCGCCCCACTAACCTGCTTCGTGTGTGAGCGCTGAATGCTGGCCCGCTGTAGGAGGAGCAGTGCCGGGCGCATTCGTGAATCCGATGTCCGTTTTTTACTTTATATTCCGTACTAGATATCGGGTGCGTGGCAAGCCGATTCCGGATTAGTCCCTTCGCCTCTAAGAGGCAAGCGACAAGCCACGAAAAATCGTGAAGTAGAGTTTTGATGTCGGGGACGCGATGAATAAGTTGTATGTAGTTCCAACAGCGCGGAAGTTGATGCAGGTGGTCGCGGCATCAATCATTTGTTTCTCGGTTTTCTGCACTACACCCGCCTTTAGTGCGGCGTTGATGTGCGAGATCCATCAGCCCGTAACGTCGCCACGTAGTAGCGAGTCTGCCGCACCCCAAGATTCCGACGGCGGGTCTACGGGTACTGCTTCTGGATCAGCGGTCGTGGACCCAAAAGCCCATAAGTACGGTGGCCGGGTTTCTCTCGGAACAGAGGATTACCGGGGGGCGATTTTCTGGAGTATGTCCAAGCCACATGTGTTGAGAGCGCTCGCAAACGGTTGGATCCATACTGGCCCTCCCCAGCAACCAGACGTTGATGCGTACGGCATTCCTTTCTCTGTCAGTGGAGAGACGCTTCTTTCCTGTGATGATGTTGTTATTGGGTCCGGTCAGAAAGTTCTCGTTGAAACGGATTTTGCGTTGCCTGGTGAGAACGGACTAGAGATGAGCCGTGTATTCAGCCGCGGTGGTGGTTCATTTGGGCCGTATTGGAAAAGCTCGTTTGACTACCGTATTGGGTACGATCTACCAGGTCCACCACAAGCTTGTGACTACCGAGAAGAAGGCACTCCTATTCCTGATTTTTGTCTCGCTGCCACCGGTATGGAAGATGGAAAGGCCATCCTCTACGAACCAGATGGATCCAGCTTCAGGATTCATTGGAACAACACCGAAAATGCCTGGGTAGGGGCTGGTGGCCGCGTTACGCGCGAAGCGAACACATCGTCGCCCGACTACGCTCACTGGTATTACGAATCACAGACTGGCGAAACACGCGAGTACGATCGGTACGGCTATATCCTCTCACGGACAAACCGTTTTGGGATCGGATGGGATTTCAACTACAACGCGTCAGATGTCGCAAACAACGTCTACCGCCCCAGATTGGAGAGCGTTGTGCACACTTCGGGGCAGTCAATCCAGTTCACCTGGATCGGGTCGGCCAGCGCCGGGTACAAGATTGCGAGCGCCACTACCCCAGACGGAAAAACGTTCACCTACAGCTACGGTTCGAGCGGTGGTTTGTCCACCGTCACCTACCCAGACGAGCTCGGTTCGATTACGTATCACCACGATTATTCAGATAACGATCGAAAGAACCTGGTCACCGGGGTGTCATATAACGGCGTTCGGCACTCTTATTTTGAGTTCAACACGCGTCGCCAAGTGACACGTGCCTACAAGGCCGGCGGCATAGACGAGCGCCTCTACAGCTATGTAGTCCCAGATCCAGTAACGGGCGTTATCGATCCACACGAGACCACGATCACCAACGCGAAGGGGAGCGAATGGGTCTACAAATTTGAGAAGTACACCGTGGGGACAAAGATGGTCGAAGTCGTCGGAGATACGGCGGATGCTTGCGTGGTCACCGCAAAGGAGTACGAATACTACGGGTCTACTGATGCAACAACCGGAGCACACGCGGGATCCGTCAAGAAATCCACCGGGTGGGATGGAGTAGAAACGACATACAAGTACGCCGGCTACGGCCGTCTCAGTGAAATCGTTCGTGGCAGTGCTGGCAATGAGCGCAGCGAAACGATCGAATATGTAGGGCCTCACCACGACATACAGCGTAAGCGTGTCTACGCAGGGCCTCCGTCGACTGGGGACTTAGAGAAGCAAACCGTCTATACGTACTTCGGTAGCGGCTCAACTGCCGAAGGGCGCCCGAAGAAGACTACGGTGACAAACTACACCGCGAACGGCAATAGTGAACAGTCCGTGGCGTCGAACAAGACCTATACGTTCCACGGGAGCGGCATGGTCAAACGCGTCCGCGTCGACGGCCCACTGCCGAATTCTCCCGTCGCCGACTACTCATACGAGTATTTCGACGCGGTGGGCAACAACTGGAAGAGTGTGAATGCGTTGGGTCATGCGACGATCCGGAGTGCCTACGATGCCCAGGGTAATGCCGGCCTGGTCACTGATGCGTTGGGTCGTTCAGTGTCCTTTGACTATGACGCACTGGGTCGCGTGAACGAAAAGGCGTTCACCCGAGAGGGGGCGACATCAACCCACAGCTACCAATACGACCAGTTCAGCAACATTCATGTCGAGAACCGCTCGCCGGAAGGGTTCTCACGCGCATACACCTATGACGCCGCCAACAATCTGGTCAAGACGGAAGATCTGGATGGCGACCGGGAGGAATTCGGTTACGACCTCATGGGCAACCGGATTCTTCACACCCGGCACCGGATCGAAACCGTGACCCGCTATCGCCCCTGTGGAGGAGGTGGCGGCGGTGGCTTCAACCCGCAATCGCAGCAATCCGTGATCGCGCCCGCGCAACTGACGGTGCCGGGTATCGTCCCCGTCACCATCCTCGACGAGGCCAGCGTGCTGCCCACCGGCGAGGACGTCCTGCTGCCCACGCTGACGGATGCAGTGGCCGACCTGACCGAGTCCACGGACCTCGTATCCGGACTGCTCGGCCGACTAGGAGGCGGTGGTTACACCACCAACAGCCTGTGTCCTTACACCGAAACCACCGACAGCGAATACTTTCGCCGATCCTGGACACGCGATGACGTCGGCCGTGTGGAAACGGGCAGCGACGCCTATCTCGTCCAGGCCACATTCACCCGTGACGACGCAGGCCGCGTCAAGACGACCACCGATGCCCGAAACCGGACCACCGAAGTCTTCTACAACGACTTCGGCGAAGTGATCCGAACCCTGCGTCCCGATGGTGAGGACACGCATTCGGACTACGACGTCTTCGGCAACCTCACATCGTTCGAAGACGCCAAGGGCAATGTCACAACGCAGTCGTTCGATGCGTTCGGCAATCGCACGTCGCTCACAAGCCCCAATACCGGCACCACCACCTGGGCCATCGATACCTACGGTCGGGTTGACTCAATGACCCGGAACGACAATTCGGTGACCAGCTATGCCTACGACGTGCTGGGGCGGATGACGCAGCGGGTCGCCGGCAGTCTCACCGACACCTGGACCTACGACACCTGCGATGGCAGTTACAGCATCGGCAGCGTGTGTACGGAATCCAGCACCGAGGGCAGCTTCACCGTCACCCGCGCATTTGGCTACAACACCTCAGGCAATCAGGACGAAGAGAGCGCCACGGTCGGTAGCTCATCGCCGTACATAATCGAGCGCGGCTATGATCACCGTGGCCTGCTGACCTCGCTAAGCTATCCCGGTCCCGACGACGTCACCGTACTTTATGCCTACGACGACGAAGGTCAGGTCGATGCGGTGAGTGCCCAGTTTGGCAGTGGCTCGCCGACACCCATCGCCAGCGGCTTCAAATTCCTGCCGTTCGGTCCGGTGATGCGATACCAGTTCTACAACGGACAAATCCGCACCAACACCTACTACGACAACTACCTGCTGGAACGCACCACCACCACGGGCACGCAAGACCTCGCCTTCAGCTACAACAGCGCCCGCGAGCTGACCGGTATCACCAACGGCAAGTACAGCGCCCTGACCCAGGCCTTCAGCTACGACAATCTGGGCCGTATGGACGAAGTCACCTCCGCCTCCGGTAACGAGGAATGGGGCTACGACCTCAACGGCAACCGTGAATGGCATTTGTGGAATGCCGCCACCGACGACTACCAGGTCGATACCAGCAGCGACAAGCTGGAATTCGTCGATGCCACCGGCACACGGGAAAAGGACTACATCTACGACACCGGTGGTCTGGGCAACATCGAAGCCATCGATCCGCTCTCCGGATCAACCCGTACCTTCACGTACGACGCCTTCAACCGGCTGACCTCCACCCAGCTCGGCTCGCAAGGCGCCACCCAATACCGCTACAACGCGGCGCACCAGCGCGTCCGAAAATCCGGTTACGGAGGACAGGTCGACTTTCTCTACAGCGGCCCCAACCTGTTGTCGGAATCCGACGTCAACACCACCAGTATGCGTCGGCACTACGTGTGGATGGGGACGACCCCGATCGCCGTGATCGACAACGGCAACATCTACCCGATTCATCCTGACCAGGTGGGTCGACCGGAGATGGTGACCGACGCGAACGACGCCATCGTCTGGCGGGCCGAGAACTTTGCCTTTCACCGAGAAGTCGTGCTCGACACCATCGGTGGGATGAACCTGGGCTTTCCCGGGCAGTACGAGGACCCGGAGACGGGGTACTGGTACAACTGGCGGCGGTATTACGATGCGAGTATTGGGCGGTATTTGCAGAGTGATCCGATTGGGTTG
>Ga0208330_1000209_pt1 | contig 33164 bp, 31 predicted proteins | sample DeeseametaMP1896_FD_184180 | JGI IMG/M metagenome (GOLD analysis project Ga0208330, IMG submission 184180) | Marine microbial communities from the Deep Pacific Ocean - MP1896 (SPAdes) | ecosystem: Environmental > Aquatic > Marine > Oceanic | place: East of Hawaii, North Pacific Ocean | collected... | reverse complement strand
GCCCGGACGCTGTCCGGGCACGCTCTGAGTTCCTGCGGGTGCCATGACGGCGAGGGCGAAAAAGCGGGCGACAGGTCGTTCCCTGGCCGTCGTGCTCGTCGTCGGGGCGGTGCTGGTGGGCATAGCGCTGTCCGTCCGCGATACCGGCTCCGACGAGAAGCTCATCGAGGGCCCCTACGCGTCGTTGCTGGCCGCGTCGGTCGATCTCGGGCCTGCGCGCGAGAAGAGCATCGAGTTCACCGCCAGCCTGACCGACCGGTCACGACCCACGGCGCTGATCGAGTGGGCGCGCGACCGGTCGCTGTCGGTTCAGTGGCGACCCGGTGATGACTGGGTGGTGCTCGAGGGTGCGCCCGCAGCTGTCGAGCGGGCGTTCGCCGTGTCGGTCCGGGACTACCGGGGTCGGATGGGGCAGCACTTCTACGCCTCGCCGCACCAACCCGCGGTACCCGAACACCTGCAGGGTGAGGTGTCGGAGATCGGCCGGATCCTCAGCTACCTCCCGCATCACATGTCGCGCCCCGGCCACTTCCCGCTCGACGTGCCCGACCGGGGATTGTCGCCCGATGCACTGGTGACCACCTACAACGCCGACGAACTGGTCCGCTCCGGATTCACCGGTGAGGGGATCACCATCGTGATCTTCGCCTTCGACGGATTCCGGCAGTCCGACCTCGACCAGTTCACCACGATGTTCGGCTTGCCCCAGTTCACCCCGGAGGTCGTCGGTGGATCTCCCGGTGAGCCGCGGGCCGAGCTGTCGATGGATCTGCAAGTGGCCCATGCGATTGCACCCGCTGCCCGAAAGGTCGTGGTCAACGCCCGGCCGACCGTCGAGGGCGACGGCGGCTACCGCAAGATCGGTGAGATGCTCGAAGACACCGACCGCCGGTTCCCGGGTGCGGTGTGGAGCTTCTCGATCGGCTGGGGATGCGACAAACTGATCACCGCCGCTGACCTGGCGCCGGTCCGGTCCGCGTTGCGCACCGCGCAGTCGCACGGAACCACGGCCTTCAACGCCAGCGGTGATCTGGCCGGCATGGAATGCCGTGGCGGACAGGACTGGTCGTCGCCGCCGAGTGAACAGGATGTCGGCCTCGACTCGATCGCCTCACTGCCCGAGATGACCAGCGTGGGAGGCACGACGTTGTCCACCGATGCCGACGGCGAGTGGGTGTCCGAGCAGACCTGGTTCGATGTGCCGCTCTCCCAGGGCACCGGCGGCGGCGTCTCGTCGCTGTTCGAGCTGCCGCCGTGGCAGCAGGTCGCCGCGCAAGCCGTCCCGTCCGACCGCAACACCGGTATGCGCATGACACCGGATGTCGCCGCGGTGGCTGACCCGTTCACCGGGGTGAGGATCGTTCTCGACGGCCAGGTCGTCGTCGGCGGCGGGACGTCCCAGTCGGCGCCGATCTGGGCTGGTCTGACTGCGCTGATGAACCAGTATCTGCTCGCCAACGGCGGATCCCTCATCGGGGACATCAATCCGCTGCTCTACCGAATCGCCGAGGGCGCACCGCGACCCGCCTACCGCGACGTCACGTTGGGGGGCAACGCCGTCGACAACGCCGGCCCCGGTTATGACCTCGTCACCGGACTCGGCACGCCGGACGTCGACAATCTCGCCGAGAATCTGCGGCTCGCTCAACGGGTGCAGTCCTGATGACCGCGCCCGGCATGACCGAATGCCCGATCTGCCAGACCGACGTTCCCGCAGGCGAATACTGCGGGCAGTGTGGCGTGCCGCTGGCCGAACACCGCAGCGGGGACGGCCCGCACTGGCTGCGCGCCCGCGCTTTCAGCGCCGCACCCGGGCAGCGCCTACTTTCTCCGGCGTTGACCAGTTCGCTGTTCCCGCATCTGAATCCGCGGGCGCGCACAGTGTTCCTGATGGGCCTCGGGCTGCTGGCGGCCGCCCTGGTCGCGGCGACGTTGTTGCGGATGCCGGCTGCGCTCATCACGGTCGCCTCGCTCGGTCTCCCCCTGCTGTTCGTGCTCTACCTCCGCGAATCCGATGCGTTTCGCGATCTTCCACGCCCCGCGTTGGCGCTGACGGCGGCGTTGGGCGTCGTCCTGGGAGTCGGGTGGGCGCTGCTGACCGGGGCTGCCGTCGCTCGTTCCTACGGTGTCCCGTTGGGTGCGGGTATCGCCGCTGAGCGGATTCTGCGTGACGGGATCGCGGTGCCGCTGGGCAGCATGCTGCTCATGCTGGTTCCCGCGCTGGTGACCAGGTGGTCGTGGCGAGGTGAGCGGGAGGCCCTGGACGGCTACGTCATCGGTGCGCTCGGCGCACTGACCTTCACCGCCGCAGCGAACCTGGCCCGGCTGGCACCGCAGTTCACCACCGGCATGATCAACCGGGTGCGTCCGCTCGACGGTCTGCTCGTCGAAGCGGGCGTGCGTGGAGTCGCGATGCCGTTGACCGCTGCGGCGGTCGGCGGGCTCATCGGAACGGCGCTGTGGTTCACCCGTCCGCCGACGAAGGTCCCCCAGCACCGTGTCTTCGTCCGCGCCATCCTCGTCGTGATCGCGGTGGTGGTGGTCGCGATCTACGCGCTGTTGGGGGTCGTCGACGTGGCCCGCCTTCCGCAATTGGTTCAGCTGGCACTGCATCTGACGTTGACGGGGATTGCGCTGTTCGCGTTGCGGGTCGGCCTGCATCTGGCGCTGCTGCACGAGGTGCAGGACGACATGCACGCCGACGAGCCGATTCTGTGCGTCGAGTGCAACCACGTGGTGCCGGATGCGCCGTTCTGCGCGATGTGTGGCGCGGCGATGCGGGCGTGTTCGCGCCGGTCACTTCGGAACCGGCGCGCGGAGCGCCCGGTCCGGCTCGCCGACGATGCGCGTGCCGGCGAGATCACCGTGGGTCTGCTGCCCGGTTACTCCATACACTCCGGCACGTTCGAGGCGAACCGGCCCCCGACGACGTCCTTCCGCACCGTTGCACTGGCGCTCGGGGTCACCATCGCGGTGCTGGCGGTCGGGCTGGTCGGGGTCTCGGGGCTCCTCTCCGAGCCGCCCCCCAGATATGTCTGCCCGCCTGACTGCGGGAACCCTCCGATGAACCGGGCAGTGGAGATCAACCCCCGCTTCACCGCGGCCGACGGCGTTTTCTCGGTGTCCTACCCGGCTGCGGGAGCCGCATACGAGGTCACGACGACCGACGACGGCGTGACCGCGGTCCTGCAGGCCGGGGACGGCGGCACGATGCAGTTGTTCAGCCGACCCGCGCAGGGTCGCAGCGCCGAGGAGATCGCTGTGGAGCTGGTCGACGAAACGTTCCCGGACACCAAGACCGCCTACGAGATCCCGAACACGATGGTCGGCTATCAACCCGGATACGGGTTGGCCGCCGACCTCTGGCCCCAGGGTGCGATGAGCAGTTCCAGCCGCATGCGCATCATCGTGATGGTCGCCGTGAAGAACGACGTGGCGCTCATCGCGGGGGCGGTTGGGCCGTATCGCGCTTTCGGACCGGACTTCGGCTCGGGCAAGCCCTCGGCGGCCAGCCTGCAGTTGGCGCTGGACATGGGCAAGTACGTCAACAGCTTCAGCTGGCGCGGCGACCCGCCCCGGTAGCCGGCTGGAACGGTGAACCGCTAGGACCGCACCGAGATCGTCGACGCTCTCAGGGTAGCTGGTGCCCTGAATGGCATTGGCGCACCGCCGAACTCATCGGCACAAGGTTCGACGTCGACACGAAACGTTTTCGGTGACCCCTGGCAGGCGACTCACGTCTGAGGCGGCGTGCTCTCCGGAAACCGGTGCGCCTCATCGAAGCTGTCAATCACCTGCGAGGTGAGGAATCGGCGATTGGCCACGGTTCTCCTCGGGAAAACGACCGATACCAACCACTGACCCAGAGGGTGGATCATGAACCGCTACATCGGTACAAGTGTCGCAGCAACGGCCATCGCGTTCGGCGCACTCACGTTCGCCGGCAACGCCTGGGCCCAACCCGACGAGAACGGGACGCCGCAACCGCCGGGCGACGAGACCGCTGCCGCGACCATCCAACGGCTTCAGAGTGAAGGTCACTCCGTGGTGGTGCAGGGTGCTGTCGACGGACCGCTGGAGGCCTGCGACGTCGAGGACGTGACCAGCGGTGAGCAGGAGACGACGATGATCGTGACAGTCGCCTGCGATCCCGACTACGCCGGCTGACCGCTCAGACGATCTTGCGCAGCACCGTCCCGGGCGGATAGTCCAGCACCATCGGTTCCCCGTCCCGGCCGGCCGCGGTGGAGGTCAACGTGACGTGGGTCATCTGGCCGGTCGCGGTCGGATGCACCGACTTCACATCGGCGACGTGAAAGGCGTTCGCGCGCGGGTCAGGATCGTCGGTGACCGCGAGTACGTCTCCGGCGCGGACGTCATCGACGGCCACCTCGACGATTTCGAACTGCTCGGACATGGCATCGAGTCTATGAGGTGTCGCGCCGGCGAACAGCTCGCCGCTCGGCAGGGTCACGCCCCGGCACGGCCCACCGCCGGGCGTAGTCTGCACAACCGTGATCGATATCGGCCTGGACGACATGCGCAACTGGTTCGGCTTCGGGGTGGCGGGCAACTTCGCCGGGCACCTGGAACAGGCCGGTGAGGACGCCGACTTCGTCAACGTCAGCAGTGAGGGCAGCGCGCCCAAAGGGATCTTCCCCTGGTACGCCCCGGGCACAGACTCCTTCCTGAGCGAATTCCCGCTGTCCACCGACGCCGTGGTGCTTCCCGACCAGACCGACGGACCCCTGAACCTGCAGATCGAACCGGAGGTAGGCCTGGCCTGCCAGGTGGTGTGGGACGGCGACACCGTGGTCACGCTGCGCCCGTTCGCGCTCGGCGCATTCAACGACTGCTCGATCCGCCGGCCCGGGGCCCCCAAGATCAGCCACAAGAAGAACTGGGGTCCGGCCTCCAAGGGTGTCGCGCCCACGTTCTTCGAGATCAGCGACCTGACACCCGACGGGCCGACCGCCACCCTGCGGCTGGTCTGCTACCTGCACAGCGACGGCGAGGAGCACGCCTACGGCGTGGACAGCCCGCTGATCGGCTACTCGTACTACGGCGAGGTGCTGCTGGACTGGATCGTCGAGCGACTGGCCAACCAGAAGGGCTCGGCCGACACCCCGCTGGAAGACGTCGGTGCGCTGATGGTGGCCAGCGGTCACCCCGAGAACGTGCTGATCGGGATCGGTGCGACGCGGTACACGCCGCTCGGTGAGTCGACGTTCCTCAAGCCCGGCGACCGGGCCATCGTGCGGGTCTACGACACCGAGAGTGAAGCATCCTCCGAGCTCAACCAGTTGGTGCGCTAGATCCCCATACTGTTGCACTCACCGTAGCGCTGTCGACTAGCATCGGTCACTGTCATGGACGCCGACGACGCCGCCGCTGCGATCGCTGGACAGCGGGCGCTGGTTCTGGGAGCGAGCGGCAATGTCGGCGCCTGCGTGGTCCGGCATCTCGCGGCCGCCGGCGCCGACGTGCGGGTGCTGCTGCGGGCGTCGAGTTCGACGAACGGCATCGACGGTCTCGACATCGACCGCCGGTACGGCAACCCATTCGACCCCGCCGCGGTCGCCGCGGCGATGGCCGACCGCGACGTCGTCTACTACTGCATCGTCGACACGCGCGCCGAACTCCGTGATCCGGCTCCGCTGTTCGCCACCAACGTCGAGGGATTACGCACCGTGCTCGACGTCGCGGTCGACGCAGATCTGCGGCGCTTCGTCTTCTGCAGCACGATCGGCACCGTCGCCGTCGAGCGCGGCGGCGCCGCCGTCGACGAGGACACCCCGTTCAACTGGGCAGACCGCGCGGGCGGCTACATCCAGTCCCGCAGGCAGGCCGAAGACCTCGTGCTGTCCTACGCCAGGCAGCGCGCCCTGCCGGCGGTGGTCGTCAATGTGTCCAACCCCTACGGCCCGCCCGACTGGCAGCCGCGCCAGGGGGTGTTCGTCCAGATGGCGGCTCTGGGCAAGATGTCCATCTACATCCGCGGCATCGGCTCGGAAGTCGTCGGCATCGACGACGCGGCCGACGCCATGGTGCGCGCGAGCGTTCGGGGCCGCGTCGGCGAACGCTACATCGTCTCCGAGCGATACATGAGCCACCGCGAGCTGGTCACGACCGCGGCCGACGCGGTGGGTGCTCGGCGGCCCCGGATCGGGGTACCGATGGCGGTGATCCGGATGGTCGCCGGGGTCGCGGACGCCATCGCGGCAGTGTCGCGCCGGGATCTCCCGCTCAGCAGGCAGGGTGCCTGGCTGCTCGAGCACACCTCACCGGCCAGTCACGCCAAGGCCACCCGGGAGCTCGGCTGGGAACCGCAACCCACCGAGCACTTCATCGCCCGTGCCGCGGAGAACTACCTGCGCAGGAGCCGGTCGACCTGACACACCGGCCGCCCGTCACCGCGTTGTCGACCCCGGGTGCCGCCCACCGTCTGCAGGTGATCTGAACCGCATACGGAATTTATCGGCGACGGCGGGGCTTTCATCAAGTGCTGCCGACAGGGCGGCACCTGATCGAGGAGAGCCGATGTCCGAGCGCCGCAACGCCGCCCAGTACCCTGACCGATCTTCTGCCGGGAGTGTCCGCCGACTGCTCGCCATGGCCGGTATCGGCGGCGCGGTTGCCGCCGCCCTGATCGGCCCCGGCACCGCGTCTGCCCAAGCGGAATCGTGCCCCGACGTCGAGGTCGTGTTCGCCCGCGGCACCGCCGAGCCCGCCGGACCGGGCCGGGTGGGTCAGGCATTCATCAGCAACCTGCAGAACAGTCTCAACGGCCAGAGCGTGGGCGTGTACGCGGTCAACTACCCGGCCTCCTACGACTTTCTACAGTCCGCCCCGCAGGGCGCCGGTGACGCCAGCGCGCACGTGCAGAGCGTCGCTGCCAGCTGCCCCGACACCAGCATCGTGCTCGGCGGCTACTCGCAGGGCGCCGCGGTGGTGGACCTGATCACCGCCGATCCCGCCGCCACGTTCGGCTTCGGCCAGCCCATGCCGCCCGCGGTGGCCGACCACGTCGCGGCGGTCGCGGTGTTCGGCAACCCCTCCGACAAGATCGGCCGGCCGTTGAGCGCGATCAGCCCGCTGTACGGCGCGAAGACGGTCGACCTGTGCAACGGGGCCGACCCCGTGTGCTCCAACGGTGACGACCGGGCGGCACACAGCCTGTATGTGCAGACCGGGCTGACCGACCGCGCCGCCGACTTCGTCGCGGCCAGGATCTCCGCGGCGCCGGGATCCGCCCCGATGGTCGACGCCTCGGACACGGTCGGCTGACGCGCCGCGCCGCGACAGGCACCATGGAGGCGTGACGCCCCCACCCACCGATGCTGTGCTCGCCGGACTCAGCCTCGCCGAGAAAGCGGCTCTGACCAGCGGTACCCGGTTCTGGTACACCGAAAGCGTTGAGCGCCTGCAGCTTCCCTCCGTCATGCTCACCGACGGACCTCACGGTCTGCGAAAACAGCGCGCCGGAGGTGATCATCTCGGGATCGGCGACAGCGTCCCGGCGACGTGCTTCCCGCCCGCGGCGGCGCTGGGCTCATCGTGGGATGTGGACCTGGTCGAGCGGGTCGGCGCGGCCCTCGGAACAGAAGCCGCGCACGCGGACGTCGGTGTCCTACTCGGCCCCGGACTGAACATCAAGCGTTCTCCGTTGTGCGGACGCAACTTCGAGTACCTGTCCGAGGACCCGCTCGTCTCCGGCGTGCTGGCCGCGGCGCTGGTCGCGGGAATCCAGAGCCGGGGAGTCGGGGCCTGCCCCAAGCATTTCGCGGCCAACAACCAAGAGCACGACCGCATGCGGGTCAGCGCCGATATCGACCCGCGGCCGCTGCGCGAAATCTATCTGCGTGGGTTCCAACACGTGGTGACCGAGGCCCACCCGTGGGCGATCATGTGCTCCTACAACCGGATCAACGGTGTCCACGCCGCCGAAGACCCCTGGCTGTTGACCACCGTGCTGCGCGACCAGTGGTGCTTCGCCGGCCTGGTCGTCTCGGACTGGGGTGCGGTCAACGACCGGGTGGCGGCGCTGATCGCGGGACTGGACCTCGACATGCCCGGCTCCGCCTTCGCCGACGCGCAGATCATCGATGCGGTCGCGGCGGGATCGCTCGACGAGGACGTTCTCGACTGCTCGGTGCGCCGCGTGGTCGACCTGGTGCGACGAACCGGGGCGCCCCCGGCCGCGGCGACGTTCGACACCGATGAACATCACGCGCTGGCTCGCGAAGCCGCGGGACGCGGCATCGTGCTGCTCAAGAACGACGACGGGCTGCTTCCGCTGCCGACGCGGACGCACATCGCGGTGATCGGCGAGTTCGCCCAGTCCCCGAGGTACCAGGGTGCCGGATCGTCGACGATCGTGCCGACCCGCCTGGACTGTGCCCTCGACGAAATCCGCTTGCAGGCAACGGGTGACGTGGTGTTCGCGCGCGGCTTCACCACGGCGGCAGAGCCACCACCCGGCGAAGCCGACCGGCTTCTCGACGAAGCCGTCGGCGCGGCGGCACACGCCGAGGTCGCCGTCGTCTTCCTCGGCCTGCCGGCGCGCTGCGAATCCGAGGGCTTCGACCGAGACGACCTGGACCTGCCCGTGGCGCAGCTGCGACTGCTGGACGCGGTGGTGGCGGTCAACCCGCGAACGGTGGTGGTGCTCTCCAACGGCGGCGTGGTGGCGCTGCCCTTCGCGAGCACGGTCCCGGCCATCTTGGAGGGGTGGCTGCTCGGGCAGGCCGGCGGTGCGGCCACCGCCGACGTGTTGTTCGGTGCGGTCAACCCGTCGGCGAAGCTCACCGAAACCATCCCGGTACGCGTGCACGACACCCCGGCCTACCTCGCATATCCGGGCGAGTTCGGTCACGTCCGTTACGGGGAGGGATTGTTCGTCGGCTACCGCTGGTACGACGCGCGGTGCCTCGAGGTGGCGTTCCCCTTCGGACATGGGTTGTCCTACACCAGCTTCGATTACGCCGACGCTGTGGCGACGGTCAACTCCGCAGGCGGGCTCGACGTCTCGGTGACCGTCACCAACACCGGCGACGTGGCAGGCCGCGAGATCGTGCAGGTCTACACGAGCCTGCCCGGCAGCGATGTGAGCCGCCCGCCCCGCGAGCTGAAGGCGTTCACGTCGGTGCACCTCGACACCGGTGCTTCCACGCGGGCCACGATGACGATTCGGCGACAGGACCTGGCGTACTGGGACATTCGGGTCGATCGCTGGGTTGTCGAGGGCGGTACGTATACCGTCGACGTCGCCGCATCGAGCCGTGATGTCCGCTGCACGGTTTCCGTTGCCGTCGACGGCGACGACCTCGATATCCCGTTGTCCCCGATGTCCTCGTTGGCCGAGGTGTTCGCCCACCCCGTGGCCGGTCCGGTCGTGGCGTCAGCGTTCGCCGAACAGATGACCTCCCTCTCCGGGGGTGACGGCCTCATGCCCAAGGTGGACATGTCGCGGATGCTCGACTCGTTCCCGATCGGCAAGGTCGGCATGCTGGCCTCGGCCGCCGGCGTGGAGATCGACCCGGCCATGATCAGCGAACTGCTCGATCGGGCCAACGATCCGCCCGACTGAACGAGCCGCTACGGCAGGTGCCGCACCGTCTTGGCGCCGACGGTCACGCTGCGCCGCAGCTGCTCGACCGGCGATCGGCGCCGCAGCGGCGGGCTGACCGTGTGGGCCCCGTCGGCGACGCCGCCGAGCACGTCGCGCAGGGCTTCAGCGGCGGACCATCGGGGCTGCCAGCCGAGCTCGGTGCGGGCGCGGCCGCAGTCGAGGAGCGGGACGCTGAACGCCATGTCCGACCAGCCTCGGTCGATCGGTTGCAGCCGTGCGCGCCAGCTCAGGTCGACCAGTCGTCCCAGCACGGCCGATGGCAGATGAACTGCTCTGGCGCCGAGAGCGTCCGCGACGTCGTCGCGACTCACGGGCGGTTCGGCGGCCAGGTTGAACGCCCCGGCGGCACCGCGGTCGAGCGCCCTGGCGAAGGCATCGGCGACGTCGTCGGCGTGAACGATGGGGATGCACAACCGCCGGTCCAGCGGCAGTACGGGCAGGTGCGTGATCACGGACATCGGTATATATCCCGGGAGGAAATACCGCATCTGGCCGCTGGCCGCGCCACGCTGCACGATGAACCCCGGCCGCATCCTGGTGATCGCCACGCCGGTGCCGCGGTGCTCGTGTTCGTAGCGGTCCAGCACGGCCTCGGCAGCCGACTTGTCCCTGCTGTACGGCGACGAGGCGATTCCGGAGGTGGACCAGGATTCGTCCACTCGGCAGCCGTACCGGCCGGCCGCGTAGGTGCCGACCGACGACATGTGCAGCAGGTGTCCGACGGATTCTGCGTGGGCCGCGTCGAGAATCGCCGCCGTGCCGCCGACCCCCACCCTGCTCAGGTAGTCGGTGTTGCGGGTGGGTTGAAAACCCCAGGCCAGATGCACGACCGCGTCGGCGCCGGCCACGATCGGGCGCAGCCGGTCGGCGGCGTCCGCTCCGGCGACGTCGAGGCTGTGCCAATGCACCGACTCGTAGGGCCCGGCGGGTTCGGGGGGACGGCGCACCACCCCAACCAGGTCGTGTGCGGAACCGGCCGCAGCGAGACGACGCAACAGCGCGGTGCCGACGTTGCCTGACGCGCCGGTGATGACGATGCGCATGAGCTGTCCTTCCGCCGCGGTCCGTGCGGAGGCGAATTGCCGTCTCGCGGGAACTCAAACGTTTGGGTGCGGGCACAGCGGGCACCCGACTGCCGAGCGCTGCCGACAGGAGGGCGGAGAAGTCATGACCGAACCGAGATCGGAACCTTCAGTGGGCCAGCTGGTCAGTCAGCTTTCCGAGCAGACGTCACGGCTGGTGCGCGACGAGATGCGCCTCGCGCAGAAGGAATTGCAGCAGTCGGTCAAGCATGCCGGCATCGGCGCCGGCATGATCGGCGCCGCAGGGTTGCTGGCGGTTCTGGGCCTGGCGACGTTGATCGCGGGCGCAGTGGCTGCGCTGGCGCTCGTGCTGCCGGTGTGGGCGTCGTCGGTGATCGTCGCGGCCGTGTTGTTCGTGGTCGCCGGGATCGCGGCGGCGGTGAGCCGCAAGCAGGCGCAGGACGTTCCACCTCCCACGAACGAGGCGCTGGACAGCGTGAAGATGGACATCGACGAGATCAAGGCGGCCCGACATGGCAGCAGAACCTGACCCGCAGCCGGGTCCCGACGCCGGCATCGAAGAACTGCAGGCCGACATCGAGCGCACGCGCGGGGAGCTCGGTGACACCGTCGCGGCGTTGTCGGACAAGATGGACGTCAAGACCCGCACCCAGAACCGCATCCACGAGGTCACCGACCACGCCAAGGCCGAACCGGCCGTTCCGGTGGCCGCCGTGCTGGCGGCCGCGGCCGCGGCCGGTCTGCTGGTGTGGCTGCGGCGGCGCCGCTCTCGCTGAGCCCCCGTGGCGTTGAGATCAGCCGTTGACAACACATAGCCGTTGAGACCACATAGCCGTTGAGACTGCGTCCACCGTGGCCGTCACTCGACATTGTCCGCGCTGGTCGCAGTATCAACGGGTTCGGTGCGGGATCAAGGAGTTTCGGTACGGCCGATCTCCGCGACGGCGGCGGTGATCGAGGCGCGGACGGCGTCCTCACCCACCGGTTCCAGCGCCATGGCACTCTGCAGAAACGGCCGGAACAGGTACCAGCCCAGCTGCAGCGCACCGATGTTCGCGGCGGCCAGCCGCGCCTGGACGTCGGTGTCGAAGTTGGGCCGGATCTCGTCGAGCAGCCGGGCCAGGGTGGGGAAGCTGGACTGCAACTCGCCTACCGGATAGCCGTCGAGAATCGCGCGCGCCACCACTTTCGCGTGGCGGATCAACGCCTCCTCGACGTCGGCACCCGACGCCTGGGCTTCGATCTGAGCGGTGATCCGTCCGGCAAGATGGTCCAGCACGGCGCCGACGAGGTTGTCCTTGGCGCCGAAGTGGCGGAACACCAGACCGTGGTTGACCTTCGAGCGGGCCGCGACCTCGCGGATCGACGTCGCGGCCGGTCCTTTCTCGGCGAACAGGTCGGACGCGGCCTCCAGCACCGCCGCGGCCACTTCGTCGCGACCGAACGGAGCCGAAGTGCTTGTCTGATTCACCTGCTTGTCCATCCGTCGACACTAGCCGCGCCGAGATCACAAGTATTGCTGACACGTGCCCGCTCCCGGTCGAGGACCAGCAGGACACCTCGGGTGCCGAGATGTCCTGCTGGAGTCTTCCTTTGGTCTTTACCAGCCGGGTACCACGAAGACCGCCCAAGCCATCAGCGGTGCGACGACGATCATGGCCATGCCCCATCGCAGGAGCTGAGCCATGACTTTGTCGCGGTCCTCTTCGGCGGAATTGGCGACGATCAACGCCCCGGTCGTGGAAAACGGAGAGGCATCCACGATCGATGACGCCAGGCTCAAGGCGATGAGCATGGCCACCGCATTGACCTCTCCCGCCAGCAAGAACGGAACAGCGAGAGGTACGAGAGCTCCCAGTATTCCCGTAGTAGATGCGAACGCGGAAACCACGGCTCCGATCACGCAGATCAGCAGGGCGATCAGCAGGGGAGAGCGTAGATGGGCCACGGCGTCAGACACATACGTGACGGTGCCGAGCTCTTGGAGGAGGTTGACATAGGTGACGATCCCGACGATCAGGAACACTGACGGCCAGGCAATCTTCGGCAAGGCGTCTTTGGCGTCGGCGGGCGACAGCACGCTCAGGACCGTCGCGAGCGTCATGGCCACAAACCCGATATCGAGGTCGGAGAAGAGCACAATGCCGACCATCGCGGCCAGGCCCGTCAGGGTCGCCGCAATTCGCGGGGTCATCACCGGACGTGCGGCAACGCCGACCGCCGCACGTTCGGCCACCATCTGCGCACCACCGCCGCCACCGGGCTCCGGCATCCGGGCACTGGACAAGCCACCGGCCGCGGTCGCTATGTCCCCGTCATCGGAGGTGTTCCGCCGCTGTGCGCGGTGAGTGATCACCGCATACAACACGTAGCACAGCACCGCATTCACTACGAAGCAGCTGACGAACAGCAGCAATGGCGACGACTGCACACCGTTCTCGATGGCGATGTCATTGACGATGATGCCGAACAGGCCGATCGGTGAGAACTCTCCGGCGCTCACTCCGTTGGCGACCATCAACCCCATCAGCAACGGGCTGATCTGGTAGCGCTGCGCGATGCGCATGGCCGTCGGGGCGATGATGGCGACTGCCGCCGGTGGTACCGCACCGATGCCGGCCAGACAGGCCGCAATGAGAAACATGATCCATGGGAATGCCCACACTCGTCCCCGAACCAGGCTGACTGCCGCGTCCACCAACCAATCGATGGTGCCGTTGACCTTCGCGATGGCGAACAGGAACGTGACACCGACAAGGATCACGAACAACCCCGCCGGAAAGTCGGCGAGAATCTCTTTCTCGGAGTAGTCGGCCAGCCCGAGCCCGACGACGAAGGTGGCCACGAAGGCGAGCGCGCCCATGTGGACGTTCAGGAAGGTCGCTAGGACGAATACCCCGACCAGCACTGCAATGGAGATCAACTGAATCGACATGATGTGTCTGCTTCCGTCTCAGTGCTTGGCGATCAAGCTGCCGAATCCATCGAACTGATCGTCAATACCCATGGCGCGCAAGGCGTGCCAGTAGATGACGGTCCCCACTGCCCACACCGGCTTGCCGAGCTCCTCCTCGAGGGCGGGGGCCAGCCTTCCGAAACGCAGGTTGGTGCCGAGTTGGATGATCGCGTCGGGACGGTAGGAGTCGGCGACGTGGACTGCTTCACGGAGCCGCTCCTCGGGCTGGGACGCGACCTCGATGATGCTGCGGCACCGCAGACCTTCGACATGGACGACCTCGAAGCCGCGGCCCTCGAAGTAGTTCACGGCGTTCTTCTCGATCACCGGGTAGTAGGGGGTCACCAGCGCCACCCGCCGCGCAGCTACTTCGTTGAGGGCTGCCTCTGCAGCCTGCGCCCCCTGGGAGACATCGACACCCGCGGCCTCCCGGAGGTGTTCCAGCAGGGCGAAACTGCCCTCGACACCCCCCATGAAGCTCTGCGACGACATTCCCAGTACCAGATGGTCGACCAGCGCCTCGTTGAGGCGGCGGACTGAATCGTCGAGGTTGGCCGCGACGTGGCGCATGATGATCGACCAGTCCTCGTCCGCCGCGATCGACTGGTTGGGCACGTAATACCGGTCGACGGCGTTGATCACACCGTCGGGCCGCATGTCCATCATCTCGTTCTCGACGACCACGTTGGGGCCCGGCGTCATGATTCCGATCACGCCACGCGGCCCCATCGCGTTGCGGTAGCGGGTGCGGTCATGTGTGGTCCCTGAGATCGTGCCATCGGCGGTTGGGGGCGGCCAGTCAGCTGTGGTCTCGTTCATTATCACTCCTCGCTGTGAATTAGGTCTCACGTGCCGAGCGAGCGTAAGCCGACCTTTTGGCCGCTCAACCCGCAACATCCGGATAGTCCTGATCCGAAATTCGGATAGAGTGGCGTGTCGTGCACACCGACTGGATCAACGCCTACGTCGCGGTCGCGGAGAAGGGTGGTTTTCTTCCGGCCGCCAGGTCCCTCGGCCGAGCGCAGTCACGGATCAGCGAGCAGGTGGCCAAGTTGGAAGCCGACCTCGGGGTGGTCTTGATCGACCGGTCCGTACGCCCAGTCCGGCTGACCGTCGCCGGCGAGGTCTTCTTGGGTCGCGCGTATGACATCCTCGAAACGCTCGAATGCGCTCGTGCCGAGGCGACTGCACTCAACGGTTCGACGTATGGCACGGTTCGGCTGGCCTGCATGTCAAGCGTGGCCGGGGCCTTCGTTCCCCGGCTGATCGACCGGTTCGGCCGTGTCGAGCACAACATCGAAGTGCAGATCCTCGAGGGTCCCACCGACACGCTGCCGGACATGTTGCATCGGCGCGAGGCTGATCTGGCCATCACACCGCTGGCCTATGTGCGCAATGATCCAGATCTGCAATCGATCATGTTGTGGGACGAGCCGCTGCGCGTCCTCATCCACCCGACGCACCGCCTCGCCGACTCTGCAACGGTGAGCCTGGCCGATCTTGCCGGTGAGACGGTGGTGACCCCGGGCAGCGGCGATGGTGCCCGAGGAATCTCACCCGAGGTGGCGGCTCTGATTTCTGCGGCCGGTGTGCGCGTCGGCGGTACGCGCCGGGTGGCCAGCCCGCACACCTTGGTTGCGATGGTGCGTTCCGGTCTCGGTATCGGTGTCCTGAGCGAACTGGCCATCGGCTTGACCGGCGCTGAGGGTGTCGAGTTGCGTTCCTTCACCGAACCACAAGCGGTGCGCCGTACAGTTCTGGCGTGGATGCGGGACCGGAAGAGAAATTCCGCGGCGCAACGCCTGACTCATTTCATTGCCGACCATCGCCCGCCGACGGGCGCGACCCGCGCCGGGTCCCGGGTCGAGAATGAATGATGCCGCATTCAGGAATGTCGAGCCCCGCCCTCGACGTGGATGGTCTCGCCGCTGACGAATTGTGCTGTCAGCAGCCATATCACGGCTTCGGTGATGTCGTCGAGAACTCCGACCCGACCTGCCAGAGTGCTGCGAGCGGACTGCGCGAAGAAGGACTCCCGCTCATCTGCGGGCATTCGATCGTAGGTTCCGGAGTCGATGATGCCGGGTGAGACCGCATTCACCCGAATCGGCGCCAGCTCCTTGGCCAAGGCGCTCGTGGTGAACTGCACGGCGCCGTTGGTGATGGCCATGACGCTGTAGGGGGCCGCCGGTCGCCACGCCGCGACACCGGAGAACAGCACCAGCGAGCCGTCAGCGGCCATCTTCGGGGTGAGGTGTTTCGCGACCAGAAGAGGGCCGATCACCTTCGCGTGGAATGCTCCGACGATCCTGTCCTGCTCGAGGTCGGTGACCGCGGCATTGTGGTGAGCGGCGGCGGTGATGACGATGTGGTCGATCGTCGGGATCGACGCGGCGGCCTCGGCGATGGTCGCTTCGTCGTCGAGATCGAGCCTGACACTGGTGGCGTCGGGCAACTCAGTAGCGGCCGCCTCGGCTGAGGCATGATCACGTCCGGCAATGATCACCGACGCGCCCGCCGTGGCCACCCGGCGGGCGATGGCGTAGCCGATGTTCTTGGTGCCGCCGATGACCATCACGGTCTTTGCGGTCAGTGATTGCTTGTCCAACTTGGTTTATTCCCTTCTCAATTCTGGTCAGTAGGGGTGGTCGGAGAGTTCGCCGCCGACAGGATTGCGCTATTCATCGGGGAGGCCGACGGGATAGGGCTCGTCGAAGTCCACGGAGCGGCCCAACGCCGCCCAGCGCCTACTGTTGCGGCGTACCGGTCGGGGATGTTGGCCATCTGCATCGACGAACCGGCCCAGTCCGTGGCGATGCCACTGGGTTCCACCACCATCACCTTGATGCCGAACGGCTCGGTTTCGGCGGCGAGGACACGGCTGAAGCCATCGATGGCGAACTTGGCCGCCTGATAGGAAGCGATGCCCGCCGACCCGCCGATGCGTCCGCCCATCGACGAGATCTGGATGATGCTGCCGCCGCCCTGTTTCCGAAGCACCGGGATCGCGGCCTTGGACACGTTGTACACACCCCAGAAATTGGTTTCGAACTGCGCGCGGAAGTCACCGTCGTCGCCTGTCTCGATGGGTGCAACGTTGGCGTATCCGGCGTTGTTCACCACCACGTCGACCCTGCCGAACTCGGCCCGTGCGCCGGCCAGCGTGCTGACCGCAGCTGTGGGGTCGGTGACGTCGAGTCGGAGCGGGTGGATGCGGTTGCCGTATTCCTGGACGAGATCGGCCAACTGAGCGGGGTTGCGGGCGGTCGCGGCGACACGGTGACCGGCCTGCAAGGCGGCGCGGGTGAGCGCACGTCCCAATCCCCGCGATGACCCGGTGATGAACCAGACGTTGCTCATGAATTTCCTTGTGTTGATGGGTGATAGTTCGGATCGACGATGCCTAGGTACGTCCCCTGTGGACCTAGTGTGTGAACTCGGCGCTCAGTCCGCCATCGACGTTCCATGCGGCGCCCGTGACGAAACTGGCCCGATCAGAGGCCAGGAATGCCGCGACGGTGGCGATCTCCTGCGGTTCTGCTATACGTCCCATCGGTTGGGTGGCCGCGAGAAGCCCCCACGCTCTGTCCGGATCTGCTTGGTTGTCGTACTGTTCGATCATGGGTGGGGTACGCACGTAGCCCGGACAGACGGCGTTGACGCGGATGTGGGCGGAAGCCAGCTCGAGAGCCAGCGACCTGGTGAGACCGAGAACGCCGGCTTTGGCGGCGGCGTAGGGAAATGTGCCGCGCCGGGTGAGATGGGCGTGGATCGAGGCGATGTTGACGATCGCGCCGCCACCAAGTGAGCGCTGCTGATCGTTGACGTGTTTGGCGCACAACCACAGCGATTTCAGGTCCACATCGAAGAGATGGTCCCAACCCTGCGCGGAGAGCGTCATCGGGCTGGCCAGCAAACCGACCCCGGCGTTGTTCACCAAGACTCCGACTGGGCCGAGCTCAGCGGCGATTGCCCTGGTGACGTCGGCGATCTCCCGCTCCACCGTGACATCGCAACGGTAGAACGCGACGCCGGCGCCGATGTGGTCGGCTGCTTGAAGACCGGCCTGTTCGTCTCGGTCGACAATGGCCACCGGCTGTCCGGCAGCAGCCAACATGCGTGCGATCGCAAGCCCGATTCCCGACCCACCGCCGGTCACCAGTGCAGTCCCCGGACCAGGCGGGATATGCCAGCCGCTCATGCGTCGGTCCGGCCGGCTTGGTCGCGCTGTGCTTCCAGCGCCTTCAATCGTTCAGTCAGGCCCTGGTGCATCGCCGAGTAGGCGTCGCTGCCCAGAACCAGCCGCAGTGGTGCCGGATCGACGCCGACGCTGTCGATGATGGCCCGGGCAATCTTGACCGGATCGCCCGGCGATGGTGGCAACGTGGGGTCGTTGATCCTTCTGGTCATCGCCGCCGGGCTGTCGTCGTAGACCGCCAGCTTGTTTTCAGCCAACTGGGCGGATCCGGTGCGGAACTCGGTCCGGGCGCCACCGGGTTCCACGATCGTGACCGAGATGCCCAGCGGTGCCACGTCTTTAGCTGTCGATTCCATGAAGCCTTCCACGCCCCATTTGCTGGCGTGATACAGGGAGGCGCCCGGATTGGTGGTCTGGCCACCGTAGGACGAGAGCTGCAGTATGCGCCCGCCGCCCTGGGCCCGAAGATGTGGCAGAGCAGCCTTCACCACGTGAATGGAGCCGAGAAGATTGGTGTTGATTTGAGCGGCGATCTGCGCATCGGTCATTTCCTCGACGGCGCCGAACAGCCCGTAGCCCGCGTTGTTGACCACGACGTCGATCCGACCCCAGTGCGCGAACGCGCGATCGACGACCTCGTGTACCGCGGCGACGTCGGTGACATCGAGTACACCGAGCCAGAGGAGCTCAGGGTAGCGCTCTTGCAGATCAGTGACCGCATCGTGTTTGCGTACGGTTCCGGCCACTCGGTCGCCACGCTCCAGCAACAACTCGCTCAGGCTACGGCCGAAGCCGCTGCTGATCCCGGTGATGAACCAAGTCTGCTGGGCCATGTCAACTCTCATTCCTCAGATGGCGGATCTGTGTGCTCTCATGTCAACGGTCTTGGTGAAGCAGGTAGTCCACGAAAAGATATTGGCAACAACGCATTTAGAACTTTCAGCGGCGAAGTACCAGATGCATTCGCGCCGTAGCGGATGCAGCAACACACCGCTGCGGATCTTGGCTGGCTGGGCCGAGCGCATCAATCTGCGGGCCGGGTCACACCACGGCGGTGTCAGGTGGGTCGTGTTCGAATCTCATCGCAACGTCCCCAGGAGTTGGTTGAAGCATTCGGACATCGAGGGGTGGGTGTAGATCGCGTCTCGCAGGGCACTTGCGGTGATCCGGTGGCGCATCGCGAGGGACACCAGGTTGATCACCTCATGGGCGTCATAGCACAGCAGTGCGGCACCGAGGATTTGGTCGGACTCGGCATCGACGACGACCTTTATGATTCCGTCGGTCTGGTCGACGATGCGTGCTCGCGCGACCGTGGCCAGCTTCACTATGGGGCTCGTGGCCACCTTGACCTGGTGTCCTGCAGCGAGGGCCTGCTGTTCGGTCAACCCGACACGCGCCAGGGGCGGGGTGAGGAACAGACACTTGGGCACCGCGACTCGATCGGCGGCTGAGCGCGGTTGCTCGCTGCCGACGAGTTGGTCGAGCACGATGCGGTAGTCGTCGAGTGAGATGTAGGTGAACTGTGGTCCGCCGTTGACGTCGCCCACCGCGAAGATGTGCGGCCGGTTGGTGCGTCGGAACTCGTCCACCTCGATCGCTCCGGTCGACGTTGTGTGCACACCTGCATTGCCGAGTGCGAGCTCGTCGGTGTTCGGTCTGCGGCCCGACGCCACCAGAATGCTGTCGGCGACTACGGTGGACCTGCTGCCGTCCACGGTGAAGGCGACGGTGGCCCCGGCGCCGGCTCCGCTGTCGACGCTGTGGATTTCAGCGCCGGTGATGACGCGGATACCGGCGTTGATCAGGAGTTCGCGCGCGGCGGCGGCGATGTCGTCGTCCTCGCCGGCCAGAATCGTCGGGCGGTGCTCCAGTACAGTCACTTCGGTGCCGTAGGAGGCCATCATCGAGGCGAACTCGAGACCGATGTAGCCGCCTCCGAGGATCACCAGACGGTCCGGCCGGGGTAGTCGGGAGAGCATTTCGGTGCTGCTCAGCGCGACCGGGCAATCATGTAGGCCGGGGATATCGGGAACCACCGGGACCGAGCCGGTGCCGATGACGATGTTGGCCGCCCTGACCGTGGTGGGGCCGTTGTCGGTCTCGACCGCCACCGTGTGCTCGTCGACGAAGGTGGCATGCCCGGTCAGCACCGTGGCGGTGGGTATCGACGCGAACATGTTCAAATTCGCTGCCCGTAGCGTGTCGGTCAGTTGTGTTGTGGCCGCGACGGCCGCACCGTACTCGGCGACGCCGTCAGTGGTTGCGCGCATCTCACCGCGATACACCATCGACTTCGTGGGTACACAGCCGACGTTGATGCAGGTGCCGCCGTACATCCGGGCCGATTGTTCGACCAGCACGACCCGCTGACCCCGAGTGCCGAGGGTGGCCGCGAGGGTCTTGCCACCCTTGCCGAAGCCGATGACCACCAGGTCGGCATCGATCCGCTCTGTCATGACATCCTCAGAACGACGCGGAACCGTGCCGCGTTTCGCATCATCCGGTCGTATCCGGCTGCCACGGACTCCAGTGGCATCTCTTCGATCCATGGTCGGATCCCCTGCAGAGCTGCGAAATTCAGCGTGTCCTCGATGTCGGCTGCGGTACCGGCGGGGTGACCGTGCACGGTTCCGCTCGAGTTGATCAACTGCAGCGGAGTGACATGGATCGGGTCCGCCGAGACGCCCAGGGTAAGTAGCTCTCCGTGCGGGGCCAACCCGTCGATGGTGGCGCTCATCGCCGCCGAATTCGTGACGGTCGCCGCCACCACTCGAGCGCCGCCGAGCTTGCGCAGCTCGGATGCGACGTCAATGGCTGTCGAGTCGACGTAGTGGTGAGCGCCGAGTTTATCGGCGAGGACCGCCTTTTCGCTGCCGCGCGCGATGGCCACGGTGCGGTAACCCATTTTCGCCGCGAACTGCACACCGAGATGTCCCAGTCCACCTAGCCCGAGGATGGCCACCACATCGCCGGGCATCGCGCCCGTGTGACGCAGCGAATTGAACATGGTCACCCCGGCACAGGCCAGCGGCGCGGCCTCGGCGGCATCGAGTTCGTCGGGTATTCGGGCCAGGGCGCTGATGGGAACGACAGCCTTCTCGGCATAGCCTCCCCGGAAAGCCGCTCCGGTGACCTTGGCGTGGGAGCAGTGCATGAACTCGCCGCGGCGGCAGAAGGTGCAGTGGCCGCAGTAGCCTCCTGACCACCCGATTGCGACCCGATCCCCCAGTTGCCACTCCTGAGTGTCCGCACCGAGTGCGTCGATCGTTCCGGTGATTTCATGCCCGGGTGTCATGGGAAATGCGGTTCCCGGCAGAAGCCCGGCGACCAGTTGCGAATCGGAGTGGCACACGCCGCAGGCCTCCACCTGGATTCGGGCCGTCCCCGGCGCGGGCTCCGGGATCTCGAGGTCGGTCAGCTCGAGCGGGCCCGAGGGTGTTCTGACGTCGACGCTGCGGTAGGTAGGCACAAGCGCTCTCTTTCTGTCTGTGGGCTGTCGGATCGGTTCAGAAGTGGGTGAAGTCGAGGACGACGCGAAATCGCGCCTGGCCCGACATCATTCGCTCGTAGGCCTCGGGAGCCCGCCGGAACGGCATCGGCTCGATCATCGGCATGATGCCGGCCGACATACTGAATGCCAGGTTGTCCTCGTTGTCGATTGACGATCCGGTGAGGCTGCCGATGATGCGTCGGCTGCCGAAGATCAGGTCTGCGGTCGACACTTCGATCGGATCCGGCGCCGCTCCCACGACGACGAGAGCACCATGTGGGCGTAGCCCACCGAGCAGGCCGGTCATTGCGGTGCCGCTGGCGGCGGTGGCCAGGATGGCTGCAGCGCCGCTGAGTTCCAGCAGAGCCTCGGCAGGATCCTGGCTCAGACTGTCGATGTAATGGTCACCGCCGAGATCGGCGGCTAGCTGGCGTTTTTCGCTGCCACGAGCGATAACCGCCACGCGGTGGCCAAGCTTCTTGGCGTACTGCACACCCAGGTGCCCGAGACCACAGATCCTTCTCGACCAGCTCGAACTGGCGCCGCCTCTCACCTGAAAGGCGTGATAGTTCGTCATCTCAGCTGGCCTCCGCGGTACCTGGACGCAATTGGTCCCACCAGCGTCGGCGAGCCACCCGGGTAATCGCATCCGCCGATTGACTGCATTCCGTCTGCGTCACGTCACAGCACCCGGAGGTCGGCGAACTCGATCGACACCTCGAGCTGGTCGCGGATGGGGCGACCGGCGGCGTCCCGCACGTAGACGGTGCGGCTGGTGGGCACCAGGATGCCGTCGACGCTGGCGAAGCCGTCCACGTACTGAGCGGCGGGGAAGCCGCCGGCGATGTCTAGGTCGTAGTCACGCCGGCAGATCAACCCGCGACGGTCGAGGTAGAGGAACTGCCGTGCACTGTGCGTGACGATTGCCGGTGGATAGTGCACGCCCAGCCGTCGCCACTCCTGCGCACCTTCCTGCCATGGTCGGTCGTACCGGACGCTGACACCGGGCATGATGAGGCTCACCGGTTCGGCGAGGTAGGCCCACATCGCGTAGCCGGTGACATAGGCAGCCTGCAGATCCGTCCACGGCGACTGGGGTGTGAGTGAGGCGAAAGACGATCGCGGGTCGGCCAGCATCTCGATGAGGTCGTTGTCGACGGTCTCGAGGCTGACGCGCGCGGGGCTGTACACGGACTTCAGGTCCGTCCCGCCGAAGGGGCGCATGCTGACCCGTTGATCCTTGACCCATACGGTGACTTCCCCCGCACCGATGACCGACGGAACGCCCTTGCGGGCCCACAGCGCCCCGCCAAGGCGGTAATGCGCGGCGATCGCCGTCACGCGATTCCATCGTTCCCGGCCACCGTAGGCGTGCAGCACTTCCTCGATGACGTCGCGCATGGCGAACAACGCTGTCACCGGGGCACAGGCCAGTCATCAGTCAGATGACTAGGCGACGAGGCGGCCGGTCTTGGGCGGCTGGTCGTCCGATGCGTCGGTAGAGTCTGCGTTCGACGGATCGGCTGGGCAGAAAGAGATGCTGGGCAAGTGCTGGGTCGCACGCGTGAACTGGAGATCGGCGTCGCCGAACTCGACTCGGTTGTCGCAAGCGGCGCCGGTCGCTGCCTGGTCATCGAGGGCGAGCCGGGTCTGGGGAAAACCACCCTGATGGCCGAGCTGGCCGCTCGCGCGGCTGCGTTGGGGTTCCGTGAGTTGCGCTGCGCGGGCGTGCAGAGCCAAGCGGGAATCGGATTCGCCGGTCTGCATGAACTGATCTATCCTCTGCTGCGGCATGCAGAACGACTGCCCAGTCGGCAGCGGGGCGCTGTGCTGACTGCGTTCGGCATCGATGACGGACCCCCTCCTGAGCGTCTGCTGGTCAACCTCGCCGTCCTCGGGCTGATCGAGGAGGCATCGCAGGAGCAACCACTGGTGCTGGTCATCGACGACGCACAGTGGCTCGATCCATCGACGCTGGATGTCCTCACCTTCGTCGGACGCCGGCTGGCGAACGCCGCCACTCTGATGCTGTGCGCGGTGCGTCCCGATACCGGAGGACAACCCCAGCATCTGAAAGATTTGCCGCGTCTCCAGCTCGACGCGCTGGACGCAGGCTCTGCCGCGACGTTGTTGGACCAGGTCATCGACAACAACACGGACCTGACGCACCTTGACGATTCGACACGGTCGCGGATCCTCGCCGAAGCCTCGGGAAACCCGCTGGCGGTGGTGGAACTGGCCACGGCCGTCGCCGACGACGGGACAGTCGAGCACCCGCTGTCCGACGCGCCGCTCCCCACCACCCGCCGCATCGAGAATGCCTTCCTCGGGCAGCTTGCCTGTCTGACCGATGAGGAACAGACGCTACTGCTGCTGGTCGCCACGGCGGGAACACTGACCGTGCAGGAGCTCACTCGCGCGGCCACGACGCTCGGAGTCGGCGATCGTGCGCTCGGCACACTGCATTCGTGCGGTCTGATGAAGATGCATGCCGACCGAATCGAGGTCCGTCATCCCCTGATCCGCTCTGCGGCCTACGGGGCCGCCAACCTCCCGACGCGAGCAGCTGCACACCGCGCCCTGGCCGCAGCACTGGGAAGCCGTACCCGCGCCGTCTGGCACACCGCTGCGGCCACCTACGGCCCCGACGAGGCGGTGGCCGCCGAACTCGACCACGCGGCGGCGGCCGCCAGCGCCACCGGCGCTCACGCCGAGGCCGTCGCAGCGCTTCGCCGCGCCGCCGTGATCTCCCCCGAGCACGACGACAAGGTGCGAAGGTTGACCGCCGCAGCTGAGTCAGCTCGGCTGGCCGGGCAGGGCGCAGATGCCCTGCGGATCATCGACGAAGCCACCGCGTTGCGCCCGGCGGCGCACGAGGCCGTCCAGTTGGAGATCACGCGGTACGTCCTGGCGGCGATGGGAGGAGCTCCGGGCCGCACCGCGATGGAACTCGTCGAGCAGGCGGAACGCTTCAGTTCTGTCGCCGACCCGCGCGTTCGTTACGGCCAAGGCTTCCTGCTCGCTGCGGCATCGATCCGCTGGCAGATGTACGGTCAGGTCGACCGGGACCGGGACGTCATCGCCGACGCGCTTCGCCGCGCCCAGTCCACCGAGGTCGCGGATCCGGTCACCGAAAAGACCGTCGCGGCCATGCTGGTGATCGCGGAGGCTTCGGTCAACCATCGCCTGCGCGCCTCAGCGTTCGCCACCCAGGTCAAGTCTCTCCTCGACGACTTCCACGCCGACCCGTTGCTGCTCAGTGCGATCGCACTGGCCAGCGAGTACACGTGGAACATCGACGCTGCGATCGACGGATGGTCTGCCCTGCTGGCGTGTGCGGCGACTGTGTCCTCTCCGGTGCACGAATCCGATGGGTTGCGCGGACGCGCGCAATTCCAGGTGCACACCGGCGGCCTGCGGGAGGCTCAGGTGTCCGCGGACGCGGCGATGCGGCTTGCCGACGGTGCCGATCTCGCGGGGGAGGCGGCCGCCGCGGCGGCAACCCTCGGTCGCGTTCTGGCCTGGCGCGGCGATTTCGCCGCTGCCGGGACGGCGATCGCCAGAGGTTACGAGTATCTGAGTACTGATTCCGACGTGGTGTGGAACGCTCACCTGCAGTGGGCATCCGGGCTTGCGGCGTTGACCTTCGGCGACGCCGCCAAGGCCGTCGCGGATCTTTCGCGACTGGCAGCTCATCCTCAGATAGAGCTGTGGGCTGTGGGTGACCTGACCGAGGCCGCCGTGGCTGCCGGGCAGCCGCACCTGGCTCGGCCGGCTGTCGAGCGCGCGCTGGACGAGGCCGCCCATATCGATTCGCCGTTTCTGGCCATGCTCGCGCAGCGCTGTTTGGCTGAGTTGTCGGCCGACTCCGCCGACGCGGAGGCCGGATTCGTCAGAGCCGTTGCCGAAGGCGCCAACAGCTCCGCGACGCTGGAGTTGGCCCGCACCCAGCTGGCTTTCGGGCAGTGGCTGCGGCGCAGGCGGCGCATCATCGCTTCTCGCGAATATCTCGCCTCAGCCGCGCACATTTTCGCTTCGTCGGGGGCTCGGCCCTGGGCCGACATTGCCAACGCCGAGCTGCGAGCGGCCGGTGTGACCGCTGGACCCGCCACCGCGACATCTGCGGCCGAGTCTCTCACGGCCCAGGAGTTGCACATCGCCCAGTTGGCCGCCGAGGGGTTGACCAACCGCGAGATTGCGGATCGGATCTACCTGTCGCACCGGACGGTGGCCGCCCACCTCTATCACGTCTTTCCCAAGCTCGGTGTCACCACCCGCAGCCAGCTGGGTGCCGCGTTGCGGTCGCACCTCTCGGAACAGCAGAGCTAGATCTGTTGGCATCGAGGCCGATTTCTGCGGGGTCAATTCTCCTGCGTAACAACGACTTTCCCGACTGTGTGGCCGGTCTCGATGTCTTCGTGCGCCTCGCGAATGCTGTCGGCGTCCAACCCGGTGATTGTCTTGGTCACCGTGGTCCGGATGACCCCTTGGTCGACCAGATCCGCCGTGGCCGCGAGCAGTTTCTGCTGGGCGATCATGTCGTAGCCGAACAGAGGACGGGTGAACATCAGTTCCCAGTGCCAGGCGATGCTCTTCGGCTTGAGGCCGACCAGGTCCAGGCCCTCGGGCTCGTCGATCGCAGTGATGTGGCCGAAAGGCCGGACGATGCTCGCGTAGGTCTCGACATTGCCGCGCGAATGCGGTGAGAAGAGATAATCCACGCCGTCAGGTGCGACGCGGCCGGCTTGGTTCGCCAGGTCGTGATGGTCGACGACCTCGTCGGCACCCATCTGCCGAACCCATGCCCGTGACGGCTCCCGGCTCGCTGTGGCGATGACCCTGACCTTCGTCAACGCCTTGGCCAGTTGGATCATCACCGACCCGACGCCTCCTGCTGCCCCGACGACGAGCAGATCTCCGGTGGAGTCTCCGGACAAGCCGAATCTCTCGAACAGAGACTCCCAGGCCGTGATCGTGGTCAGCGGCAGCGCTGCAGCGTCGGCGAACGACAGCGACGTGGGTTTGCGTGAGACGATCCGTTCGTCGACGGCGTGCAGCTCGGCATTGGTGCCGGGTCTGCTCACGTCGCCGGCGTACCAGACCTCATCGCCCGGCGCGAGTGTGGTGACCTGCGGGCCAACAGCCTCGACCACACCGGCGGCATCGAAGCCGAGCACCGTCGGGGTCTGCGAGGAGGTCAACGATTGCCGTCGCTTCATGTCCACCGGGTTGACCGACACCGCCAAGACACGCACGAGGACATCATGTGGGCGCAACTGTGGGACATCGATGGTGACGTCCACCAACGCGTCTGGATGGTCGATCGGCAACCCTTCGAACGACGCGACCGCCTTCATGCTTGCCATGCTTCCTCCTTGCCGGGACTTGTCGACGCCGGCGCATCTGGCTCACCACTATGACCGTTGGCGAGACCGACAGCTCGGCACTGTCAAGGATGCAGACCCGGGTTGAGAAAAGCATCGGTCGAATGACCACCGAAGGCGTGGCGGCGGGCGGCAATGCACTGGTCGGCGGCGCCACGTTCCTGTGGAGGTATATGGCCGATGACGCTGCCGCGCAGTCAATTAGCCGATGCCCCGACCGGCAACGCGGTTGCACCCTGAAGGGTGTGGCGGTCATCCAGCCGGGGCGGGCGACAAACGCGGGTCGCATGCCGACAGCACAGCCCCTCGCGGCAGAGATGAAGTGGCCAACCAACGGCTATCACCGAGGTGTGCAATGCGATCTGACAATGACGGTCCAACCCCTTTCGATGTCTTGCGCTGGCACAGCCCGCCCGCTCCCAGGTCGATGACGGTCGGGGACGTGACCGCTACCTACATCATGGACGGCACGGTGCAGATTGCCCCCCGGACCCTTCTGCCCGACAGCCCGCCGGAGTTCTGGGACCAGCACGCGTACCTGTTGGACTCGGACGGCTTCCTGCTCATCGGCACGGGTGGCCTCCTACTGCGGGGCCCCGACTGGTCGCTGTTGGTCGACACGGGACTCGGCCCGTTGGACTCTGCTCCATCACTCGACGGGCTCGGGGCAGTGACGGGCGGTGCGCTACTGTCTTCGCTTGCCAGACACGGACTCACCCCGTCCGATCTCTCGGCCGTCGCGGTCACGCACCTACACCCAGACCATGTCGGATGGTGGGTCAACGGCACCGACTCCGCCGGACGAGGCCCGTTCGCCCACCTACCCGTCTACATTGGTGCCGAGGGGTGGGAACAGGGCAGGAGCACCACGGACCCGGCGCTGGCGGCGGCGATTGCAGCGCTTGCCGCCAACGTGCGACCCGTTACCGATGGCACCGTCATAGCCCCCGGCGTGTCGGTGTTGCACACCCCGGGCCACACCGCTGAGCACACCTCCTACGTGGTCGAGTCAGCCGGCGAGCGCTTGATCGCTTTCGGCGACGCATTTCACTGCGCCGCTCAGTTCGCTCATCCTGAGTGGGCTGATGGCATGGACCACGACGCGGTATCGGCCCGTGCGAGCCGTGAGCTGCTGCTGGATCGACTGACCGAGCCGCGCACCTACGGATTCGGTGTGCATTTCTCTGATGTCACATTCGGTCGAGTTGTCGACATCGCGGATGGTTATTCCTGGCAGCCGGCACCATGACCGGCACGCGCCCACCACCACCCGGCCGGCTTACCGATCCGACTGCAATCGCGAGGATTCCAGCTCCAACGCCACCTGCGAGTATGGGCGCGCGCATGAGGGACTGGGGTGTGCCCGCCCACTGTCCATGGGATCACGTCAAGTCATTTGACGGATGAGACCTCGGTGGGATCGCTGTCAGCCTGAGGCGGACGACGTCCAGAACATCGGCAAATCGAAATGGAGGTGCTCCATGAAACTGAATCAGGCAGCGCGGGACGTCATCGGTGATGGCGCGAACGCCACACTGGTCACGCTGAGTCCCAAAGGTAATCTGCAAGTGAGTGCGGTGTGGGTGGCGCTGGAGGAGACCCCCAGCGGCGACGAACTCGTCACCGGGCACCTCGCCGAACACGTCAAGGTCAGGAATATGCGTCAGAACAACCGTGTCGTCGTCGGCATCTTTGATCCGAGCCCGCAGCACTGGGAAGGCGTGGTCAAACCATTCCTGCGCCTCACCGGTACAGCCAGTGTGGAGGAGGCCAATATCGTGGAACTCGAACGAAAACTGGCCAAAGCGGTCGGTAACCCAGAGGTGGAGTGGCCCCCGGCCGGTTACGAGAACGGCTATCTCACTCGAATCCGCATCGATGGGGTCGGTGGCATGGGGCCCTGGGACGCGGGCCCAGGCACCCGCATGACCGACATCGTCCACGACAAATGAGGGCCGTCTCTGCAGGGGCACCCCGATGGACACCAGGCATCGGCCTCCGGCCGAGTGTTTTGGGTCAATCTGACTCGGAAGGAGGAGGACGTTGACAGACCGAGCGCGTCCCGTCCGAGTCGGACACATTTCGCTGTCCTTCCACGACGCTGCCGCCGAGCAGATCGAACTCGTCCTTCGATCCCACGGGCACCGGATCGAACGCCACAGCGCGCGCCATGACGAGATGTTCCAGGCCCTCGGACGCGGCGACGTCGACATGCTGGTATCGGCGTGGTTGCCGTGGAGTCACGGTGAGTACTTCAATGCGATCGCGGATCGGGTGCGGATGGTGGCAGTGCTCTACGAGCCGTATCCGATCTGGGGCGTGCCGGAATATGTTCCCGCTGAGATCGCATCGATTTCGGATCTGATGCAGCCGCTTGCACTGGAGCGGATGCCGCGCCGAATCCAGGGGATGGCACCCGGTGCGGGCATCAGCGAGATGTCTCCCCGTGTGATCACACAGTACGGACTCGACAGTGCGGGATACCACTTCGAGAACGGCACCGAAGACGACTGCATCACGGCTTTCGTCGATGCGGTCGAGGGCGGGAATTGGGTGGTCATGCCGTTCTGGCATCCCCATGCATTGCACACCCGGTTCCGCATCCGCCGGCTGCAGGACCCAGCAGCCGTTCTTGGCTCCGTCGACAACGCCACCCTGCTCGTCGGGCGTGAGGCGGAACCGCTGATCGGATCCGCTGCCTTGGCCGATCTCACGAACCTGCACTACGGCAACACCCTGATCAATCAACTGGACAGGGCAATCCGGCGGCGCTCCTCAACGGCCTACACCGATTACTCACTGTGATCCGCACTGGAGCGGAGCCCACGGACCGTAAATCGGCTCAGTAACTCTCAGCTTGTCCGCCGGCGATTAGTATCGCTGATGTGGCCGAGCAACTCGACGCCGGGCAGTTGCGCGCTCTGGCAGCGGTGGTCGAGTTCGGCAGCTTCGACGCCGCGGCCGAGCAGCTGCACGTCACCCCCTCGGCGATCAGCCAGCGCATCAAAGCCCTCGAACAACGCGTCGGCCAGGTGCTGGTGCTGCGGGAAAAGCCCTGTGTGGCAACGACAGCAGGCGTTCCCTTGATCAGACTGGCGGCCCAGACCGCGTTGCTGGAAGCCGAGACCCTCGCCGAGATGCGAGGGGGATCACCGGAGCGACCCCGCGTCGCAGTGGCTGTCAACGCCGACTCGATGGCCACCTGGTTCACCGGAGTGTTCGCCCGCCTGCCCGACGTACTGTTCGACGTCCGCATCGAGGATCAGGATCATTCCGCGCGGCTGTTGCGTGAAGGGGTGGTGATGGGTGCGGTCACCACCGAACGGATCGCGGTCAGCGGGTGCCGGGTACGCCCGCTCGGAGTGATGCGCTACCTTCCGGTCGCCGCGCCGCACTACGTGCAACGCCACCTGCCCGACGGTCTGACGGCAGACGCCGCGACCGCGGCGCCGTCACTGTCCTGGAATCGCGCCGATGCTCTCCAGGATCAGCTGCTGCGCAGCGTCTTTCGTCGCTCCATTCGGCGACCGATCCACTACATCCCCACCGCCGAAGGGTTCGGTGCCGCCGTGCGGGCCGGGTTGGGGTGGGGCATGTATCCCGAACAGCTCGTCGACGCGTCGTTCGTGCCGATCACCGATGCCCACCTCGACGTACCGCTGTACTGGCAGTCCTGGAAGCTCGACAGCGACACGGTCGCGCAGGTCACCGACGCCGTCACCGCCGCCGCAATGGGGCTGCGTCGGCGCCGGCGAGAACGTTAGGCAGAATTGTGCGGGTGCACACCACGGTCAGGGTTCGGGTACTCGGTGTGGGCATGGGACCGCAGCACGTCACCGGCGAGGTTGCCGAGGCGCTCGGCACCGTCGACTACGTGCTGGCCGCGGAGAAAACCGCCGACGATCAGCTGCTCGCCCTGCGGCGCGCGATCGTGGCCGCGCACCCCGGTCCCACGGGTCCGGCGGAGGTGGTGGCGGTGCCCGACCCCGAGCGCGACCGCTCCGCCGGATTGTCCGCCGGTGGCTATGACGCCGCCGTAGCGGACTGGCATGATGCGCGCGCCGCCCAGTACGCCGCGGTGCTGACCGAGCGAGCCGGGACGGCGGCGTTCCTGGTGTGGGGCGACCCGTCGCTGTACGACTCGACGATCCGGATCCTGGACAAGATCCGCGCCCTCGGCGTCGACGTCGACTACGACGTCCTGCCCGGCGTCAGCGCCCCACAGCTGCTCGCAGCACGGCACCGCATCGTGTTGCACGACGTGGGACGGTCGCTGCACATCACCACCGGCCGCCGGCTGCAGGACGCCGTGACCGGAGGCCAGGACAACATCCTGGCCATGCTCAACCCGCCGCCCGATCGGCTCGACTTCACCGGCCTCGAGGAGTGGACGATGTGGTGGGGTGCGAACCTCGGCGCCCCCGGTGAGCAGCTGCTGACCGGTCGTCTCGCCGACGTGCTGCCGTCGCTCGCGCCGGCCCGGGACGCGGCCCGTCGGACCGATGGCTGGGTGATGGACGTCTTTCTCGTGCGGCGCACCTGATGGCCGGCCTGCTGGTCGCCGGCACCACCAGTGACGCGGGTAAGTCCGCGGTCACCACCGGGTTGTGCCGCGCGCTGGCCCGTCGCGGTGTCAACGTGGCGCCCTTTAAGGCGCAGAACATGTCGAACAACTCCATGGTGTGCACAGGTCCCGACGGCGCCGGCGTGGAGATCGGCCGGGCCCAGTGGGTGCAGGCGCTGGCCGCGCAGACCAGACCCGAAGCCGCGATGAACCCCGTGCTGCTCAAGCCCGGCAGCGACCAGCGCAGCCATGTGGTGCTGATGGGCCGGCCATGGGGTGAGGTGGCGTCGTCGGACTGGCTCGAGGGGCGGCGGGCTCTGGCGGCGGCCGCGCACGCCGCGTTCGACGACCTGGCCGCCCGCTACGACGTCGTCATCGCCGAGGGCGCCGGCAGCCCGACCGAAATCAACTTGCGGGCAGGCGATTACGTCAACATGGGGCTGGCCCGCCACGCCGGGTTGCCCACCGTCGTGGTCGGAGACATCGATCGTGGCGGCGTGTTCGCCGCGTTCCTGGGGACTGTGGCGCTGCTCTGCCCGCAGGATCAGGAGCTGATCGCCGGGTTCGTGGTGAACAAGTTCCGCGGCGACCTCGCGCTGCTCGCGCCCGGCCTGCGTGACCTCGAGCGGGTGACCGGACGGCGCGTGTACGGCACGCTGCCCTGGCACCCCGACGTCTGGCTGGACTCCGAGGATGCCCTCGACCTGCAGGGCCGTCGCGCGGCGCAGTCGGCGGCCCGCCGCGTGGCGGTCGTGCGGCTGCCACGGATCAGCAACTTCACCGACGTCGACGCACTCGGACTCGAGCCCGACCTCGACGTCGTGTTCGCCTCGCACCCCGCGGCGGTGGCCGACGCCGATCTCGTCGTCCTGCCCGGCACCCGAGCCACGATCGCCGACCTCGCCTGGCTGCGGTCGCGAGGTCTGGACCGGGCGGTGACCGAACACGCCGCCGCAGGTAAACCGCTGCTGGGAATCTGCGGCGGGTTCCAGATGCTGGGTCGGGTCATCCGTGACCCGGAAGGCGTCGAAGGCGCCCCAGCCGAGGTCGACGGTCTTGGTCTGCTCGATGTCGAGACGAATTTCGTTGCCGAGAAGGCTCTTCGGCTGCCCACCGGACAGTGGTCGGGTGTCCCGGCTGCCGGATACGAGATCCACCACGGCCGCATCACCCGCGGCCCCGACGCCGACGAGTTCCTGGGTGGGGCGCGCACGGGCCGGGTGTTCGGCACGATGTGGCACGGCGCGTTCGAAGGTGACGCGCTGCGCGGGGCCTTCCTGCGCGAGACGCTCGGGGTGGAGGTCTCCGGGGCGTCGTTCCCGCGGGCCCGCGAACACCGCCTCGAGCTGCTCGGCGATCTCGTCGAAACACACGTCGACGTCGATGCCCTGCTCCGCCTGATGGAGCACGGCTCGCCCGCAGGGTTGCCGTTCCTGCCGCCGGGTGCGCCGTGAGAGTGCTGCTGCTCGGCGGCACCGCCGAGGCCCGCGCGCTGGCAGAGCAACTGTGCGACGCCGGGATCGAGGTGACGACGTCGCTGGCCGGCCGGGTCGCCGATCCGCGGCTTCCGGTGGGGGAGGTGCGCATCGGAGGGTTCGGCGGCGTCGAGGGATTGCGCACTGCGGCAGCAGGATTCGATGCCGTCATCGACGCCACCCATCCGTTCGCCAAGATCATCTCCGCGAATGCGGCGACCGCCTGCACCGGCGGTGCGGCCCGTCGGCCCCTGCTGCGCCTGGAACGCCCCGGCTGGGCCGACCGCTCGCGCGACAGCTGGCACTGGGTGGACACCCACGAGGACGCCGCCGCGGTAGCCGCGACGCTCGGCCGTCGCCCGTTCCTGACCGTCGGGCGTCAGGAGATGTTCCGCTTCTTCGCCGACCTCGGCGGGCACG
>Ga0208330_1000208_pt1 | contig 33352 bp, 35 predicted proteins | sample DeeseametaMP1896_FD_184180 | JGI IMG/M metagenome (GOLD analysis project Ga0208330, IMG submission 184180) | Marine microbial communities from the Deep Pacific Ocean - MP1896 (SPAdes) | ecosystem: Environmental > Aquatic > Marine > Oceanic | place: East of Hawaii, North Pacific Ocean | collected... | reverse complement strand
GTCCCGACCGTCACGCACCCGTGCGCTGCCACCACCGGCGATCCCGTGGGCCCTCGCAGCGTCCCCTGCAACAGCACCCCGGCCTGACGCGCCGGTGCGTCGCGCGCGGCGACGAACTGGTCGCGATCCACCAGGACCTCGGCGTCGGCGACGCCGGCGGTGTCGTCGGCAGCCACCAGGAGGAACCCGGCGACCGCGGCATACATGGCCGACAGGGCCGCGCACACCACGGCGACGCCGCTGCGGTCGCTCCTGCTGACCAGCTGCGGGAGACCCTTGGTCCACAGCAGCGCGGTGAGCACCGACAACACCACGGTGGCCACCGTGATCGTCGCGGCTCGTCGCGCCAGGTCGGGCACCACCTCCCCGGTGATGACGACGACCAGGAACAGCACCGGAACCGTGGTGACCGCCAGCACGCACAACGGGATGGTTCGGCGGCGCCAGCGCCACGCCAGCACCGCCGAGACGACGACCACCGAGGCGGCCAGGACCAGGCTCACGCCCGGCCGAGGGAGCCCCGGCAGCGCAGGCCCAGGTTGACGAACGCGTCGGCCATCTCGACCGAGCGCAGGACATCGGTGCGCACCCGCACCGAGATCCCGGTTCGGTCGACGGTCAACACCGGCTGCTCCCGCTCGGCGTCGAACCGGACGCACCAGTCGCCGATCGCGTCGGCGACGTTGCGCATGGTCCCGGTGGGGCCGATGCCGTCGGTGGCGAACACCAACAGTCGCTGGTCCATCGCCGGCAGCGCCCGCAGCGGCCGTCCGCCGCTGAACCGGTCCAGGCCCAGCCAGTCGGCCAGCGGCGCCGGCAGCGCGCTGATCAGACCGGTGGCCAGCTCGCGGAGCTCACCGGGTGGGGCGGGGCCGGCGACCAGCACCGGTCCGAGGGTGGCCGGCGTGGGGCAGGACCAGGTGCTGGTGACGATGTGGGTGCTCGGCGGCGACATCTGCGCCACGAACGACCGGGTCATGGTCAGCGTCCACTCCCCGGCGACCGGGACGACGACGGTGTCCTCGCCGTGGGTCTCGATGCGCCACCCGCGCTGCTGCACTGCGGAGTGGAACGACGCGCGCCGCCGCAACCACCACGCCAGCGCCGTGGCGAGCACCAGCAGCGTCAGCGCGCCGACGACCAGGGTGGTTGACACGTCCATCGAGACAGTGAGTATTCCCGACCGGCGGGGTCGTCGGCGGCAGTACGGCCAGACGGCGGGGAACACCGCGCCCGGCGGCGCTGTTGTTGACCACAGCAGTGGCAGGTCGCTGAGCCGGCCACGGCCTGTAGTCGGTGTCAACCTCTAGGATCGGCGGAAGGGGATTTTCCGGTGCCAGTGTTGACTGCATTGCCCATGAAGGCCCTGGAGCGTCCGGTGGACACGCCGGAGCTGTCTGGTGGCGCCGCTACAGAAGGGACGGTGTTCCCCACGATGACCGACACCGATGGACAGTCGGACGGCCAGATCGGGCACGAAGAGACCGACGCCGAGTTGACCGCGCGCTTCGAACGCGACGCGATCCCGATGCTCGACCAGCTCTACGGCGGCGCGCTGCGGATGACCCGCAACCCCGCCGACGCCGAGGACCTGCTGCAGGAAACGATGGTCAAGGCGTACTCAGGGTTCCGGTCGTTCCGGGAAGGAACCAACCTCAAAGCGTGGTTGTACCGGATCCTGACCAACACCTACATCAACAGTTACCGCAAGAAGCAGCGCCAGCCGTCGGAGTATCCGACCGAGGAGATCACCGACTGGCAGTTGGCGGCCAACGCCGAGCACTCCTCGACGGGGCTGCGCTCGGCAGAGGTCGAGGCGCTGGAGCTGCTGCCCGACAACGAGATCAAAGAAGCCCTGCAGGCTCTTCCGGAAGATTTCCGGATGGCGGTCTACTACGCCGACGTCGAGGGCTTCCCCTACAAGGAGATCGCCGAGATCATGGACACGCCGATCGGAACGGTGATGTCGCGGTTGCACCGCGGCAGGCGTCAACTTCGCGAGTTGTTGGGCGGTGTGGCCCGCGACCGGGGCTTCCTGCGCGGCCAGGACGCTCCGGAGGAGGTTTCGTCATGAGCAGCACCGAGAACCCGTCGGGCGGCGCCGACCAGACTGATCCGCAGGACCGCTGGACCCCGCCGGTGGGGCCCGTGGATCCCGAGCATCCCGAGTGCGCCGCCGTGATCGCCGAGGTGTGGACTCTGCTCGACGGCGAGTGCACCGTCGAAACCCGCGACCGGCTGCGCCAGCACCTCGAGGAATGCCCCACCTGTCTGCGCTACTACGGCATCGAGGAGCGGGTGAAGAAGCTGATCGCCATCAAGTGCAGCGGGGAGCGCGCCCCCGACAGCCTGCGCGAGCGGTTACGGCTCGAGATCAGCCGCACCACGATCATCCGCCGGGGCTGAGCGCCGCACAGCAGCCCCTGGCCACGACTCGCAGCCCCTGGCGACGACTCGCAGCCCCTGGCTGCCGCTGGCAGGCGGTCCGCGAACGACACGCAGCCGCCCCCCGCAACGACAACCGCCCGGCCTCTGACGAGGACCGGGCGGTTTGTTGCTGGCGGAGTCAGCGCACTGACTTCGAACCGGCGTTGGGGCGCTTGCCGTGGTTGGCTTTGCTGTGCTTGCGGTCGCGCTTCTTCCGGCCTCGCTTGGCCATGATGTACCTCCGAATGGCTCTGTCGTGGGTGCCCGTCGTTCGGGCGTTGTCTGCGATTGTCTCACGTGCCGGTTGATGCTCTGTCCACCCTGTCGTGTGGTTCGATAGACGCGTTCAGGCACAGCGGTGAGTGAGTGGGGTGAAGATGGCCGAGGATGTTCGCGCCGAGATCGTGGCCAGTGTGCTCGAGGTCGTGGTCAGCGAGGGCGATCAGATCGGTGAAGGCGACACCTTGGTGCTGCTGGAGTCGATGAAGATGGAGATCCCGGTGCTCGCCGAGGTCGCCGGCACCATCAGCAAGGTCAGCGTCGCGGTCGGTGACGTGATCCAGGCCGGCGACCTGATCGCGGTCATCAGCTAGCGCTGCATGTCGACCCTCGGTGACCTGCTCGCCGAGCACACCGTGCTGCCCGGAAACGCGGTCGATCACCTGCACGCTGTCGTCGGTGAGTGGCAGCTGCTGGCCGACCTGTCGTTCGCCGACTACCTGATGTGGGTCCGCCGCGACGACGGCATGCTGGTCTGCGTGGCCCAGGTGCGGCCCAACACCGCGCCGACGGTGCTGCTCGCCGACTCGGTGGGCACAGTGGCCGAGCCCGAGGACCTCCCGATCGTCGCCGCGGCGTTCGACTCGGGCACCATCGGCGCCTCCGCCGTGCAGGGCGGTGACGGCACCCCCGGGATTCGGGTCGAGGCGGTGCCGGTGCGCTACCAGAGCGACGTGGTGGCGGCGCTGACCCACCAGACCTCGCTGGCGCCGCGTCAGGCCAGCCCGCTGGAGACGGCGTACGGGGCCTGTGCGGTCGACCTGCTGCACATGCTGTCGGAAGGCACGTTCCCCAACGTGGGCGACCTGGCGATGTCGCGGTCCAGTCCGCGCGCCGGGGACGGCTTCATCCGACTCGACGAGACCGGCGTGGTGACGTTCGCCAGCCCGAACGCGATCTCCGCGTATCACCGCATGGGGTTGACCGCCGAGCTGGAAGGCCACAACCTCGTCAGCGTCACCAGACCGTTGATCTCCGACCCGTTCGAGGCCCAGGAGCTGGCCAACCACGTCCGCGACTCGCTGACCGGCGGTTCGAGCATGCGCATGGAGGTCGACGCGGGTGGGGCCGCCGTGCTGCTGCGCACGCTGCCGCTGGTGGTGCACGGCGCCGGGGTGGGCGCGGCAGTGCTGATCCGCGACGTCACCGAGGTCAAACGCCGCGACCGCGCGCTGCTGTCCAAGGACGCGACGATCCGCGAGATCCATCACCGGGTCAAGAACAACCTGCAGACCGTGGCCGCGCTGTTGCGCCTGCAGGCCCGCCGCACCAGCAACCCAGAGGGTCGAGAGGCGCTCATCGAGTCGGTTCGGCGGGTGTCGTCGATCGCGCTCGTGCACGATGCGTTGTCCATGTCGGTCGACGAAGAGGTCAACCTCGACGAGGTCATCGACCGGATCCTGCCGATCATGAACGACGTCGCGACGCCCGACATCTCCAACGCCCCGGTGCGGATCAACCGGGTGGGGGAGCTGGGGGTGCTGGACGCCGACCGCGCCACCGCGCTGGTCATGGTCATCACCGAGCTGGTGCAGAACGCCATCGAGCACGCCTTCGACAGTGCCGCCCCACAGGGCTGCGTGACGATCCGCGCCGAACGCTCGGCGCGCTGGCTCGACGTCGTCGTCAACGACGACGGGCGGGGCCTGCCCGAAGGGTTCAGCCTGGAGAAGTCCGACCGGCTCGGTCTGCAGATCGTGCGCACCCTGGTGGCGGCGGAACTCGACGGCTCGCTGGGTATGCACGCGGCCTCCGGCGGCGGCACCGACGTCGTGCTGCGGGTGCCCTTGGGCCGCCGGTTGCGCGGCGCGCAATAGTGACGCGTGCAACAACGGAATTCTGCGCAATTGCTGTGCAATTCGCGCAGTAATTCAGTTCACATAGTTACGGCCCCGACTTTCGTCGGGGCCGTCGCTCGATGTGCGGGGGAGTTGATCAGACCCCGGTGCGAGCCTTCGTGCGGGCGTTGCGACGCTTGAGCGCGCGACGCTCGTCCTCGCTCATGCCGCCCCACACGCCGGCGTCCTGACCGGACTCCAATGCCCAGCTCAGGCACTCCGCGGTGACAGGGCAACGTGCGCAGACGAGCTTCGCGTCAGCGATCTGAGCGAGCGCCGGACCGCTGTTCCCGACCGGGAAGAACAGTTCGGGATCCTCGTCGCGACACACCGCCTTGTGGCGCCAATCCATGAGTCATACTCCTTGTCTTGTGCGCAGCGATACGCACGAGCTTTACTTCGGCTGTTAACGCAAGCGCACCAAATGTTTCTACGCTGTTGCATCCGATGCTTTCACAGGCTGAACAGATGTCAATAGCAGTTCGTTAACACGTGGGCAATGTCACTGCCTGCCTCTGCCACCGCCCCGTTACCGGATGGCTAACACGTTTGTACTACTCTTAAACAACCTGCGCCCTGAATTCCCACTGTGAGCTAGCTCAACGTCGGCATCAGGGCAGTTCAGACAGGGTTTCCGCGACCTATTTCGGCGGCGCGACCGGCGGGGCGACCACGGCGAGCGCATCCGGAACCGCGGTGAACCGCATCGAATCCCGCGCGCCGACGAAATCCCCATCGATCTGACAGGCCACCGGCGTGTCACTGGTCACCTTCAGCCACGGCAGGTTGTCGTCGCGGATCAGATGCTTCGCCGTCAGCCGCGGCTTGCGGGCCAGCATCTGGCGCACCAGCCGCAAGTTCGACCACACGTTCATGCTGGTGATGGCGAACACGCCCAGACCCGTCTCGAACGTCGTGTCCGGGTTCGTCCACACCGGACGGCTGTTGGCGTAGGTCCACGGACTGGAGTTCGACACGAACGCGAAATGCACGCCCGAGATCGGCTCGGCGTCCGGTAGCTCGACCGTCAGCTGCGGCTCGCGCCGCGCGCTGGCCAGCATCTCGCGGACCGCGACCCGGATGTAGCGCGACGCGGTGACCTTGCGGCCCTTCGCCCGCTGGGCTTCCACCGCGGCCACCACGTCCCCGTCCACGCCCATGCCGGCGGTGAACACCGCCCAGCGCTCGCCGCAGTCCATCAGCCCGATCCGGCGCCACGCCTGCCCACGCCGGTAGTCGCCGAGCAGATCGACCAGCTGATTGGTGGCCTCGATGGGGTCCGGGCTGATGCCCAGGGCGCGGGCGAACACATTGGCCGACCCGCCCGGGACGACGCCGACGGCCGGGCCGCCCGCACCGGGGACGAGCGCGCTGCGGATGCCGTTGACCACCTCGTTCACCGTGCCGTCGCCGCCGTGCACGATCAGCACGTCGACCGCGTCGGCGGTGGCCTGCTGCGCGATCTCGATCGCGTGGCCGCGGTGGTCGGTGTGGGCGACGGTCAGCTGTACCCGGCTTTCCAGCGCATGGGCCAGAAGATCCCGGCCTGCCGCCGTGGTCGAGGTCGCATTGGGGTTCACGATCAGCACGGCACGCACGATGGGCCAGCCTAACCGGGCCGGGTGACCGGGGGTCAACGGGCGATACCGCCGTTCGGTGGCCGGTCGGCCGACACATCAGCACAATGGCATGTGTCCGCTGACAGCGAGTGAACGGAGTGACAGATGGCCGTGGTTGCCGAGGGCACCGTGCTGACCTGCGCGCACGACGGGTGCGGGTGCCGGGTGCTGATTCAGTCCGAATGCCACTGCGAGGGCTCCGACCAGTCCTACAGGTGCGCCTGCGGGACGGAGATGGTGCCGGTCAGCGAGTAGCCGAGAAGCTCGGCCGCTGCGGGTCCTGACCGCGGCCGGCGCCGGTACCGTACAACGGTGACCGAACGTCGACTGCTGCTCGTCAACGGGCCGAACCTGAACCTGCTGGGCACCCGCCAGCCTGAGGTGTACGGCACCACCACGCTGGCCCAGATCGAAGCCCGCGTCGCCGAGGTCGCCGCGCAGGCGGGGCTGCAGGTCCGCACCGTCCAGAGCAACCACGAAGGTGTGCTCGTCGACGCCATCCACGCCGCGGCCGGCGACTGTGCGGCCATCGTCATCAACCCCGCCGCCTACAGCCACACCTCGGTGGCCATCGCCGATGCGTTGCGTTCGGTCGGGCTGCCGGTGGCCGAGGTGCATCTGAGCAACATCCACGCCCGCGAGCAGTTCCGCCACCACTCCTACGTCTCGGCGGTCGCGGAGATGGTGGTGGCCGGCGCCGGTCCGCTCGGCTACGAGATGGCGGTGCAGTACCTGGCCGAGCGGCTCGCGCGGTGATGCCGCGCGCGCTGCGGGTCGCCGGGGTGATCGCGGCGCTCGAGGGGACGCTCGGACTGGTGATGGCCGTGGTGCTCGTCGTGCGCGAAGCCGGAGGCCATCACGAGGCCGCGATCAGCGGCTACGGCACCGCCGCCTGGTTCGCGGTGATGGGTGGCGCGGTGGCGGCCGCCGGGTGGGCGCTGTGGAACGGGCGCAGGTGGGGCCGCGGCATCGCCGTGTTCGCCAACCTGCTGCTGCTCGGCGTCGCCTGGTACGTCTTCACCTCCGGTCAGCTGCGCTACGCCGTGGCGGTCGGCGTCGTGGCGATCGCGGTGCTGGCGCTGCTGTTCAGCCCCGCCGTGCTGGGATGGCTGGCTCAGCCGGACTCGGCGGCCAACGCCGACAAGCGGGGTCCGGACACCCGGTAGGTGATCCATTCGCTCTGCGGGGCGCCGCCCACCCCGTCGTACAGCGCGATCGCGTTGACGTTCCAGTCCAGTACCGCCCAGCTCAGCCGCGTGTAGCCGTTGTCGACACAGGTCCTCGCCAACGTGGCCAACAGCTTGCGGGCCAGACCGCGACGGCGGAATTGTTGCCGCACGAACAGGTCCTCGAGGTAGATGCCGGGCACCCCGTCCCACGTCGAGAAGTTCAAGAACCACAACGCCGCGGCCGCGGCCTGCCCGTCGACCTCGACGAGATGTGCGTGCACCGTCGGTTGCGGCCCGAAAAGTGCCGAACCCAGCTGGGTTTCGGTCACCGTGCACTCGGACGCGGCGTGCTCGAAATCGGCCAGCTCGTGGACCATGGCGGTCAGTTCGGCCTCGTCACCCGGCCGCGCCGCGCGGATCGTCTCAGTCACCGGACACCCCCAACGCACTCAGAATGGTTCGGAATTTCGTTGTCGTCTCGGCGAGTTCGTCGTCGGGGTCGGACTCGGCGACGATCCCGCCCCCGGAGTGGGCGAGGGCCGTACGCCGGTCGGCCGACAGCTGTGCGCACCGGATCGAGACCACCCAGCGGCCGTCGCCGCGTTGGTCACACCAGCCCACCGCGCCGGCGTAGAAACCGCGGTCGCCCTCGAGCTGTTCGATCAGCGCGGTGGCCGGCGCGGTGGGAGACCCGCCAACCGCAGGCGTCGGGTGCAGCGCCACCGCCAGATCCAAAGCCGTGGTGGATTTTTCCCGCAGACGACCCGAGATGGGCGTGTACAGATGCCAGACCGCAGCGGTCTTGGACAGCTGTGGCTCGGGCGCGATCTGCAGGTTGGCGCACAGCGGATCGAGCGCGGCGGCCAGCGCGTCGACCACCAGCTGATGTTCGTGGCGGTTCTTCGCCGAATCGGCCAGCGCGGCCCCGCTGGCCGCGTCGTCGTCCGGATCGGGCAGCCGTGGCGCCGAACCCGCGAACGGCCGGCACAGCACCTGATCACCACGCCGGGCCACCAGCAGTTCGGGGCTGGCGCCCACCAGCACGGTCCCGGAGAATCCCTCACCGGCCGCGGACAGGTCGACCAGATACTTCGTCGCCTGGGCGTCGGCGGCAGCCAGCGCATTGAGCACGCTGCGGGCGTCCAGCGGTCCGTCGGCGCTGAGCTGCAGGGCCCGCGCCAGCACCACCTTGTGCAGCGGATTGCCGCTGTCGCGCAACTGCTCGATCGCAGTGGCGATTCGGGCGCGGTGCGCCTCGGCCTCGGGCACCAGTTCGGCGACCGTCACGGCGGGCAGTTCACGGTGCGGCCAGTGCGGCATCGCGTCGCTGAAACGCACCGACTGGGGCCGGATCAGGGCCGCCGGCTTGGACGTGTCGAACGGCAACGCGCCTACCACGATCGACGCGCTGTGCGAGGCCAGTGCGGCCCGGGCGTCGCCGATCTGGCCGAACGCCGTGTGCACCCCGTCGGCGACGAGCGCACCGTCCGGGCCGGCCAGGACGAACGTGGGTTCGCGGGTCACGCCGACGTGGCCGGGTCGGGATGGCCCGTCAACCCCAGAGCGGTCAACTGGCGAACCCCGTGTTCGAAGCCGCACACGGCGATCGAGACCGCGGGCATGGCGAAGCGGATGCCCTCGTAGACGGGCTGCTCGATCCACCGGGTGATGACAGCGCGGGAGAAGTGCCCGTGGCCGACGAACACCACGTCGCGGGTTTCCAGGTGCGTAAGCGCCAGCGCGATCGCCTTGTCGGCGCGCTCACACACCTGCGCCGAGGTCTCCCCGCCCGGGCAACCGTGCGTCCACACCAGCCAGTTCGGCACCGCCTTGCGGATCTCGACGGTCGTGGTGCCCTCGTAGTCGCCGTAATCCCATTCGCTGATCAGTGGATTGACCTCGTCGATGGTCAGGCCGGCCAACTCGGCGGTGGTCTGGGCGCGCACCCGGGGGCTGCACACCACGTAGGGATCCTGCAGCGCCATCTGGCTCAGCGTGTCGGCCGCGGCCTGGGCCTGCCCGCGGCCGTGAGGGGTCAGGTCGAGCTCGGTCCGGCTGGTGTGCTTGCCGGTCTTCGACCACTCCGTCTCGCCATGACGGAGCAGGATCAGCCGGTGCTCGGTGAGGGCCACACCGACCGATTCTGCCGCACCCGCTACCGCGACAGGGGTGTGCGGGTCAAACAAGATTGGGTACAGCAGGGATCATGACAGGATGGGAAGCGTGACGCGGGTACTTGCTGTCGCCAATCAAAAGGGTGGGGTCGCCAAGACCACGACGGTGGCATCGCTGGGTGCGGCGATGGTGGAGCTGGACAAACGGGTGCTGCTCGTCGACCTCGACCCACAGGGATGTCTGACCTTCTCGCTGGGCCAGGACCCCGACAAACTGGCGGTGTCGGTGCACGAGGTGCTGCTCGGCGACGTCGAACCCGACGCGGCGCTGGTCAGCACCGCCGAGGGAATGACGTTGCTGCCGGCCAACATCGACCTCGCCGGCGCCGAGGCCATGCTGCTGATGCGGGCCGGCCGGGAGTACGCGCTCAAACGCGCGCTGGCCAAGGTCGCCGACTCCTTCGACGTGGTCATCATCGACTGTCCGCCGTCGCTGGGGGTGCTGACCCTCAACGGACTGACCGCCGCCGACGACGTGATCGTGCCGCTGCAGTGCGAGACGCTGGCCCACCGCGGCGTCGGGCAGTTCCTGCGCACCATCAACGACGTCCAGCAGATCACCAATGCCGACCTGACGCTGCTGGGTGCGCTGCCGACGCTGTACGACTCGCGCACCACGCACAGCCGTGACGTGCTGCTCGACGTCGCCGACCGGTACTCGCTTCCGGTCATCGCCCCGCCCATTCCCCGCACGGTGCGCTTCGCCGAGGCCAGCGCATCGGGTTCGTCGGTGCTGACCGGTCGCAAGAACAAGGGCGCGCTGGCCTACCGGGAACTGGCAACCGCGCTGCTCAAGCACTGGAAGAACGGCAAGGGACTGCCCACCTTCACCCCGGAGGTGTGAGAGCGCCCTCCGAAGTTCAGTCCGTCGGCCTGGGAGAGGGCGAGGAGCGGGGCTAGGAGAGGGCGACGAGCTCGTCCCCGCGCTGCTCGAGCACCGTCGAGCCCGCCACGCCCGGCACCACCGGGCCCGCTGCGGGCGGCCGCTGCAGCGGAATGTGTTTCTCGCCGGCCCCGGTCGCCGTATCGAACACGTCGTAGCCGCTGCTGACCGGCACCAGCAACTTGCCGGCCATCGTCGTCGCCGGACCCACCGGCGCATTCGGTCCGACCGCCTGCACGGTGTACTTGTACTGAAGGTCGTTGGCCGAGAAGACCATCACGCTGTCACCGGTCCACCACGTGATCAGGTCCCCGCTGCGGGTGGTGATCGCGTCGTCGACCGGGGGACCGCTGACCACGGTGCTGTCGGTTACCGCGCCGGTCTCGTCGACGATGTCCACCCGCGGCTTGGGGGTGGGCACGTACACGGCGGTCAGCGTGTCGGCCACCGCCACCACCCGGGCCCCGGTGCCGTCGCTGACGCCCTTCTGCTGGACGTACTTGACTTCCGGGGTGTCCTCCTCGTCGGACGGACGCAGCAGCGTCAGGCGCAGGTCGGACTGGTTGGCGCAGGATTCCAGCACCGACACCGCCGCCGAACTGGCCGCCGCGGAAACGAACCGGCACAGCGGCGACGCGGGCACCCCGGGTTTGATGGGTGCGTCCAGCGCGCCGTAGCTGAGCATCCGCACCATGTCCGACCGCCACATCTCCAGCCGGGTGTCGCCGGCCGAGAGCACCGTCGTGCCGTCGGCCGACAGCGTCACGTGATCATCGGCGTAACTCGACCGGGCCGGGCCCCGGGTTCCGGTCTTGGCGTCGATGGTGCTGACCTGCCCACATCCGCGCCCATCGGGATAGACCGCGACGGCGTAGTTGTAGACCCAGGTGACCCCGCACAGCGGGAGATCACGCGCGTAGCTCCACAGCGTCTCTCCGGTGGCGGGATCACGGCCCTGCACGGCCTGGCCGTCGCCGGTCACCACCGCCCCGCCGACCACGATCGGCCGGCTGGTCGCGTCACTGGCCGCCTCCCAGCGTCGGGTCAGCGAATCGGGTACCGCGGTCGCGGGTTCCAGTGCCGGGACCGGGCTGGCTGCCGGACGGCTTTCGGTCGCCCGGGCGTCACTGGTCCACCACACGACGCCCGCGACGACCGCGATTACGACGGCGATCGCCACCGCAGCGATGATGTCGCCTCGCGTGCGGCGCTCAGGTTTGACCATCGCGCGGTGTCTCGGGCCGGCTAGTTCGCGGCCGAAGCCTTGCTGGGACGGCGACGCCGGCGCCGGCGACCCGAGCTGGGCGCCTCACCCTGCTCGGGGGAGGCCGCCTCACCGCCGGTGGCGGCACTCGGTGCGCTCTGCTCGCCGCCTTCGGGGTGGCTGCCCACCGGCTTGCCGCCGCGGGTGCGCCGCCGGCTGCGGTTCCGTCGGGCCGGCTTGTCCTCGGTGCTCTCGCCCGAGCTGCGCCGCGACGACTGGGTGCGGGTGCCCCCTGCCGAGCGGGTGCCGCTGGCGCTGCGCGCCTTGCCTATCGTGCCGCCGGCCTCGGCGGGGATGTTGAGCTCTTCGTACAGGTGCGGCGAGCTCGAGTAGGTCTCCGCCGGCTCAGGGGTGTCCAGCCCCAGCGCCTTGTCGATCATCGACCAGCGCGGCAGCTCGTCCCAGTCGACCAGTGTGACCGCGATGCCCGTCTTACCGGCTCGGCCGGTGCGGCCGATCCGGTGCACGTAGGCCTGCTCGTCCTCGGGGATCTGGAAGTTGATGACGTGGGTGATGTCGTCGATGTCGATTCCGCGTGCTGCCACGTCCGTGGCCACGAGCACGTCCACCTCGCCGGTGCGGAACGACTTCAGCGCCTTCTCCCGGGCCCCCTGGCCGAGGTCGCCGTGCACCGCCCCGACCTTGAACCCGCGCTCGGCGAGCTCGTCGGCCACCTTCTGCGCGGTCCGCTTGGTGCGGGTGAAGATCATCGTGGCTCCGCGGCCCTCGGCCTGCAGGATGCGGCTGACCATCTCGACCTTGTCCAGGGCGTGGGCGCGGTACGCGAACTGCTCGGTGGTGTCGTGGGTGGCCGACGAGTGCGGCGCCTCGGCGCGGATGTGCGTCGGCTGGGTCATGAAGGTGCGGGCCAGCGTGATGATCGGATCCGGCATGGTCGCCGAGAACAGCATCGCCTGCCGCTTGTCGGGGATCTGCTTGAGGATGCGCTCGATGTCGGGCAGGAAGCCCAGGTCGAGCATCTCGTCGGCCTCGTCGAGAACCAGGGTCGAGAGCCCGCCGAGCTGCAGGTGACCCTGCTGGGCCAGGTCGAGCAGTCGGCCCGGCGTCCCGACGACGACGTCGACGCCCTTCTGCAGCGCCTCGATCTGCGGCTCGTAGGGGCGCCCGCCGTAGATGGCGGTCACCGTCAGCTTGCGGGTGTCATCGGCCATCAGATACTTCGAGGCGCCCAGGAGGTCCTCGTAGACCTGGATGCACAGCTCGCGGGTCGGGACGACGACCAGGGCGCGGGGGATGCCGGTCAGCGGCCGGTCGCTGTCGGAGGAGATCCGATGCAGCAGGGGTACGCCGAACGCGAAGGTCTTGCCCATACCGGTGCGGGCCTGGCCGATCAGATCGTCGCCGGCCAGGGCCAGCGGCAGCGTCAGCTCCTGGATGGCGAAGGGGTGCTCGATGCCGTTCTCGGCGAGCGCGCGCACGATCTCGTCGCGGACGCCGAGCTGGGCGAAGGAGGGGTTGGGATGCGTGGTCACAGGGGTCATAGAGGTAGACGAAGCCTTTCGATTCAATCCTCATGCGGTTCACGCGCGCACGAGTAGAGAAGAAAACTTCGTCGGGCCCTGCACTGAGTGGGCGGGCCGCCGTCGTGCACGCACATTTCCAAGGTGTCTACGCGAAATGCGCCGACCTGACCTGGTTCGATCTGCCGACTTTCACGCCGACACCGGTACCCATGGTAGCTGGTCGCATCGCTCTTGGGTCCAGCCGGGCCGTGGCGGTTAGAGTTGGCCCATGACTTCGACGCCGTCCGCGGCCGCCTCCACCGGATCCACGGGCGCCTCCACGGAACCGTCGAAGGCCCCGGCGGCGACCGCGGAGCACCCCGGCGTCATCGAGTTGTTCGCGTTGCTCGCCTACGGCGAGGTGGCCGCGTTCTACCGACTGACCGACGAGGCGCGAATGGCGCCCAACCTGCGGGGACGCATCAACATGGCCAGCATGGCGGCCGCCGAGATGAACCACTACGAGGTGCTGCGCGACGCGCTGGAGCGCCGCGGGGTCGACGTGGTCCCGGCGATGACGCGCTACGCCTCGGCGCTGGAGAACTATCACCGGCTCACCACGCCGAGCACGTGGCTGGAGGCACTGGTCAAGACCTACGTCGGGGACGCGCTGGCCGCCGATTTCTACCTCGAGATCGCCGGGTCGATGCCCGGTGAGGTCGGCGACGTGATCCGCTCGGTGCTCTCGGAGACCGGGCATTCACAGTTCGTCGTCGGCGAGGTCCGCGCCGCGGTCACCGCCAGTGACCGGCAACGGCACCGGCTGGCGTTGTGGTCGCGGCGCCTGCTCGGCGAGGCGATCACGCAGGCCCAGTACGTGCTGGCCGATCACGACGAGCTGGTGGACCTGGTGATGTCCGAGGGCGGCCTGTCGCAGATGACGGACTTCTTCGACAAATTGCAGAACACCCACCAGGCCCGGATGCGCGAGCTCGGGCTGGCCTGACCTACCGGGTGCAGTTGGTGATGATCGAGTTGCTGTTCTGCGACGCGATCAGGTTCCCGCCGGCGTCGGTGATGCTGCAGTTGAGCTGACCCCGCACGCTGGTGGCGGTCACCGAACTCAACGTCACACCCGGGTCCAGCACCACGGTCTTCGACCAGGGCAGCGCGACGTTCAACTCGGTTTGCAGCGCACCCTGCTGGTCGGTGTAGATGACGGTCACCAGGTCGATGAGCTCGCGGTTGCCGGTCACCCGGTACGTGATGGTGCCGGGAGCGGCGGCCGGCGCCGCCGACGGCGCCGGCGGCGCCTCGACGCTGGGTGTCACGGTGGTGATCGTCTCGGCGGGCAGCGACCGGGTCGGCGGTGCGGCCGCACGCGGTGCCTGGCTGGGAGCCGGGGCGGCGCTCGAGGTGGCCAGCTGGGAGGTGACGGTGGCCGAGACCGAGCCGCTGTCGCCGCCGCTGAGGATCAGGCTGGTGGCGATGACCGCGACGAACAGCACGGCGCCCGCGATGCCGCCGATCCACATCCAGCGGCGGTCGATGTGGGACTCGTCGATCTCGTCGTCGTCGTACCCGTCGTCGTCCTGGTAGCCGTCGTCGTAACGGTCGTAGTCCTCGGGCGCGTAGGGGTCGTATCCGTCGTCGAGATAGCGCGGGTACACGTCGGTGTCCCGGTCGGCATCGGGGCCGGCGCCGTACGGTCCGTCGACGTCCTCGAAGTCCCGTGTGCCCGTCCCGGAGCGGTAGCGGATCCGCTCGGTGGGCGTCAGAGAGTACGGCGATTGTGCGGTGTACGGCCTGTTCATGCAGCTGTCCCAGTCGTCTCGTGCGTGTGCCGGGGCTGATGCTATCGAGGCGAAAGTGACGGATGAGGCTGACGCGCCTTCTGCGCGGTCACGGTCGGGACTCGGTTCGATAGCCCCTGTGTCGCGGCGGTCGCAATGGGTGTTCGCTGACCGCGAAGGTCCCGGCGCGGCGCGTGCGGCCCGGCGTCGATTAGCCTTCCTGCTGAGACACGAGCAGACGACGGAAGGGTGCTCACGTGGAGGTCAAGATCGGTGTCACCGACAGCCCGCGCGAATTGATCCTCAACAGCGCGCAGACACCGGCGGAGGTGGAGAAGGCGGTCGGTGACGCGCTGGCCGCCGCATCGGGCGTGTTGGCCTTGACCGACGAGAAGGGGCGACGCTTCATCGTGCAGGCCGCGCGCATCGCCTACGTCGAGATCGGTGCGGCCGACGCCCGGCGCATCGGATTCGGGGTGGGCGCGGCGGCCGCCGACGCGGCCAATGCCGCCGGCTGAGGCCACGTCAGCGCACGAACGGCATTCCCTGCAGCCCAGCTGCGTGGAATGCCGTTCTCGCGTCGGGCCGTTCGCGCCGGGGCCCGCGGAGAGCAGGACCGGGTGAGATCAGGACCGGGTCAGCGGCACGTGTGACAACCCGCCCCAGATGAACTGCACGGTGCCCTCCACGGCGTCGTCCTTGTCGATCGGACGCTCGTTGTTGAGCCAGTAGCGGGCGGAGTCGACGCTGATGCTGACCAGACCGACCGCGATCATCCGGGCGCGATGCGGTTCCAGCCCGGAATCGTGGCTGATCAAGTCGAACACCGCGTCGGTGCACGATTCGGTGGCCACCTTGACCTGGGCGGCCACCTGCGGCTCGGTGACGTAGTCGTTCTCGAAGATCAGCCGGTAGCCCTGGCTGTCGTGCTCGATGAAATCGAAGAACGCCTCCACCGCCGCACGGACTCGCTGCCGGTTGTCGGTGGTGGTCCGCAGCGCTTGGCGCACGCCGGAGACCAGGTTGTCCACGTGGCGCGCCAGCACAGCCAGATACAGCTCGACTTTCGACGAGAAATGCTGGTAGAGCACCGGTTTGCTGACACCGGCCCGGTCGGCGATCTCATCCATACCTGCGGCGTGGTAGCCGCGGTCGACGAACACCTCGCTGGCCGCGGCCAGCAACTGGCCGCGGCGTTCGTCGCGGGGCAACCGGTTGCCGCGGCGGGCGCCACCGGCGCTGGGCAGCCCGGTACCAGTGGCGGGCTGACCCCCTCGCCGCTGCGCCGTCTTGGCAAGATCTCTCATCAGAACCTCGAGTCCTGCCGGCGCGACCGGCACGGTGAATTCGCTTCGCACTGACACTACTACCGTCACGGGGACCTTCGCGGAAGGGCGGGTCCGGCCCGCCCAGCGCGCCGGGCGGTGGCGCGCCGGGAGTGGAAGTCCGTTGACCTGTGTCATCCTGTTCCGGTGACCTACGACTCCCGCGCGCGAGGAGGGCAGACGGGTCCGGAGCATCGCGGGGGCGGTCGCGTCCCCGTGCTCCGCGATGAGTGGCGCGAGCCCCTTCGCGCCCAGCGCGACCCGCTGGCTGAAGCGTCCGGCCGGGTCAGGTCGAACCGCGACGAGCGCAAGCGCTGGCGCAAGCAGACCTGGATCGGTCGGTTCGTCTCCACCTACGGATGGCGGGCCTACGCGCTGCCGGTGTTGGTCGTGCTGACCGCGGTGGTTCTCTATCAGACCATCACCGGGACCTCGGCGCCGCGCGCTCTCGAGGAGGAAGGCCCCGTCCAGGGCCCCCCGACGATCGGGGTGCCCAGCACCGCCATCATCGGCGCACCGCCCAAGGGCCTGACCGAATTCGACGCCAACCTGCCCACCGGGATCCTGCCCGAGGGCGGCCCCTTCACCCCGATGGGTGCGGGCACCTGGCGCGTCGTGCCCGGCGGGACACCGCAGGTCGGGGAGGGCACCACGAAGGTGTTCACCTACACCGTCGAAGTCGAAGACGGCGTCGACACCACCAGCTACGGCGGCGACGAGGGATTTGCGCGGATGGTCAGCGAGACGCTGGCCAACCCGAAGAGCTGGACCCACAACCCTCAGTTCGCGTTCGTCCGGACGGATGCGGCCTCCGGGGTGCAGCCGGACTTCCGGGTGTCGCTGACCTCTCCGATGACGGTGCGGGAAGCCTGCGGCTATGACATCCAGCTGGAGGCGTCCTGCTACAACCCGGTGTACCAAGGACAGCCGAGGGTGCTGCTCAACGAGGCCCGCTGGGTGCGCGGGGCGGTGCCGTTCCAGGGCGACATCGGCTCCTACCGGCAGTACCTGATCAACCACGAGGTCGGCCACGCGATCGGGTACCAGCGCCATGAGCAGTGCGCCGAAGACGGTGAACTGGCGCCGGTGATGATGCAGCAGACGTTCTCCACCAGCAACAACGACGCGGCGCGCTTCGACCCCGGCACGGTCACCGCCGACGGCAAGACCTGCCGCTTCAACCCCTGGCCGTACCCCATCGCCTGACCTTTCCGCGCCCTCCTTCCGCGACCTCCTTCCGCGGACTTGTTCCGCGAGCGCGCGGGTTTGTGCGGCGACACGCCGGAAATCCTGTACATCAGCGCGCCCTCGATGGCTCTGAGCACGCGGGAAGTGCCAGACCCTCGTTGCTGTTGAATCACGTACCTGCTGAGATGATGGCAAGAGCCAACCAAGGAGATATTCGGTGTCAACACCGCTGCCGCCGCTGGTAGAGCCCGCGGCTGAGCTCACCCGCGAAGAGGTGGCCCGCTACAGCCGCCACCTGATCATCCCTGACCTCGGTCTGGACGGGCAGAAGCGACTGAAGAATGCGCGCGTGCTGGTGATCGGCGCCGGCGGACTCGGCTCGCCGACCCTGCTCTACCTCGCCGCCGCAGGCGTCGGGACGATCGGCATCGTCGAGTTCGACGAGGTCGACGAATCCAACCTGCAGCGCCAGATCATCCACGGCCAGTCCGACATCGGCCGGCCCAAGGCCCAGAGTGCCCGCGACTCGATCCTGGAGGTCAACCCGCTCGTCGAGGTGCGGCTGCACGAGTTCCGCCTCGAGCCCGACCGCGCGGTGAACCTGTTCAAGCAGTACGACCTGATCCTCGACGGCACCGACAACTTCGCCACCCGTTACCTGGTCAACGATGCCGCGGTGCTGGCGGGCAAGCCTTACGTGTGGGGCTCGATCTACCGGTTCGAGGGTCAGGTGTCGGTGTTCTGGGAGGACGCTCCCGATGGTCTGGGCTTGAACTACCGCGACCTCTACCCGGAGCCGCCGCCACCGGGAATGGTGCCCTCCTGCGCGGAGGGCGGCGTGCTGGGCATTCTGTGCGCGTCGATCGCGTCGGTGATGGGCACCGAGGCGATCAAGCTGATCACCGGCATCGGCGACCCGCTGCTCGGCCGGCTGATGGTCTACGACGCGCTGGACATGACGTACCGCACGATCAAGATCCGCAAGGATCCCTCGACCCCGAAGATCACCGAGCTGATCGACTACGAGGAATTCTGCGGCGTCCTGACCGACGAGGCCTCCGAAGCTGTGCTCGATTCCACCGTCACGCCGCGCGAGCTGCGTGAACTGCTGGACTCCGGCAAGAAGTACGCCCTGATCGACGTGCGCGAACCGGTGGAGTGGGACATCAACCGCATCGACGGCGCCGAGCTGATCCCCAAGTCGGCCATCGAGGCCGGCGACGGTCTGGCCAAGCTGCCCCAGGATCGGGTGCCGGTGCTGTACTGCAAGACCGGGGTGCGCTCGGCCGAGGCGCTGGCGGTCATCAAGAAGGCCGGATTCAACGACGCGATGCATCTGCAGGGCGGGATCGTGGCCTGGGCCAAGCAACTCGAACCCGACATGGTGATGTACTAACGCTGGGTTCGCCCCCGCTGCGCTTAGGCTGTTTCGGTGACCGCCGAGCGCCCGCCCGACCATGTGCTTGCGGCGTTCGGGCTGTCCGGGGTGCGCCCGGCGCCTCTCGGCTCGAGCTGGGAGGGCGGCTGGCGGTGCGGCGAGGTGGTGCTCTCACTGGTTGCCGACCATGCGCGTGCCGCGTGGTCGGCGAAGGTCCGGGAGACGCTGTTCGTCGACGGGGTGCGGCTGGCCAGGCCGGTCCGCTCCACCGACGGCCGTTACGTGGTCGCCGGCTGGCGCGCCGACACCTACGTCGCGGGTACGCCTGAACCGCGCCACGACGAGGTGGTCTCGGCCGCGGTGCGGCTGCACGAGGCGACGGCCAAACTGGAGCGGCCGCGGTTTCTGACCCAACCGCCGGTGGCGCCGTGGGCTGACGTGGACGTGTTCATCGCCGCTGACCGGGCGGCCTGGGAGGAGCGACCCCTGCATGCGCTCCCGCCCGGAGCGCGGGTGGCCCCCGGCACCGCCGACGGAGAGAAGTCCGTCGAGTTGATCAACCAGCTTGCCGCCCTGCGTCGTCCCACCAAGAGCCCCAGCCAGCTGGTGCACGGAGACCTCTACGGCACCGTGCTGTTCGCGGGCACTGCCGCGCCGGGCATCACCGACATCACTCCGTACTGGCGCCCGCCCGCGTGGGCGGCGGGCGTCGTCGTCGTCGACGCGCTGTCGTGGGGTGGCGCCGACGATGGACTCATCGAGCGATGGGCGCCGCTGCCCGAGTGGCCGCAGATGTTGTTACGCGCGTTGATGTTCCGGCTGGCGGTACACGCGCTGCATCCGCGTGCGACCGCGGCGGCATTCCCGGGGCTCGCCCGCACCGCGGCGCTGGTTCGGTTGGCGCTGTAGCGGCGCGGGCGCGTCGGGTTGAACTCTGCGTCGCGAACGTGCATTCCCCGTCGTGGTGCAGCGCGTTCCACTACCGAGGGTGCACCCTCGCGGTTCAGAAGCGGTGTCGGCACTCGCTGAGCGGAATGCGGCCGTGACGGGTGAGCACCCCCTCGGCGCGCAGCAGTTCGAGTTGCCGGCTGTGCAGATGCGGCGCTGGTTTCCCCGACGCGGGCACCACCCGGTGCCAGGGCAGGTCGGCGGAATCGGTACGCATGATCCACCCGACGATTCGGGGGCTGGAAAGGCCTGCGGCGATGGCGATGTCACCGTACGTCACCACCTTGCCCGACGGCACCGCAGCGACGAGTGCGCGGACCGTCTCGACCTGCTCGTCGGTGATCGCCGCCACGGTCAGCTCAGATGATCGCGGACCAACGCGGCGGTATCCGCGGGCCTCGCCTGGGCGACCATGTGATCGCAATCCCACTCCAGCAGCTGGAAATCGGAGCCGAGTCGATCGGAGAGTCCGGCGATCAGCGTGTCGCTGGCATACGGCGGTTCGACCTTCTTCGCCCGCACCAGCGTGGTGCGGATCCCGTTGGGAGGCAGTACGACCGGGCGCGCCAACTCGCTCCAATAGGACAGCATCGCCGGGATGTTGATCCGCCATCCGCTGCGGCCGTTGGGCAGCGCCACGAGGTGCTCGTCGAGTTCGCGCTCCACCTCGGCGGGCTCGACCTCGCCCCAGGACCCGTCCACCTTCTCCGCACGGGCCTCGTCGCGGTCGGTGTAATCCGGGGAATCGAACATGGCGTCGGCGACATCGCGCATCCGGTCGCCGTCGAGGCCGACGGCGGGGTCCAGCAACACCAGCCCCGACACCAGGTCGGGCCGTGCCGCAGCGAGATTGAGCGCTATCGCGCCGCCGAACGAGTGACCGACCACCACGGCCGGCTCACCGCCGCCACCGTCGAGCAGGGCGGTCAGCGCGCTGACGTTCTGGTCGATGGTCCACGGCGCCGCCCACGTCGAGCGGCCGTGCCCGATCAGATCCGGGGCCGCGACGGAGACGTCGGCGAGGAACCGCTGGGCCAGCGTCATCCATCGCTGACCGTGCCCGGTCAGTCCGTGGATCGCCAGAACCTGGGCCGGGCGGTTCGGACCGAAATGGTGCACGTTCAGATCGCTCACCGGGTCGATGCTGCCAGGCTCTGCGCCGGCCGGCCAAGTCTGTCGGTGCCCCGTGATGTCATGCCCTCATGTCCGCTCCACACGCCGAACTCGCCGGGTCTGGCTTCACCGGGTCTGAATTCATCGAGGCGTCGCTGACCCGGCCCGACGTCCGCGGGACGGTTCGCGTGGTCGGCGGCCCCGGAACCGGCAAGAGCAGCCTGTTGGTGAACACCGCCGCCGCTCACCTGAACGCCGGGCGGGACCCGGAATCGGTTCTGCTGCTGACCGGTTCGGCCCGCCTCGGGGCGCGGGCCAAAGCCGAGATCACCGCGACGCTGCTGGCAGCGGGGGGTGATGCGGTGATCCGTGAACCGCTGGTGCGGACCGTGCACTCCTACGCGTTCGCGGTGCTGCGGCTGGCCGCTCAGCGCAACGGCAGCCCTCCGCCCCGGCTGATCACCAGCGCCGAGCAGGACGGGATCATCCGCGAACTGCTCGCCGGCGATGTCGAAGACGGCGAGGCCTCACCGGTGCGCTGGCCCGCCGCACTACGGCCGGCACTGAGCACCGTGGGCTTCGCCACCGAGCTGCGCGACCTGCTGGCTCGATGCAACGAACGCGGGGTCGATCCGCTGGATCTACAGCGGCTGGGCCGCCGCGCCGACAGGCCGGAGTGGCGGGCGGCGGGGCGCTTCGCGCAGGCCTACGAGCAGATCATGCTGCTGCGCTCCGCGGTGGGCATGGCTGCGCCGCAGGCCACCATTCCCGCGCTGGGTGCGGCCGAACTCGTGGGCGCGGCGTTGGATGCGTTCGCGATGGATCCCGATCTGCTGGCCGCCGAACGTGCCCGCATCACGCTGTTGTTGGTCGACGACGCACAGCACCTCGACCCGCAGGCGGCGCGGCTGGTGCGGGTGCTCGCCGAAGGTGCCGAGCTCACCGTGCTGGCCGGCGACCCCCGCCAGACGGTGTTCGGCTACCGCGGCGCCGACCCGGTATTGCTGCGCGGTGAGGGGACCGAACTCAGGCTGGACCGGTCGTACCGGTGCTCAACCGCCGTTGCCGACGCGGTGGCGACGATGGCGCGCAAACTCCCTGGTCTGGAACCGGCCTGGGAGTTCTCCGGAACGGACGAGGAGGGCGCGGTGGAGGTGCGGATCGCGGCGTCTGCGCATGCGGAGTCCGCCCTGATCGCCGACGCGCTGCGGCGCGCTCATCTCGCAGACGGCGTGCCGTGGCATCGCATGGCAGTGATCGTGCGGTCGATGCCGCGGATGGGCGCCGCGTTGAGCCGGACTTTGGCGGCCGCCGGTGTGCCGGTGGACCTGCCCCAGCCGGCGGCGCCGCTGGCCGATCAACCGGCGGTCCGGGCGTTGATGACGGTCCTGGAGGCCACCGCGACAGGTCTCACCGCCGACGCGGCGCTCGCGCTCGTGACCGGACCACTGGGGCGGGTCGACCCGGTCTCGCTGCGGCGGTTGCGCCGTGCGCTGCGCCGCGCCGACGGGGAGGCCACCGCGGACTTCGGTGCCCTCCTGGTGGACGCGCTGGATCGCGACCGCAGCGAGCTTCCCGAGGATCTGGCCCGCGCGCTGCGCCGGGTCCGCACCGTGCTGGTCGCCGCCCGCCGCAGCGCGCAGCAGGATGCCGACCCGCATCACACGCTCTGGCAGGCGTGGAACCGCTCGGGTCTGCAGCGGCGCTGGCTGACAGCCAGTGAGCGCGGCGGGCCGAGCGGCGCCCAGGCCGACCGTGACCTCGACGCGGTCACCGCGATGTTCGACGTTGCCGAACGCTACGTCGCCCACACCGCGGGCGCGTCGCTGCGCGGCCTCATCGATCACATCGAGGCCCTGACACTGCCGCCGATGCGGCGCGACGACCGCCCCGATGCCGACGCGGTCGCGGTGCTCAGTGCGCACTCGTCGCTCGGTCGGGAGTGGGATTTCGTGGTCATCGCCGGTGTGCAGGAGGGGCTGTGGCCGAACGTCGCGCCGCGCGGTGGAGTGCTCAACACCCAGTCTCTCGTAGACGTGATCGACGGCGTGGCCGAGCCCGGGCAGCGGAGTCTGTCGAGTCGCGCGCCGCTGCTGGCCGAGGAGCGACGGTTGCTGTTGACCGCGATGGGTCGGGCCCGCCGACGGTTGTTGGTGACGGCCGTCGACAGTGGCGGCGGCGACGACGCCATGCTGCCGTCCGCGTTCGTCGACGAACTCGCCGCGCTGAGCGGCGAGCCCGACGCTGATCCGCCGGCACCGATCCGTGCCCCGCGGGTTCTCGCGCCGTCGGCGCTGGTGGGGCGGCTCCGCGCGGTGGTGTGCGCACCGGAAGGCGCGGTCGAGGATGGTGAACGGGACTGCGCCGCAGCCCAGTTGGCGCGGCTGGCCCAGGCGGGTGTGCCCGGGGCGGATCCGGCCTCGTGGTACGGCATGCGGGAGGTGTCCAGCAGCGAGCCGATGTGGGACGACAACGGCCATGTCGTGACGCTGTCGCCGTCGACGCTGCAGATGCTCTCGGATTGTCCGCTGCGCTGGCTGCTCGAGCGCCACGGCGGAGCGCGGGCCGCTGATGTGCGCTCGGCACTGGGATCGCTGGTGCACGCGCTGGTCTCCGACAGCACCAGATCTGAGGCCCAGGTGCTCGGTGCGCTCGAGAAAGTCTGGGACCAGCTGCCGTTCGATGCGCAGTGGCACGCCGACAACGAACGCGCCCGCCACCTGGAGATGCTGTCGACCTTCACCACCTGGCGCGCGAACACGCGCGGTGAGCTCACCGAGGTCGGCACCGAGATCGACGTCGACGGCGAAGTGGTCGCGGCTGGGGAGGATTCACCCGCGGTGCGGGTGCGCGGTCGGCTCGACCGACTCGAACGCGACAGCGAGGGCAGGTTGGTCGTGGTGGACCTCAAGACCGGCAAGTCACCGGTCACCAAGGACGACGCGCAGAACCACGCTCAGTTGGCGATGTACCAGCTGGCCGTCGCCGCCGGCCTGCTCGCCGACGGCGACGAACCCGGTGGCGGCCGGTTGGTCTACCTCGGCAAGACCTCCGGCGGCAGCGCCGCCCAACGCGACCAGGATGCGCTGACCCCGCAGGCCCGCGACGAGTGGCGGGCACGCGTAGCGCAGGCCGCCGGCGCCACCCGGGGCCCGGACTTCGTCGCTCGCGTCAACGACGGCTGCGCGCACTGTCCGGTGCGCACCATGTGCCCCGCTCTCAACGCCGACACCGACGGAGGGTCCTCGCAATGAGCCCGCACTACAGTCCCGCTGAGCTCGCTGACGCACTGGGGCTTTTCGCCCCGACCGAGGAGCAGGCCGCGGTCATCGCCGCTCCGCCGGGCCCGCTGGTGGTGATCGCCGGTGCCGGCGCAGGCAAGACCGAGACGATGGCCGCGCGGGTGGTCTGGTTGGTGGCCAACGGGTACGCCCGCCCCGGCGAGGTGTTGGGGCTGACGTTCACCCGCAAGGCCGCCGGGCAGCTGCTGCGCCGGGTGCGCGCCAGGCTGGCCCGCCTCGCCGGTGCGGGCCTGGCGATCCCCGGTGCTCTCGACGGGCCCGGCATGGCCGCCGATCCCGTCACCGTCGGCACCTACCATGCGTTCGCCGGCACGCTGCTGCGCGAGTACGGCCTGCTGCTGCCGGTCGAGCAGGACACCCGGTTGCTCGGCGACACGGAACTGTGGAAGCTGGCCTACCGGGTGGTCTGTGAGCATCCGCGGGCGCTCGACACCGACAAGTCTCCGGCGTCGGTGACCGCGATGGTGCTCAAACTCGCCGGGCAGCTCTCCGAGCATCTGGTGGACACCGATCAACTCCGCGACACCCATGGGGAGCTCGAGCGGCTGGTGCACACGTTGCCCGCCGGTCGCTATCAGCGGGACCGCGGTCCCAGCCAATGGCTGCTGCGGATGCTGGCCACCCAGACCGAACGCACCGCGCTCGTCCCGCTCATCGACGAACTGCATCGCCGGATGCGCGAGCACCGTGTCATCGACTTCGGCATGCAGATGGCCTCCGCCGCGCAGCTGGCGTCGCGCTTCCCGCAGGTGGGGGAACAGCTGCGACAGCGTTATCGCGTGGTGCTGCTCGACGAATACCAGGACACCGGTCACTCGCAACGGGTGGCGCTGTCGGCGTTGTTCGGCGGGGGAGCCGACGACGGCTTGGCCCTGACCGCCGTCGGTGACCCGATCCAGTCCATCTACGGGTGGCGTGGGGCTTCGGCGACCAACCTGCCCCGGTTCACCACCGATTTCCCGCAGGCGGACGGGTCGCCCGCGCCGACCCTGGAATTGCGCACCAGTTGGCGTAACCCACCCGAAGTGCTGCATCTGGCCAACGAGGTGTCCGGTGAGGCGCGCCGCCGTTCGGTCGCGGTGCGGTCACTGCAGCCGCGCCCCGACGCCGCATCCGGCACGGTGCGCGCAGCGCTGTTGTCCGACATCGTCGCCGAGCGCGAATGGCTGGCCGACGAGATGGCCCGACTGCACCGCGCCGCCGTCGAGGACACCGGTACCGCACCCACCGCCGCGGTGCTGGTGCGCCGCAACGCCGACGCCGCACCCATGGCCGAGGCCCTGAGCCGGCGGGGGCTGGCCGTCGAGGTGGTCGGCTTGGCCGGGCTGTTGGGGATATCCGAGGTCGCCGACGTGGTCGCGATGCTGCGGTTGGCCGCCGACCCGGCGGCCGGAGCGGCCGCGATGCGGGTCCTCGCCGGCCCCCGGTGGCGGCTGGGCGCCCGCGACATCGCCGCACTGTGGCACCGGGCTCTCGAGCTCGACCGCGGCACCGGACGACCGAGTGGGGCCGAACCGGAGGACATCGTCGCGCAACTGAGTTCCGACGCCGACGCGGCCTGCCTCGGTGAGGCGATCTGCGATCCCGGACAGCCGACGGCGTACTCCGCCGAAGGGCACGCCAGGATCATCGCGCTGGGCCGCGAGCTGACCGCGCTGCGCGCTCACCTCGACTGGGCGCTGCCGGACCTGGTCGCCGAGATTCGCAGGGTGCTCGGCGTGGACGCCGAGGCGCGGGCGGCCCGCCCGGTCTCGGCGGGCTGGTCGGGCACCGAGCACCTCGACGTGTTCGCCGACGTCGTCGCCGATTTCGCGGCGCGGCCCGGTGCCACGGTGGCGGGCCTGCTCGCCTTCCTCGACACCGCCCAGGAGGTGGAGAACGGTCTGGCCCCGGCCGAGGTCGCCAGTGCCGGCGACCGCGTGCAGATCTTGACGGTGCACGCGGCCAAGGGACTGGAGTGGCAGATCGTCGCCGTGCCGCACCTCAGTGCACGGGTGTTCCCGTCGACGGCGTCACCGCGAACCTGGCTGACCGATGCCGCCGACCTGCCGCCACTGCTGCGCGGGGACTGTGCGACGGTGTCCGAGCACGGCGTGCCCGTGCTGGACACCACCGATGTCAACGATCGAAAAGCGCTGTCGGACAAGATCGCCGATCACAAAAGCAGCCTGGATCAGCGGCGCACCGACGAGGAGCGCCGGCTGCTGTACGTTGCGATCACCCGGGCCGAACGCACGCTGCTGCTCTCCGGTCACCACTGGGGCGCCACCGAATCCAAACCCCGCGGCCCGTCGGCCTTCCTGTGTGAGCTCAAGGAGATCATCGACGCCGCGGCGCAGCAGGGCAGCCCGTGCGGCACCGTCGCGGTCTGGGCCGACGCTCCCGCCGAGGGCGAGGCCAATCCGTCGCGCGACCAGGTGGTCGAGGCGGTGTGGCCGGTCGACCCGGCGGCAGGTCACCGCGGCGGTGTCGTCCAGGGCGCGGCGCTGGTGTCGCAGGCGATGACGCGCGACGCGACCGTCGAGGCGGACGACCCGCACGGGTGGGCCGCCGACGTCGATGCGCTTCTCGCCGAACGCGACCACACCGCAACCCCGGTCGCCCCGACACTGCCCCCGCAGTTGTCGGTCAGCGCGATGGTCGAACTGGGACGTGAACCCGACGCCGCGGCACAACGCCTCAATCGGCGTCTGCCGCGCCGCCCGGACCCTCACGCCGCGCTGGGCACGGCGTTCCACGAATGGGTGCAACGCTACTTCCAGGCCGAGAAGCTCTTCGACCTCGACGACCTGCCCGGCGCGGTGGATGCCGACCGGCAGGACCGCGGGGAACTCGAGGAACTGCAATCCGCGTTCGCGGTATCGCCGTGGGCCGCGCGCACCCCGATCGAGGTCGAGGTGCCCTTCGACATGGTCATCGGCGAGACCGTGGTGCGCGGCCGCATCGACGCGGTGTTCGCCGACCCCGACGGTGGGGTGACGGTGGTGGACTGGAAGACCGGGGAACCGCCGTCAACACCGGAAGAACTGCAGCGCAACGCCGTTCAGCTCGCCGTGTACCGACTGGCATGGGCCGGCCTGCACGGCTGCGACGTGGCGTCGGTGCGTGCGGCGTTCCACTATGTACGCACCGGGCGCACCGTCACGCCAGACGTGTTGCCGGATTCCGACGAACTTGCGGCGCTGCTGGACCGCGCCTCCGGCGACACCGCCGCGTGAGCGCTCAGGAGGCCCGGTAGACCTTGAGCGCCTCCAGGATCATCGGCACCTGGAACGGCAACCGTGCGATCGCGACGATCCGCATCGGCAGCGACTTGCTCGGATCCTGGAACCACAGGCGCACCATGTTGACGTTGGCCGGGAACACCGAGATGTACAGCGCGACCGCAGCCAGTGCCGCCAGTCGACGCGTCTTCGGTGCCAGCAGCGCGGCGCCGATACCGACCTCGGCGACCCCGGAGGCGTACGTGTAGAACCGCGGGCTGCCCGGCAACTCCGCCGGGACGATCGAGTCGAACGGCTTGGGTGCGACGAAGTGCAGTGACCCGATACCGAGCAGCATCGCCGCCATCCGGTAGACGCGGGTAGGGGCCTGCTGCGGTGCGGATGCGTGGAGGGTCATGATTACATTGTGCTGGTGCGGCAGTTGCATACCGTGACAGGCCCCCGTGGCTAAGGGACGTCTACGCCGACGACTGAGTCGGTTCGACCAGTCGTTGACCGATCTCCCGGTCCACGCCCTGACCGACCGGGTGCAGATCCCGCAGGATCTCCCCAGCCCGTGGGTGCGGATCACCAAGCGCATCGTCATCGCGCTGGCCGTGTTGTGTGCGGTGGTGCTGATCGTCTACATCGACCGCGACGGCTACCGCGACGTCCAGGAAGACGGGCTGTCGCTGCTGGACTGCTTCTACTACGCCACGGTGTCGCTGTCGACGACCGGATACGGCGACATCACGCCGTACACCGAGACCGCTCGGCTGGTCAACGTCCTGATCATCACGCCGTTGCGGGTGGCGTTCCTGATCGTGCTGATCGGTACCACGGTCGAAACGCTGACCACCGAGTCGCGGCAGGCGTTCAAGATCCAGCAGTGGAGGAACAAATTGCGTAACCACACCGTGGTGATCGGATACGGCACCAAGGGCCGCACCGCCGTGGCCGCGATGATCGGCGACGAGGTCGCCCCCGCCGACATCGTCGTCGTCGACGAGAACCCGGCCGCGCTGGAGCGCGCCAAGACCGCGGGCCTGGTCACCGTGCGTGGCAGCGCCACCGACTCCGAGGTGTTGCGCCTGGCCAGCGCGCAGCACGCGAAGTCGATCATCGTCGCCACCAATCGCGACGACACCGCGGTGCTCGTCACCCTCACCGCGCGCGAGCTCGCCCCGAAAGCGAAGATCATCGCCGCGGTGCGCGAGGCCGAGAACCAGCATCTGCTCGAGCAGTCCGGCGCCGACTCGACGGTGGTGACCTCCGAGACCGCCGGGCGCCTGCTCGGCATCGCGGTGCAGACTCCCAGTGTCGTGGAGATGATGGAGGATCTGCTCACACCCAACGCCGGGTTCGCGATCGCCGAACGCGAGGTGACGCCCAAGGAGACGGGTGGCTCGCCACGCCACCTGCACGACCTCGTGCTCGGCGTGGTGCGCGCCAACAAGCTGATCCGCGTCGACGATCCCGAGGTCGACGCGCTGGAACTGGGCGACCGACTGCTCTACATCCGCTCGGCAGACGCCGAGCGATGAACGCGACGATCTGAGTGAACCGATGAGCTTCCGGCTGCGCAACGTTCCGCTGCTTTCCCGGGTCGGTGCCGACCGCGCCGACGCGCTGCGCACCGACATCGACGCCGCCGTGGCCGGCTGGCCCGATGCGCTGTTGCTGCGGGTGGATCGCCGCAACCAGGTGCTGATCTCCGGCGGACAGGCGGTGCTCAACGATGCCCGCGACGCCGGTGACGCGCCCCCGCAAGACGCGGTGTTCCTCGGTCGCCTCGCCGACGGCCGGCACGTGTGGGGGATCCGTTCTGACCTGCAGCCGCCGGAGGACGCACCGGTCGAGGTGCTGGATCTACGCCGCACCGGCGACGTGTTCGACGACGTCAGCGCCCAACTCGTCGCGACCGCCACGGCGCTGCTGAACTGGCATGACAGTGCCCGCTTCAGTCCCGTCGACGGAAGCCCGACCAAGCCCGTTAAAGCCGGGTGGGGACGGATCAACCCGGTGACCGGTCGCGAGGAGTTCCCCCGCATCGATCCGGCAGTGATCTGCCTGGTGCATGACGGCCACGACCGTGCCGTGCTGGCCCGGCAGACCCTGTGGCCGGAGCGGCTGTTCTCGATCCTCGCTGGATTCGTCGAAGCGGGGGAGTCGTTCGAGTCCTGTGTGGTGCGCGAGATCGCCGAGGAGATCGGGCTGACCGTCACCGACGTCGAGTATCTCGGCAGTCAGCCGTGGCCGTTCCCGCGATCACTGATGGTGGGCTTCCACGCGGTGGGAGATCCGGAGCAGGAATTCTCCTTCAACGACGGCGAGATCGCCGAGGCCGGCTGGTTCACCCGTGCCGAGATCCGCGACGCGCTGGACCGCGGGGACTGGGGATCCGGCGGCGGTGACTCACGTCTGCTGCTGCCGGGTTCCATCTCGATCGCCCGCGAGATCATCGAGTCCTGGGCCGCCCAGGACTGAGGTTGCCCGGGCTGAGGCCGCCCGGACTGAGACCGCTGCCGCTCGCGAACCGGGGGCATCGCCGCGAACGTGCGTTCCCGGTAGCGGTCGTCGCCGCGGGGCTACCGTGTATGCACGTTCGCGGCCGGGTCGGCGGCAGGGCCGAAACGGCGGCAGGGCCGAAACGGCGGCAGGGCCGGGTCGGCGGCGGGGGAGATCTCAGCCGGCCAGCTTGGCTTTGACCTGCGCACCGCTGGGGTTGGTCAGGGTGGACCCGTCGGCGAACTTCAGGGTCGGCACCGTCTGGTTGCCGCCGTTGACCGACGCCACGAACTCGGCCGCGGCCGGGTCGAATTCGATGTCGACCTCGGTGTAGGTGATGCCCTCGTTCTTGAGGATCTTCTTCAGGCGGAAGCAGTAGCCACACCACGAGGTGGTGTACATCGTGACGGTGGCGGCATCGTTGGTGCTCATAGGCCTTTCAACGTAGCCGATGCGCGATCCATGCCGTGGCGGGCCCGCATGTGTCAGGGGTCGCTGACATGATGGTCGCCATGTCCCCGACAGCCTCGCGTGATCTGCTGCTCGGCGACCTGGACGAGGAGCAGCGCGAGGCCGTGCTCGCCCCGCGCGGTCCGGTGTGCGTGCTCGCCGGCGCCGGCACGGGCAAGACCCGAACCATCACCCGCCGCATCGCTCATCTGGTGACCGCCGGGCACGTCGCGCCCGGCCAGGTGTTGGCGGTGACGTTCACCCAGCGCGCGGCGGGCGAGATGCGGGCGCGCCTGCGTGCGCTGACCACCGACGCGGGTACCGCCCCCACCGAGTCGGTGCAGGCGATGACGTTCCACGCCGCCGCACGCCGTCAGCTGGCCTACTTCTGGCCGCGCGTCGTGGGCAGCACCGACTGGCAGCTACTGGATTCCAAGTTCGCGATTGTCGCCCAGGCCGCCAACCGTTCCGGGCTGCCGACAGGCACCGACAACGTGCGGGACCTGGCCGGTGAGATCGAATGGGCGAAGGCGTCGCTGATCACGCCCGAGGGGTATCCCGACGCGGTCGCCGAGAACGGCCGCGACATCCCGTTCGATGCTGCCAAGACCGCTGCCGCCTACGCCGGATACGAGGCGCTCAAGTCACGCAGTGCGGACCTCATGCTCCTCGACTTCGACGACCTGCTGCTGCACACCGCGGCCGCGATCGAGAACGACGCGGCGGTCGCCCAGGAGTTCCGCGACCGTTACCGCTGCTTCGTCGTCGACGAGTACCAGGACGTCACCCCGCTGCAGCAGCGGGTGCTGTCGGCCTGGCTGGGCGGCCGCGACGACCTGACGGTGGTCGGTGACGCCAACCAGACGATCTACTCCTTCACCGGTGCCTCCCCGCGCTACCTGCTGGACTTCTCCCGGCGCTTCCCCGACGCCGCGGTGGTGCGCCTGGAGCGCGACTACCGCTCCACCCCCCAGGTGGTGTCGCTGGCCAACCGGGTGATCGCCGCCGCCCGTGGCCGGATGGCGGGCAGCAAGCTGCACCTGGTGGGTCAGCGCCCGCCCGGCCCGAACCCGACCTTCCAGGAGCACCCCGACGAGGCGGCCGAAGCGGCCGCGGTGGCGCGTTCCATCAAGGGGCTCATCGAATCCGGCACACCAGCCTCGGAGATCGCGGTGCTGTACCGCATCAACGCCCAGTCCGAGGTGTACGAGGAGGCGTTGACCGAGGCCGGGGTGGCATTCCAGGTTCGCGGTGGCGAGGGCTTCTTCAGCCGGCAGGAGATCCGCCAGGCCCTGCTCGCGCTGCACCGCGTCGCCGAGCGCGGCACCGACACCGACGCCACGGTGCCCGAGGTCGTGCGCGCGACACTGGAACCGCTCGGTCTGACCGCCGAGGCGCCGACGGGTACCCAGGCGCGCGAGCGGTGGGAGGCCTTGGTCGCGCTGGCCGAACTCGTCGACGACGAAGTGGCCCAACGCCCGCAGCTGGATCTGCCGAGCCTGCTCGCCGAGCTGCGCCAACGCGCCGACGCGCGCCACCCCCCGACGGTGCAGGGCGTCACCCTGGCCTCGCTGCACGCCGCCAAGGGACTGGAGTGGGACGCGGTGTTCCTGGTCGGGCTGGCCGACGGCACGCTGCCGATCTCCCATGCGTTGTCCCACGGCCCCGACAGCGAGCCGGTGGAGGAGGAGCGGCGCCTGCTGTACGTCGGAATCACCAGAGCGCGGGTGCATTTGACGCTCAGCTGGGCGCTGGCCCGTAACCCCGGCGGTCGGCAGGGGCGACGCCCGTCGCGCTTCCTCAACGGCATCGCCCCGCAGTCACAGCGTGACGACGGCCCGAGCCGCGCCCGCAAGCCGCGCGGGCCGGCGCCGCGCTGCCGCATCTGCAACGAACCGCTGACCTCGCCGCCGGCGATCATGTTGCGCCGCTGTGAGAGCTGCCCGTCCGACATCGACGAGCACCTGCTCGCCGAACTGAAGGACTGGCGGTTGCGGATCAGCAAGGAGATGAGCGTGCCCGCCTACGTGGTGTTCACCGACAACACGCTGATCGCGATCGCCGAGTCGATGCCCACCGACGACGCCGCGCTGGTGGCGATTCCGGGAATCGGCGCGCGCAAGCTCGAGCAGTTCGGTCCTGATGTGCTGGCGATGGTCAAAAGCCGCCAATCTTCGTAGAAATTGCGCCAAATATGCTGGTCAAAAATGTGTTGTCGGTTTCGGCTGCTAGCCTCTAACCTCGAGAGCACACAGACGACGGCCATGTGCGAGAGGAGGGTGCCGCGATCATGATCAGCAATTTTGCGTTTGACGGCGTAGGCGTTGCCGGCATGGCATGCACCTTCCGTGCCCCTGTCTCGGGGCATCCCGTCATCCCCGCCCGCGCCGCCGCGGCGGCTCCGCGTAAGCGACGCGCCGCCGCCCAGACGATTGCCGCGTCCGTCGGAGGCTTCTCCTAGCTAGAGCCCCTTCGCCACCAAGGCCACGGACCCGCAATCACCGGATCCGTGGCCATTGTCTTCTCCGGATCGAGAATCCGAGGAACACCTGGTCGCAGATCCATCACCAGACAGATGGCTCAAACCGATCAACGACCAGGAAGCAGAGGACTGGACATGTCTGCGACGACATGCGGGACAACCACACTGGCGGTGCCGTGTCATGTCGAGGATCCCGATCTGTGGTTCGCCGAGGACCCCCGCGATCTCGAACGCGCCAAAGAATTGTGCGCCCAGTGCCCGCTGCGCCGGGAGTGCCTGACCGCCGCGCTGGAGCGGCAGGAGCCGTGGGGCGTGTGGGGCGGCGAGATCCTCGACCGCGGCGCGATCATCGCCCGCAAGCGCCCACGTGGCCGCCCCCGCAAGGACGCCAAAGACCCTGTCGCCGCGTGACTTCCACGCGGCGGCAGGGCCTCGCCTGAAGACGCGGGCTGAACCCCGGCTGACGATTCAGGCGTTGTCGGGATCGCTGAACCCCGGCTGACGATTCAGGCGTTGTCGGGATCGCTGAAGCCCGGCACCATCTCC
>Ga0208330_1000207_pt1 | contig 33539 bp, 38 predicted proteins | sample DeeseametaMP1896_FD_184180 | JGI IMG/M metagenome (GOLD analysis project Ga0208330, IMG submission 184180) | Marine microbial communities from the Deep Pacific Ocean - MP1896 (SPAdes) | ecosystem: Environmental > Aquatic > Marine > Oceanic | place: East of Hawaii, North Pacific Ocean | collected... | reverse complement strand
GCCGAGGCTGAGGCCAACTTTTACGCGGCTCTGGAAACTGAAGACATGGCCGCGTAACTAACCAAAATCAGCCTCCGGCAAACCCGGCGCGGTTCAACTGCTCGATAGGGGCGTACCTATGGTCGCGACGCAGCTCGTCGAGGATTTGGCGCGGCATCATGCAGCGAGCGCCGCTCAAATCCCAGCACACCTAGTTGGCCCTGCTTCTCGCCCGTTCGCAGAATGGCTCACGTACATGGTGCTGGGGTTGCGCACAGGTGATCCGCTGGCAGAGCTCGTGGCGAAGGCCGAAGGTGGTGCCGGACGGCGCCCGCGCCCTTTGGCGAAGTTTGGAACTGTCGAAATTGTGCTGCGCGTGGGTGACCTAAAGTCAAAGGACGATTGAGGCGGGTCGCGTTAGTAGTGCGGAGGCATACTTGGGCGGCACTGGAAGACAGCAGAGCGCCAAGTAGGTCATGGAATGACGAGAAGCTATTCGAAGGTCACGGGGCCTGAGAGTGTCTGTGAGGTGCTGGAGGCGCGCAGGTCCTGCTCCAGCATCCTTTCGGCGCAGGCCATGCGATCCGCCCAGGGGAGCGCGTCTCCGCCGCTCTGCATCTCCCCGCGAATGATCGCGCGGCCGGATTCGGGGATCGTATGAAAGCCGCGGCGGGCGAGCTCGGTGATCAGGCTGGTCTTGCCCGCACCGGGACCGCCCGTCACGACGAAGAAATGGTCGCTCATGGGCCATCCTCGGTTTTGACATGGGAAGGGCTGCGAAGTGATCGACGCGCCGAAAGGCGCGGATCAAAACAGCATGGATTTTCACAGGGAAAACAGCACCCACCTGCGCGGCAGAGGCAAATCCTCTGACGAAAGAGGCAGAACTATCTGGTGCTTTTCAACACGGATGCGAGCTGCCCTTGCGAGATCGAACCTCCGAGCTCTTGCTCACCATGCGATCGCTCAACCAGCTGGTCCGAGATGCCACCCGCTCAATTGGTCTACGGAAGCTCGTTTCCATGTTCGACATCTGCCCAATGCTTGTTAACCGGCATACGGGCTGCCCGCTTTGCCATTTCCTCAATCTGGATCGGTCGAAAATCCCACTGGTCGACGCCGACATTTATGCTGTTTCGCGAGCCTGCCCATTGGTCGTGGACGTGGCCGAACAGCTGCAGGGCGCCTCTGCGTGCGCCGTTCCAGGTGATCATCGGATAGTGGCACAGGACGAGGCTATGATCTCCGTCTTGGATCTCGGCCATGTACTCGGTGCTGGCCCAAGGGAGCGAGATTACTGCTTCGTCGTCGTGGTTGCCAATGATCAGATGCTTGCGGCCGGGCAGGCTGTGAAACCAGCTCTCGAACTGTGCCGTATCATCAGCACGGCCAAAGGCGAAATCTCCCAAAATCCAGAGGTCATCATCGTGCGCGACGCAGGCCTGGAAGTTGGCAATCAGGGTCGCGTTCATCTCTGCCGTTGAGGCGAAGGGGCGCTTGCAGAACTCGATGATGCGGTGGTGGCCGAAGTGCAGGTCGGCCGAATACCAGTTGGCCATACCTGTGCCCTCCGTGTTCGTCAGACCTCAGTTTAGGGACGAGATCATACGGGCGCAAATGCCTGTCAGTTCGAAAGGATTCGTGACGGTGAGGTGTTCGGGATGTCAGCAGATGCCAGTCTTGCCCGAGCAAGATGCCAAGTTGGACCGAATAGGTTCCAATCTTCGGCGAACATTACAGTTAGGAAAAACTGGCTGGGGTGGTAGGATTCGAACCTACGGTACGCGGTACCAAAAACCGTTGCCTTACCACTTGGCTACACCCCAACCGTGGCGCGCTACTTACGATGAGGTTTCAGCGGGATCAAGACCAAAGTTTCAGGAATTTCACTTGCCCGCCATCTGCGCCGGACCACCCTCTGCTGGGGCCTCTCCGAAGAAGTGGAACTGCGCGCGCCCCGCGCGTTTGGAAGCATAAAGCGCCATGTCTGCCTGCTCCAGCAACTCATCGGGATTGTCGATACCGCCGGTGCCGGTAGCGATGCCGATACTGGCGGAAACGCGGCACACCTGCCTGTCGTAAGTCACAGGTTCCTCGATGCGGTGGACAAGATCAGCGGCAATTTCGCCAAGGCGTTCGGCTTGCATCAAACCGGCGAAAACAATCAGGAACTCGTCCCCGCCGACACGGAAGGCGGTATCCTCCTTGCGGATCACCTCTGTCATGATGCGCGCCACATGCCGCAACACGAGATCCCCGGCTGCATGCCCCAGGGTGTCGTTGACCTGTTTGAAGAAATCCAGGTCGATATGCATCAGGGAAAAGGGCTCTCGTCCGCGTTTGAATCGCTCCAGCACCGTGTCCAGCGCACGTCGGTTGCGCAACCCGGTCAGGGTATCCGTAAAGGCGCGCTCTTCGGCGGCGACCATCGCGCCCTGAAGCCGGGTGTTCAGGTTTCGGGAGGCATCCATGGCGGCGGATTTCGCCTCGACAAGGTAGAGCATCTCGACCGCGAGATCCGTGGGCGCAAAATCCGAACTGGTCAGGGCATAGTCGCGCACCGCGCTCATCACGTGGATGCCGAACGACAGGTTGACCACCGCGCCGCCCTGCCCGTCGGCCACCAGCACGCCATAAAGCTGCGTGCGAACACCACCGCGCAGCCGCAAACGGATCTTGCGGCCCTCGGTTTGCAGCAGCTGTTTCATGCAGGTCACGGCGCGGGGCCGAAAAACCTCGAACACCTCGAGGAAAGGTGCGCCTTCCAGCGGATCTGGGCTGATCTTGTGCAGGGTCGGACCGGCCTGGCGAATATGGCCCGAAGGCTCCAACAGCAGGTGCATCGGGCAGATCAGGTGCAGGATTTCCTCGGGAAGCATGCTCATCCTTCGCCGCCCCCGCTGCCGCTGGCCGCCAGTTCGAATTCCCGACCCTCGGCATAGGCCGTTTCGATGACCGTCACCATCAGGTATTGTTCGCCTCGATGCCCGCTTTCGGTATCCAGCAGAACCAGCGCGCCGTAGTCATCGGCCATCGCCCGCAGGACCCCCATCATGACGTAGCCGAACCCGGGCAGTCCATCGCCCACCCGCAGCTTGAACTGGGTGCTGCCGTTGTCCGTCAATTCCAGCTCGGGCAGGACAAGGTCGGCGACCACCAGGCGAGCCCGGTCAGGAAGATCGTCCAGGGAATGCAGGAACTCGATGAAATCGACGCCGCCAAAGCGCAACAGGCGGCGCAGGCCCTCACTGTTGGGATGCGAGACAAGGTAGGTGCCCACGTCCTCCCAGATCGCCTCGGCGGGCTTGTCCAGAACGGTTTCCGCCGCACCGATCAATGCGCTGTAGATTTCGGGCGCATAGTTCAGCATCGCCTCGAAGTCGGGCACCTCAAGGCCCGCCTTCGAGGCAATTTTGGCCCATATCCCGGGGCCATATGTATCCTCCACAAAGACCTGGAAGGTCCGCAGGATCAACCCATGCATCTTGCCATACCTCAACGCCTTGGTCAGAGCATGGCGGTCAGCGATTAAGAATCCGGAAACAGGTACAATTGCCCGGATTTATGCAAGAGACCCCTGCGGCCCCAAACCCGGTCTCAGAAGTCCGTCGGCGCCCCGCCCTCTGCCTTGCGGCGCGCGACGAAGTCCTCCAGTTCCTCGCGGATCGCCACGTCCAGCGGTGGGGCCTCGAACTCGTCCATGATGCGTTTGAACAGCGTATGCGCGCGCTCGGCCGTCCAGACGGCGCCAGCCGCCTCCCAGGCCTCGAAGTTCTTCCAATCCGACAGGAAGGGTTGGTAAAAGGCGGTCTCGTAGCGTTCCTGCGTATGATCGACCCCGAAGAAATGGCCATTGGGGCCCACTTCGCGGATCGTTTCCACCGCTAGCGCATCATCCGAGACATCGCAGATCTCGGGTTCGAGGTAGCGCTGGATCTGCTGCAGCACCTCGCAGTCCATGATGAATTTCTCGGGGCTGGCAACCAGCCCGCCCTCCAGCCAGCCAGCCGCGTGATAGACCATGTTCGTGCCCGACTGCACCGCCGCCCAGAGCGAATGCTCTGTCTCCCACATCGCCTGCCCGTCCGGCACATTGGCTGCGCAGACGCCCGATGACCGCATCGGCAAGCCGTAGAATCGCGCCATCTGGCCGGTCATCTGGGTGGCCCGCATGTATTCCGGGGTGCCGAAGGCCGGCGCGCCGGTCTTCATGTCGACGTTCGAGGTGAAGGTCCCGATCACGCAGGGAACACCAGGGTTGATGATCTGCGCCAGAACCACCGCCGCCAGCCCCTCGGCCAGCGATTGCGCCACAGCACCCGCCATCGTCACCGGCGCCATCGCACCGGCGAGCGTGAAGGGGGTCACCACCAACCCCTGCCCACGCCGCGCCATGCGCATCCAGCCGTCCATCATCGGATAATCGTGCTTCAGCGGCGAGGTGGAGTTGATGTTGGTGTACATCCTCGGAACCGCCTCGAACTCCTCGTGGCTGATGCCCTGGCTGATGCGGACCATCTCCATCACGTCCTCGACCCGCTCCTTGCCCAGCGAATAGGCGTGCATGACCTTGTCGGTCAGCGTCAGCTTGTCAAAGACGACGTCAAGGTGCCGCACGCTGGCATGGACATCCACCGGCTCAACCGGGTAACCGCCCGCGAAGTGGATGCAGTTGAAATACTGCGTCAGCTTGAGCAGGTTGGCGCATTGCTGACGCGTGCCGGAAACCTTCTTGCCGATCTCCAGGTCATAGTAGTTTGGCGGTGACGAAACGTTGCCGAACAGGATATGCCCGTCACCGATCGTCAGGCGGCGGTCCGGGTTGCGCGGCATGAGTGTAAACTTCGCCGGGGCCTTGGCGACCAGCTCCATGACCATGTCACGCCCGATGCGGACGTTCTCGCCCTGGACGGTGCAGCCCGCGGCGCGCAGGATCTCGACCGCTTCGGGGTGAAGGAACTCGATCCCGATTTCCTCGAGGATGCGCATGGTCGCATGGTGCAGGCGTTCCACACCTTCCTCTGTCAGAGGTTCCGTCGGGCGATCAATGTTGACGGGCAGACGCCAGGGCATCTGTTCAACCGCCGCACCACCGCGGCGCCGGTTGCCCGCGCGCCCCCCGGTCCGGTGGCGTTTTCGGGCGGTCAGGGTAGCGTCAGCGGCATCCGGCATGGTGACTCTCCGTGTCTGGTGCCACCCATCACACAGCGCCCGCGACGCGCCTTCCTTCGCAAAACCGACGAAATTGGTCGCTTTCAGGTTCCGCGCGCAGAGAGCCAGTCCGGAAGATGCCCGATATCGGGCAGGACCACGTCGGCCATCGGCGCCAGCGTGTCCGCATCCGCCATGCCGGTCAGCACACCCGCCGTCCACATGCCGGCCGCGCGACCGGCGGCAAGGTCATGCAGGCTGTCGCCGACCATGACCACCTGGTCCGGCGCATGACCCATTGCCGTGGCAAAGGCCAGCAATGGACCGGGCGAAGGCTTGGCGCCATGGCCGCTGTCGGCCCCGGCGACGAAATCGAACATCCCCTCGATCCCGGCGGCACGCAGGTGCGCGCGCGCCACGGATTCGCTGTCGTTGGTCATCACACCCAGGCTGAGCCCACGTGCCGCCAGCCCGGCGAGATATGGCACCAGCGCCACGGCCTCGCTCAAGGGGGCCTCCGCCGCCTCGGCGATGATCAGCGATTCGAGCTCTTCGATCCCGCGTTCGGGCAGGATGGGTGCGATCAGTTCGGCCACCTCGCGGTTGGTTCCCGCAATCACCGGGCTGCCCGGCAGGAAACTGCCCGTCGCGAGATCGAACATCAAAGCCCGCGCCAACCCGTGCCGTCGCAGGTCATCCCCGTCGGCAAGCCTCAGGATCAGGCGCGCAGCGAAGGCGTTCCAGGTTTCTGCAAAATCGAAAAGGGTGCCATCCTTGTCGAAGAGCACCGCCTCGATCGCGGTAAATGTCATGTCCAGTGCACCGTTTCCCCGCCCGGCAGGGCCATCCGCGCGGCCATAGGGTCCTGCGGCCGAAGGCCTACTTCTTCGCAGAAGGCCATGACCCAGGCATCATCCATCAGGAGGAAATCAAGCACCGATCCCTGAAAGACCGGGTCCTGCAATCCCTCTCGAAAATCCTCCTGCGAGGCCCCGGTCGCGCCCAGGAAGACCGGCAGCAACTCGTCATTTCCGGCCAGCCAGGCCACCGCTTGCAAGCCGACGGTTTCGGCGGCTTCCCGCGACAGATCCATTTTGATCTCTCTCCGAAAGGGTTTCTTAACCAATAGTCATCAAAGCTGAGCGGAAAGAAAAGTGCAAGCGCGGCTGACTGCGGCTAACCTGCATATGCGGGGGTATCGAAAGATGACCGGAAGGATATTGATAGTGGATTCGGTTCCAACGAACCGCATCATCCTGCGTGTCAAACTATCCGCCGCCTACTACGATGTGATTCAGGCCGACAGAGGCGGCACCGCACTGGCCTTGCTGCGAAAACTCTCGCCGGATCTGGTGATTACCGCCGCCGACCTGCCCGACATGACCGGCCTCGCGCTCTGCGCGGAAATCAACAAGTTGCCGACCAGCGTGCGCATTCCCGTGGTGATCCTGCATGGCGCGGACAATCCCGGCGAACGACTGGCCTCGCTTGCGGCGGGCGCCGACGATGTGCTGACCCGGCCTGTCGACGACCTCGTGATGCTGGCACGGCTGCGTTCTCTTCTGCGCGCCCGGGACGCAGAGGCAGAACTGCAGTTGCGCGACGACACACAGCGCGCCCTTGGCCTCGCCGAACATGGGTCTGCTTTTGTGACGCCGGGCCTTGTCCGCCTGGTCTCTCCTCCGAACCTGCCCGAGACGAAGGCCCTGAGCGAAGGGCTGGCCGCACGCATTCCCGACCGGATCGAGGTGGTCGACCCCGAGGATGCGCTGCGCGAGCACGCCCGTGCACCGGATGTCGTTGTTGTCGCCGAAGCGCCGGGCAGCTCCGGCGAGGCCCTGACACTACTCCCGCAACTGCGCGCCAGCCGTCACACCCGCCATTCAGCGTTGATCTACATTGCCCAGCCCAATCAGCAACGCGAGGCCGCCAGCGCGCTCGACATGGGCGCGAACGACCTGCTCAGCTCGGGTCTGGACCTAGACGAACTGGCCATCCGGCTGAAAAAACAGGTCGAACGCAAGCGCACCAACGACCGGCTGCGCGCCAACATGCGCGACGGGCTGCGCGCGGCCGTCTGCGACCCACTCACCGGGCTCTACAACCGTCGCTACGCGGTGCCGCATCTGTCGCGGCTGGCAGACCGGGCGGCGGGGCAGAAACGCCCCTATGCCCTGTTGCTGGCGGATCTCGATTTCTTCAAGCAGGTCAATGACAGCCACGGTCACGGTGCCGGGGACGCGGTCCTTGTCACTCTGGCCCAGCGGCTAAAGGACAACCTGCGCGCCGCCGATCTGATCTCGCGCTGGGGAGGCGAAGAGTTCCTGGTCGCCATGCCCGACACCGACCGCACCGCCGCCAAGCGCACCGCGGAACGGCTCTGCCGGATCATGTCGCGGCACCCCGTGACCCTGCCCGACGGCAAGCAACTGACCGTCACGCTGTCGATCGGCGTTGCGGTCGGCCGCCCCGGCCACGACTCCAGCCCGCTGGAGCTGATCGAACGCGCGGACGAGGCGCTTTACGCGGCCAAGCACAAGGGCCGCAACACGGTGGTGATGGCGGACACGGTCCGGGCTCTGCCGACGCGAGGGGCCACGCCGCTGGCCAAACCGCTTTCTACAAAGGACGACAAGGAAGCCGAGGCGCGGCGCGCCGGACTGACCTGACGTAAACGCGCCGCGCTCAGTCGCGCGGCGGTTTCGGCGCGTGGTGTCCGTCCCTGCCGTTGTCCCGTCCATGGCCTCGGTTGCGCATCCGCTCAAGCTCGGCTTCGAGCCGGTCGGCGTAGGCGCGACGCTCCTCCGGGGTCATCTCGACCAGGTAATTCATCAGGACTTCCTGACCGCGCATCCGCACTTCGACGCCGCGGGCCGCCTGGTCCGCCAGCAGCGCGGCCAGGGCGGCCTGGTCGAACGGGTCCTGCCGCAACAGGTCCAGGCCACGCTGGTAGTCCGCAAGATATCCTGCCCGCATGGCACCGGCATCCTTGCGCATTGCCCGCCACAGCCCACGGCGCAACTCGCGCCGCTGATCCTCGTCGAAGGCGCGCGTGTAGGGCAGCACCGGGTCACTGCGGTCACCGCGCAGCGCCGGCGGCCCGTTGAGGAACAGACCCACCGCCGCGCCAATCACCAGCAGGTTGAACGCCAGCGACACAAACAGCAGGACACGCAGCCAACGCCCGGGACGGGCCGTGATTTCCTTGTCCGACGCCATTGCCTACCCTTCCATCAACGCAAGGTCGAACCCGCTCAGCGGATCGACACCCAAGGTCCCCAGCCCGGCGGCATCGCCCCCCCAGAAGACCGACAGGCTGTCCGGCGAGCTGATCCCGATCAGGACCCCCGCCGCGCAGGCGGTCGCCAGCCCGGTCACGCCGACCCAGCCGCCCAGCGCCTCGCGCAATTGGGCCAACCGGCCCGGCCTGCGCGACGGGAGTACAGGTTTCGGGGCCGAAGAGCGCGGCTGCTCGGCCAGCGCCTGCGCCTCAATCCGGGCCAGGAAATCACCGCCAGGTTGCGGCGGTTCGGCGCGCGCCGCGGCGAAAAACAGCCCCAGCGCATCGTCGTCCTGCCCGTCCAAGGGCAGAAAGGAATCGTCCCGATTATCCTTGCGCTCAGTCATCGTCTTCATATCCCAGTTCTGCGCGGCGCCCGATCAGCGCCGCCTCCAATGCCCGCTTGCCCCGCGCCACCAGACTCTCGACCGCGCGTGGCCCGATGTCCATGATCTCGGCAATCTCGGGGTTGGGCAGCCCCTCGATATGGCGCAGGATCACCGCCTGCCGCTGCCGCTCTGGCAAGGTGTCCAGCGCCCCCTGGAGGGCCTCGGCCCGGGCCCGCTGCTGCAGGCCCTCTGCCGCCGAGGGTGCCTCGTCCACAGGTTCCGGCACCGACTCCAGATCCGTCCCGCCGCGCCGACGCCGGATGCGGTCGATGCAGAGGTTCGCCGTCACACGGTACAGCCAGGTCGAGACCTTGGCCTCGCCCCTCCGCCAACCCGGCGCCGCCCGCCACAGCCGCAAGAGCGCTTCCTGCGCCACATCCTCGGCCTCGGCCCGGTCGCCGCCCAGCATGCGCATGGCGTGCGAGAAGACACGCGGCGCAAGGCGCTGGGTCAGAACCCGCGCCGCGCTGGCGTCGCCGGCGGCGTAATCCGCCAGCAGGTCTTCGTCGGCTGCCGCACTCATGGCTTCGAAAGGCATGTCCCGTCCATCGTTCCGCGCTATCCCGGCAGATCGCCGTGTGCAACGGTCCGGGCGGCGGCACGCGCCGCCCGGTCACTTCACTCAGCTGTCGTCCGACATGTCCGGGCTGCCAAAGAACGGAAAGCCCATGCCGCCGTGATGACCATGGCCCCCACGGTAGCCGTGCGCGCGGTCCTTGTGGCCAAAGCGGGGCATGCCGCCGCGCTGGAACGCACCGCGCGACTTTTCGATCTCTTCCAGCGTCAGCGCGCCATCGTCATCCGCGTCCATGCGGTCGAACATGTCCTGAGGGGCGCGCCGGGCCGGGCCCGCGGCCAGTTCATCGGCGCTCAGCAAGCCATCGCCATCTTGGTCCAGCCTCTCGACCATCGCCTGCATCCGCGCGGCGCGACGGGCATCGCGGGCCGCCGTGATCTCGTCGCGCGACAGCTTGCCGTCACCATCCGTGTCCGCAGCCTCGAACCGTGCGGTCTTGAAAGACTCGAACTCTTCCTTTGTCACCTTGCCGTCGCCATCGGCGTCGATCTCGGCGAACATCTCCTGCATGAAGGCGCCGCGCGGCCCGCGGTCGCCAAAGCCCATACCTTTGGCCGAGGCCACACCAGCGGTGCCCAGCGCCACAACCATTGCGCCCGTGATCCAGAGTGCAGTCGTTTTCATTTCCTTGTCCTTCCAGAGTTAGTCTCGGGTGTCCAAGCCGCCCGCTCTCCGGGCGTCTCTGCAGGCTATCACGGCCCAACGATGCTTTTCCGTCGCAAAAAATGCTGCTCTCTCTTCACGCTGCCGTGATCTGTGACATCCGGACGCAATGACGTTATGCACCCTTCCGCCGCGCTTCCGCCGCCCCCATTCTGAAAGGCGGAAACGTTGAAAACCGAGATGGACGACATGCCGGACACTCCGGAAAAAGATACCCTGTGGCCGACGCTCTGGCGGGGCTGGAGACGACGCTGCCCCAACTGCGGCAATGGCCCGCTGTTGTCGGGCTACCTGACCGTGCGCGATCATTGCCCGGTCTGCCGCCAGGAATTGCATCACCACCGGGCGGACGATGGCCCGGCATACCTGACGATCCTGATCGTCGGGCACCTGATGGCGCCCTTGCTGCTCTTTGTCTTTACCACCTGGCGCCCCGAGCCGCTGGTCCTGTTCACGATCTTTGGCGTTGGCTGCGTCGCGCTCTCGCTCTATCTTCTGCCCCGATTGAAAGGGGCGATCGTGGCCTTCCAGTGGGCACGCGGGATGCATGGTTTTGCGCCCCCAAGCTGAGGGACGCAGATGACTGAAACGACGACCAAGACGATCGACAAGACCGCGATCCGTGATGCGGCCACGGTGGTTGTCCTGCGTGACAGGGCCACGCGCCCGCGCGTCCTGATGGGACAGCGGGGCGCCAAGGCCGCTTTCATGCCCAACAAGTTCGTCTTTCCCGGCGGCGCGGTGGATGCACAGGATGCGCAGATCCCGCTGGCCAGGGCTTTGCCGCCGCTCTGCGCCGCACGGCTGAGCGAGGATTCCTCGCCCGACATGGCCCGCGCGCTGGCCGTGGCCGCCGTGCGCGAGCTGTGGGAGGAAACCGGCCAGATCCTTGGCGTTCCGGCCCCCTGGCCCGATTCGATCCCCGAGGACTGGCTGGAGTTCGCCGGCACCGGGCACCGGCCCTCGGCCGAGCCGCTGCAATTCATCTTTCGTGCCATCACCCCTCCGGGACGGCCGCGCCGCTTCGATGCACGTTTCTTCCTGCTCGACGCGGACGAACTCGCCTCGGACCCGGATGATTTCGACGCCGCCGCCGATGAGCTGTCGCACCTGCAGTGGATCGCCGTGGACGAGATCCGCAACTATGACATGCCTTTCATCACAGAGGTTGTGCTGGCAGAGGTCGCGGCACGTGCAACGGACCAAACACCTCCCGATTCCGTCCCCTTTTTCCGAAACGACGATGAGGAAAGCCTGTTCCTGCGCCTGCACGGCACGGAAATGCGCGACTGACGCGCCGCCACTGGCCCTCGGCCACGGCGCATCGTAAGTGTTGGCCATGTTGAACACGCTTTCTTACGGCACACCGGGCGGCACGCCCCTTGTCATCGTCCACGGGCTCTATGGCTCGGGGCGCAACTGGGGTGTGATCGCCAAGCGCCTGTCCGACCGTTGGCACGTGCTGACGCCGGACATGCGCAACCACGGCGACAGCCCCCGGACCGAAACCCACAGTTATCCAGATCTGGCCGGGGACCTGGCAGAGCTGATCGACGCCCACGGCGGCCGCGCGCATGTGGTCGGCCATTCGATGGGCGGCAAGGCGGCGATGGTCCTGGCGCTGCAACATCCGGAGAAACTGGCCTCTCTCCTGGTCGCCGACATCGCGCCCGTTGCCTATACCCACAGCCAGATCCAGTTCATCGAAGCCATGCGTGCGGTTGACCTGTCCCGGGTCGAGAAACGCTCGGACGCGGTAGAGCAGCTCGCGCAGACTATCGATGACAAAACCCTGCAGAGTTTCTTTACCCAGTCTCTGGACGTGCAGAACAAGCGGTGGAAGTTGAACCTGGACACGCTGGCCTGGGAAATGCCCAGGATCCTCGGCTTTCCCGAGATCGAGGGGCGCTACGAAGGGCCGACCCTATTCCTGTCGGGCGGTCAGTCCGACTATGTGCAGGCCGAATACCGCCCGCGCATTCGCGACCTTTTCCCCAAGGCACGGTTTGCCAAGATCCCCAAGGCGGGGCATTGGCTGCACGCCGAGGACCCGCGTGGGTTCGAGGCGTCGGTGCGGGCTTTCGTGGATCACGTCGAAGGGTAGCCGGCTCACGACAGTTTCACGATTCCCGAAACTGCGGCATTTCCTTCCGAAAACAGACGATTGCCCCGTGGACAGGGCATGCCCTTGGGGCAATCTGTTGCCATGCGACAGGTCAAACTGCTGTTCGCGCGCCCTTGCCGCGCGCCATCAGCTTTCCATCACTCTCAACTCGCCTTCAAGCCAGGGCAGCTGCGCCAGCGCGGGGGCGATGACCATGTCGCCCACCAGCATCCGCATGGTGCGCGCCACGTCGCGCGGCACCCGGTCCGCCCAGTCCGTTCCGGCAAACAGGGAAATGGTGCGCGAGAAGGGTTTGAAGGGCACGGGATGCGCTTCCATCTGGTCGTGGTAGCGCCCGGCACGCATGTATCCCAACGGCGTGGTGATCGCCCATCCCATGCCACGCGCCACCAGCGTCATCAGGGACAAGTGCGCCCCGATCTCGAATCTCTCGGCGAATTCCAGCTTCTGCCGGGCCAGGTGGGCTTCGATCTGGCGCCCGATCAGCTGTGCGCGATCGTAGCGCAGGATCGGCAGCGCCTGCATCATCGCCTCGACCCCGCCCGCCGCCTCGACCGCTCCGCGGGCGCAAACAAGGATGTAAGGATCTCGAACCAAAGGATATTCCACGATTCCCTCCATCACCTCGCCGCTGCTTGCGGCGATGGCGAGATGCAGGCGGCGTGCCTTGATCTCTTCGGAAATTTCATGGCTGGGCGCGGTGATCAGCTTGAACCGGCAGCGCGTCATGCTCTCGGCCAGGATGGTGACAAGGCGCGGCGTCAGATCGTTGTCGAAATCGTCGATCACCCCAAGGCTCAGCGTGCTGAGGTGGGTGAGATCCATCACCGTCAGTTCGTTCTGTGCCAGTCGCAACTGTCGCAGCACGGCCTGCGTCCGCCCCAGGAAGGACCGGCCCGCCGGGGTCAGCCGCATCGGCCGGCGCCCGTGATCCACAAGGTCCACGCCCAGCGCGCCTTCGAGGTTGCGCATCTGCTGGCTGACCGCCGGCTGGCTGAGCCCCGTCACCTCGGCCGCCTTGGCGACCGAGCCACTTTCCGCCAGCGCCTCGAAAACCTCGAGCCCGCGCAACGTCACGCCTTTCATCAACATCGCAGAATCTCCGAGGCCACAGTTTCCGTTTTTGTGAACCTGTCCGCTGACGTCAAGGAAAACGCATGTCCCGCCTGATCAAATCCGCCCCCGGCCTGCCCCCCGCCTCGATGGCGGAAATTTCCGACACCGTGCAGATCATGCTGGCCCGCCTGAAAAGCGGCGGCGAAGAGGTCGCGCGTGACTATGCCAGCCGCCTCGACAACTGGACCGATGAGATTGGCGTGCCGCAGGAGGCCTTGCAACAGGCCGCCCGCCAGGTGCCCGGTGCGCTGAAGCAGGCGCTGACCTATGCCCATGACAACATCCGCCGCTTTGCCGAGGCGCAGCGCGCCTCCGTCCAGGATTTCGAGATCGACCTGCACCCCGGCCTGACCGCCGGTCAGAAAAGCCTGCCTGTCGCGGCAGCCGGCTGCTACGTCCCCGGCGGACGTTACGCGCATATCGCCTCGGCGCTGATGACCATCGCGACCGCCCGCGCCGCCGGTGTGCCCCATGTGACGGCTTGTGCCCCGCCGCGGCGCGACGCCGAGGGCGCTGCGCTTGGGATCGACCCGGCGACGCTCTATGCCATGCAGCTTGCCGGGGCCGACACGATCCTGACCCTCGGCGGCGTGCAGGGGATCGCCGCGATGGCCTATGGTCTGTTCGGAACGCCCCCCGCTGACGTGCTGGCAGGCCCCGGAAACGCCTATGTCGCCGAGGCGAAGCGCCAGCTGTTCGGCCCGGTCGGCATCGACATGTTCGCCGGGCCGACCGACGTGCTGATCCTGGCCGATGCCACTGCGGACCCGGACCTGGTCGCGCTGGACCTCGCCGGGCAGGCCGAACATGGCCCCACCTCTCCCTGCTGGCTGGTGACGGATCATGAACCGCTGGCCACCCGCGTGGCAGAGATCATGCCGCAGACCTGCGCCCGCCTTGGCGGCGAAAATGCCCGCGCCGCCCGCGACGCCTGGGAGGCGATGGGCGAAATCATCCTCTGCTCCAACCGCGAGGAGATGGCCTCAGAGTCCGACCGCTATGCCCCCGAGCACCTGCATGTCCAATGCGCCGATCTGCCCTGGTGGCAGGCGCGCCTCTCCAGCTACGGCTCACTGTTCCTGGGGGCCGAGACCACCGTGGCCTTTGGCGACAAGGCCTCTGGCCCCAACCATGTCCTGCCCACCGGCGGCGCCGCCCGCTACACTGGCGGGCTTTCGGTCCACAAGTTCCTGAAAACCGTCACCTGGCAACGTGCCCAGGACGAGGCCCTGCCCGCCCTGGCCCATGCCACCTCTGTCATCTCGCGGGCCGAAGGCATGACCGGACACGCCTTGACGGCAGAGGCTCGCCTCGCAAACCTGTCCCCACGCGCCTGTGCCGCAAACGAAAGTTGAAAGATGAACCTCGCCAAATTCCCCCGTGTCCGCCTTGCCCATCTGCCCACGCCGCTGGAACCGCTTCCGCGTCTGACCGAATTCCTCGGCGGCCCGGAAATCTGGATAAAGCGCGACGATTGCACCGGCCTGTCGACTGGCGGCAACAAGACCCGCAAGCTGGAGTTCCTCATGGCCGAGGCGCTGGATCAGCGCGCCGATATCGTCCTGACCCAGGGTGCGACGCAGTCCAACCATGCCCGCCAGACGGCGGCGGCGGCGGCGAAACTGGGGATGGAATGCCATATCCTGCTGGAGGACCGCACCGGCTACAACCACGAGAATTACCGCTACAATGGCAACGTGTTGCTGGACGTGCTGCATGGCGCCTCGATCGAGCATCGCGGGCCAGACCTGGACATGAACGCCGAAATGGAGGCCGTGGCCGAGACCATGCGCGCGCATGGCAAGCGCGCCTACACGATCCCCGGCGGCGGGTCGAACGCGACGGGCGCCCTTGGCTATGTCAACTGTGCGCTGGAAATGCTGAACCAGTTTGTCGAAACCGGGCTGAACGTCGATCACATCGTCCACGCCACCGGCTCTGCCGGGACGCAGGCCGGGTTGATCACCGGGCTCCGGGCGATGAACGCCGGTATCCCGCTTTTGGGCATCGGCGTGCGTGCGCCCAAACCGAAACAAGAGGAAAACGTCTATAACCTCGCTGTGAAGACAGCCGAAAAACTGGGCTGTCCTGGCGTCGTGGCGCGCGAGGACGTGGTGGCCAACACGGATTACGTCGGCGACGGCTACGGCATCCCGGCAGACAGCACCCTGGAGGCCATCGATCTCTTTGCCCGGCACGAGGCCATCCTGCTGGACCCGGTCTATTCCGCCAAGGGTGCGGCGGGGCTGGTCGACCTCATCCGCAAGGGCCATTTCAGGAGCAATGAGCGCGTGGTCTTCCTGCACACCGGCGGCGCCATTGGCCTGACCGGCTATACCCATGCCTTCGACGTGAAATCCCGCGCATGAGGCCGGTCGGCATTCTGGGCGGGATGGGGCCGCAGGCCACCATCCTGCTGATGCAGAAACTGCTGGACGCGGTGCCGGCGCAGGATGACGCGGACCATGTGCCCGTGATCGTGCATCAGAACCCGGGCGTCCCCTCGCGCATCGCTGCGCTGGTCGAGGGCACGGGCCCCTCGCCCCTGCCCGTGCTGCAGGACATGGCCCGCGATCTGTCCGCCGCTGGGGCCACCGCGCTCGCCATGCCCTGCAATACCGCGCATCACTATGCCGCCGGTATCCGCGCGGCCACCGATCTGCCGTTTCTCGACATGCTGGCCGCCACCGCGCAGACGCTGGAAGGCAAGGGACGCATCGGCATTCTGGCCTCTCCGGCAACGCGGTTAACCGGCATTTTCGATGCCTACCTGGACGCCCCCTTCACCGCGCCGCCTGACGACGCGCCACTGCTGGAGATGATCCGCGCGATCAAGGCCGGCGCTTCGCCGGACCAGATTCTTCCAGAGCTGACCGAAGAGGCCCGGCGCCTGCAGGAGCGCACCGATCACATCCTGATCGCCTGCACCGAACTGTCACTGGCCGCCCCCCTGCTGCCACGGGACCTGGCCTGGACGGACAGCCTGGACTGCCTGGTCGGGCAAATCCTGGGACACGCCCAATCCGGATGACGGGCAGTCTACTGCCCGCGGCAAACCTGTTCGGCGCGGGCGGCGAAGGCCTTGTATTTTTTCCAGAATACCTCGTGCCGGGGATTGTCCGATTGGCGGATTTCCTGCGCACGATGTGGATCTGAAAAGAACCCGACCGCCAGCCGTTGGTCCGAAACCGAAAGCTCCCGGTCCGCGACCCCTTGCACACACCCGCACAGACGTCGCGTCGCCCCCTGCCGGCCCGCCGCGACGCAGGCATCGGCGATCGGCCCCGAACTGATGCGCATTTGCGGCGCTGCCCCGTAACTGCGTTTAGATGCTGTTCCGCCACCGCAGGCTGCCAGCCCAAGGCAGGCAGCCAGAATAACTGCTTGCTTCATCTCACCTGTCTCTCGTTGCCCGGACGCGGATTTTCCGTCTTCCCCGGCACTGCCCTCGGGGGCATCATGCGTCAAACAGGGATAAGCTTCAAGAATCAACGCGCAGCCGGGCAAAGGCTTTGCCGACCCAGGGCGCATAGGGCGCCCAGGCATCGGATTCTACCTTGTAGACCGCCCGCCGCACCTGCCCCGCCGAGGCGGTGTGCACGCGGCGGCGATTGTCTTGCGGCGCAAGGCAGGCGGCATCCCACTGCAGCCCAAGGCCCGCGATCAGCGCCCGCGTCTCGGCCTCGGGGTCGGCGGTCAGCGCGGCATGGTCCAGCCGCCGCACCCTGCCGGGCCACTCGGCCTCGCACCGATCCGTCCAGTCGCGGTACAGCCCGTAATAGGCCACCACGTCCTCAAGGTCATAGCAATAACCCAGCGACTGCGCGGTGAAATACTGGCGCAGGTTAGACCAGCAGACCGAGGGCGCGTCCCGCACCACATGCACGATCCGCGCCTCCGGCAGGGCGGCGCAGATCAACGGCAAAAAGCAGAAGTTGTGCGGCATCTTGTCGGTCACGTACCGCGCCCCACCGCCCACCGCCGCCAGCCCCTGCAGGTAGCCCCTGCGCAGGTCCTGCAAAGCCTCCTCCGTGACCGGCGCGCCCGAAAGGAAATCCCGCGCCAGGTCCGCGAAGAGCGAGAGTTCGCCAGCGCCCGCAACCTGGGCATGGGATGAGACGATCTGCTCCGTGAGGGTCGTCCCGGATCGCGGCATGCCCAGGATGAAGATCGGCACGACCGGCGCGGGTGCGACATCCTTCAACGGCATTGCATCCAGTGTGCCCAACCGTTCGAACAGCGCCTGATCCTGCGAAATGTCGTATCCCATCAGCGCCTTGCGCAGGGCATTCCCCTGTTCCAGGTAGGGCCAGGCCCGCTCTGTCTGGCCCAGCTTGTCAAAGGCATGGAACAGCCCGAAACAGATCCGCGCCCGGTCCATCGGCGATTGCGCCGGTTCTTCATGCAAAGCCAGCATCTGCGCCAGTTGCGCATCCTCTTCCTGCCAATGCTTCAGCCCGGCCAGGTTGCGATGCGCCTCGGCGAACCCCGGCGCGATGTCGATCGCTCGCGTGTAACAGGCCTGCGCCTCATCAAAGCGGCCTTCCTCATAGGCGGAGACGCCCAGGATGTTGTGCGCGACGGCAACCTCCGGCGCCTGTGCGATCACCTCCCGGCACAGGCTGGCAGCCTCCGGCAGATCGCCCCTCTCCGCCAGTACCGCCGCCAGTTCCATCGTCGCGCCAGCATGGCCCGGCGACAACCGCAGCGCGGCGCGCGCCTCCGCCTCGGCCGCATCCACGCGGCCAACCGCGCGCAGAGCGACCGAATGATTGATCCGCGCCTCCGCCAGGTCCGGGCGCAGCTCTGCCGCGCGGGCCAAAGAGGTTTCCGCCTGGGCGTAGGCCCCCAGTTCCAGCAGGACACCCCCGTGGATCTGCCAGAGAACATAACTCTCGGGATAGATCGGCAGCAGGCGCGCCGCCTGTTCGGCCACAAGAAGCGTTTCGCCGTCCTTGTGCGCCTGGACCAGTTTTTCCAACAGCTCTTGCGAAGGCGCGGCCTCTGGCAGGCGCGCGATCAAGGCCCGCGCCCGCGCGTTGCCGGGGTAGCGCAACAGTACGTCACGGCAAAGCGCACGTGCCCCTGCCGTGTCGCCCTTGCGTTCATGTGACCTGGCCCGCGCCAGGACCGTCTCGACCTTTGCCATCGCCTGCCCCTTTTTTGCCTGGGGCACCCTAGGCCGGGCGAGGTAAACATCGGGTTTCCGGGATCAGCGCGTCCCGCCAAGGCCGCCGTCACTGGCAAAGCCGCCTGCGACGGTCTTGCCCGTCCCCGAAGCCCCGGCAAACCCGTCGATCTGGGCGCTTCGATCTGCGGTCTTGCGCGCGTCGGGCGCGGCCTCGGCCACATCGGTGAACAGGCCGGCAAGGACAAGGAGGGCGAAGGCAAGGGTACGGGTCATCAAACATCTCCAATCAACTGCGATGACCCTAGAGGCGCGAAACACACCAACACAGTCCGGAATTCCGCCAGAGGCTCCGTTGCGCGCCTGCATTCTGTTGCCGTTTCTCATCATCCGCGCGCCACTCGGGCCGGGCAGAGTTGCCCCCGGGGGGTGCATTTGCCAAGGAACCGCCGAAAACGAAGGACCTGCGACAATGCGGCGAAGGGCTTTACTGGCCTGCTTCCTGGGCACATTCGGACTGGCCGGCTGCGACGTCGATGGCGGCGGCCTCGACCGCGCGCGGCAGAGCTTCGGGGTTGCCAACCCCACGCCCGCCGCCTTCCATGTCTGCGGCAGCCACAATTGCCGGAAACGCGTTGCGGTGTCGCTGAGCCCCGCCGAATGGTCCAGCGTCAGAACCCCTCTGCGCAGCCGCCCGCGAAACGCCGGTGCCGAGCGCCGCGCCCTAGCCGAGACCCTGCGCCGACTGGAAGTCATGGTGGGGCGCAAGACCGGGTATGACAGCGACAGGGCCGGATCGACCCTGCAGATGGGCGTCAAGGCGCAGGACTGCGTCGACGAGATGGTGAACACCGCCGTCTATCTCAAGATGCTGGACGATGCCGGGGACCTGCGGTTCCACCGCCCCGGCCAACGCGTCACGATCGGCTTCATGACGCGCGAGTTCTGGACCCATACGGTGGCCTCGATCTTTCAGAAGGACACAGGTCAGGAATTCATTATCGACACTTGGGCCGTGGACTTCGGCGAGACGCCTTACGTGATGGACCGCACCGCCTGGGCCGCGAACGAGCCGTTCCGACGGGATTTCTGAGACCCGGGCAAGGCCGTAGGGCGGGGTTCACCCCGCCGGCCTGCCGCCTTAAAGAACTCCGAAAATCGTCAATCCGAGCGTGATCAAGGCACTCAACAATCCCGAAACCGTCAAACCAAGCCGTACCGTTTTGAAATCTTTGCTGTCAAAGATCGCTGAACCGCTCTCGCAGGCTTTGGCGTATAACAACTTGATACCCGCGCTGCGCGAGAAGATACGCGTCGCCTCATCAGCGCCAGGCAAGGGCGGCGCTCCCGAAGGCAAGGGAAGCGTCGCGTCATTGATCAGTTTGGGAATGTCGCGGACAAAGTCCTCTTGCATCACACCTTCGGTGATTTCTGGCAGAACGTCCTGCGCGTCTTCCAGCAGGGCGATTTGATCCGAAGGCAATTCACGCATCGCCTGTTTCGCAAGGGTCTCACGGTTGGCCGCGACCTCGGGATGATGCGCCCGCAACCCGCGCACGCCGTCCTCGACCGCCTCCAACAGCGCTAGATTGTCATCACTGTCTGCCAGTTCCTTGGCGTCGAGATTGCGCCGCAGCGATATGGCGACCGAAGTATAATCCATCTCGACCCGCTGCGGATCGTTGGAATAACGCTGATGCGTGCGTCGCAGAACTCGCACCTCGCGCATATCCTCGCGCAACCCGTTATTGCCGTGCAGAGCATCGTCCAAAGCATCCGCCGTTCGGGACATGAGCGCAGACATGAAAGCCGCGTTCTGCATCGGGATGGGGACAACGCGGAACCGGCAGCTATCTTCATTGAACTCAACACGTTCGGCTAGAGGTGCCTGCTCCTGCAGGTAGGCCGCCTCAATCTCCGCAATCGCCTCGGCCACGGCATCTGCCCCGGCCTCCCAGACCTCCTGCGGGATCAGAGCCACACGGCGCTGCAACTCCCAGTCCAGCGGCTCGCCCCGAAGCAAGCCGTCAAGCCAGCGGGCCCAAAAATTCCAACCGATATCTTTGTCACGCAAAGAACCCGGCAAAGCCCGCAGTTTTGCAATGGGTTCAAGTTCAGATTCAGATGCCCAAAGGGGGGTTTCAAAGATCCGTGTCGGCGCTCCACCTTCCAACAAAGTTTTAAAATCAAAAAGAAAGTTCTCAACGTCAAGACTAGATGAATGGTCCCCAACCACTTGCCAATTGAACGTGGCTCCTCTTGACCGCTCCCAATCTCCTTCGGAAGGCTCATACCCAAACGAATAGTTAATTCCGAACTCTTCAAAAGAAACGTCCAACTCAACAACATGTGTGCTTGAATAGTACGAAAGCGCGTGCTGTGTGTTGTTCCCATCGACGTTAAGACCATCGAACCCAGCAGGATGCATCAGGACCGCATCCAAAAGCATTCTAAAACAATAAAGGAGAGCCTCATCATGTAACAAGCTATCTTTCGGAGCGGTGTAATAAGCCATGGCCACCAGCGGCGCCCCTCGTAACAACGCTCTCGCCCAAAAGGCGTCCCAAACAGGATCTTCTGGATCTATGCGAGCTGCGTCCGCCAAGCTCTGCATCTCGGTTAGATTCCGCTTGTAAACCGTTGAATCGCGCATGAACATTTACACTCACAGATTTCGTAGTGCTCAAAGTACACGCAACCAACCTGTTCGCAACCGGGCTTGCCCCAGACAGCGCACCCACAACCCACCTTGACCAAACCCCTCATCCACAGCATATCGCAGGACATGAGCACACCCCTGTCCCGCATCCGCAACTTCTCCATCGTCGCCCACATCGACCACGGGAAATCCACCCTGGCTGACCGGCTGATCCAGCTTACCGGCACCGTCGCCGAACGCGACATGAAGGCCCAGATGCTGGACGCCATGGATATCGAGCGCGAACGCGGCATCACCATCAAGGCCAACACCGTTCGCATCGATTACCCGGCGCAGGACGGCCAGACCTATATCCTCAACCTGATCGACACCCCCGGGCACGTCGACTTTGCCTATGAGGTCTCCCGCTCGATGCGCGCGGTCGAAGGCTCTCTGCTGGTGGTCGATGCAAGCCAAGGGGTCGAGGCGCAGACGCTGGCCAATGTCTATACCGCCATCGACGCCGACCATGAGATCATCCCGGTCCTGAACAAGGTCGATCTGCCCGCCGCCGAGCCCGAGCGTGTGGCCGAACAGATCGAGGATGTGATCGGGATCGACGCCAGCGACGCCTGCCTGATCTCGGCCAAGACCGGGCTGGGCATCCCCGACGTGCTCGAGGCCATCGTCAAGCGCCTGCCGCCGCCCCACGGTGGCGATCCCGATGCGCCGCTCAAGGCGATGCTGGTGGATTCGTGGTATGATCCCTACCTCGGCGTCGTCGTCCTGATCCGCATCATGGACGGCACGCTCAAGAAGGGTGACAACATCCGCATGATGCGCACCGGCGGCAAATACGGCGTCGACAAGCTGGGCGTCTTCCGCCCCGCCATGCAGGACGTCAAGGAGTTGGGACCGGGCGAGATCGGCTTTTTCACCGGCTCCATCAAGCAGGTCCGCGACACCAAGGTCGGCGACACGATCACCCATGACAAGAAACCCTGCGCCGAACCGCTGCCGGGCTTCAAACCCTCGATCCCCGTGGTCTTCTGCGGCCTCTTCCCGGTCGACAGTTCCGAGTTCGAGGACCTGCGCGACGCGATCGAGAAACTGGCCCTGAACGACGCCAGCTTTTCCTACGAGATGGAAACCTCCGCCGCGCTGGGCTTTGGTTTCCGCTGCGGCTTTCTCGGGCTGTTGCACCTCGAGGTCATCCGCGACCGGATCGAGCGTGAATATGACATCGAACTGATCACCACCGCGCCTTCGGTCGTCTACCACGTCTTCATGCGCGACGGGGAACGGGTCGACCTGCACAACCCCGCCGACATGCCCGACCCCTCGAAGGTGGATCACATCGAAGAGCCGCGCATCAAGGCGACGATCCTGGTGCCGGACGAGTTCCTGGGCGACGTGCTGAAGCTTTGCCAGGACCGGCGCGGGTTGCAGCAAGACCTGACCTATGTCGGCGGGCGGGCGATGGCGGTCTACGACCTGCCGCTGAACGAGGTGGTCTTTGACTTCTACGACCGGCTGAAATCCGTGACCAAGGGCTATGCCAGCTTTGACTACGAGATCACGGACTACCGCGAGGACAACCTCGTCAAGATGCAGATCCTCGTGAACGATGAGCCGGTGGACGCGCTCTCGATGATGGTGCACCGTGACCGGGCAGAGATGCGCGGGCGCGCCATGTGCGCCAAGCTCAAGGACCTGATCCCGCGCCAGATGTTCAAGATCCCGATCCAGGCGGCCATCGGCGGCAAGGTCATCGCGCGCGAGACGCTGTCTGCCCTGCGCAAGGACGTGACGGCGAAATGCTACGGCGGGGACGCCACCCGGAAGAAGAAATTGCTTGAGAAGCAGAAGGCCGGCAAGAAGAAGATGCGCCAGTTCGGGAAGGTGGAGATCCCGCAGGAGGCGTTTATTTCAGCACTTAAGATGGACGAGTAATCGTCCATTTTTAGTGACGGTGGGCGAAAGCGGGTTCTGCGAAGCAGGTTCCGCGTGCCCACATGGTGGGGTGTTGCAAGCCGTGCCGGTTGACGAACAGATCAGGGCTCGTTTCCACCTCGGAACTCGTATTGAAGCATTGTACGATTACGAAACTGGTCGTTCGTCAATTTTGGAATAAAGCATCGACGCGAAAAACATTCGCCAATTCAGTTTTTACTGTACAACCTCTCCAATCGAATCTTTAGCATTAAAATCTCATATATAAACGCGACTGGCCCGCCAATAAAAACAATGATCAAAGAAACTTGATACATCCTATGATCCTGGAACTCAATATCAAAAACCACCTTATACAACAGATAGGCATGAACAAAACCAAACAAGATAGTATTGACCACCATTGAACCCAACTTGGCCTTCCTCAAGACGACCTCACAATCACCCCCAATATTTCCACTCAAGCGGCCGCTCCTCCAGTCATGCCTTCTAACCGTGAAAAACTAGGCCCTCTGCAGTCGAGAAGGCAAGCTGAAATACCCTGTATGTACGCTGTTTTCAACTGTCGGACTCAGGTATCCATAGCCGCCCACAATGACGTGACAGATCGCTAAAACAACTGGACTGAAGGGTATTGTGCCTGAGCCCGATTTTGAGCGGGCATCATGTTGGCGGACTGCCCGACTTCGGCCCCGCGGCGGTTGATCTCGCTAAATAAGGGACTCCCGCTTAGCGGGCTGAGTCTCAACGCACCTCTCCAGTGTGCCACACCGCCCGCCACTGCCAACTCCGTCCCCGGCCTGCCCCGGGACCTCTCGACCTATCCGAATCCCCCTTTGCCCCGGGCGCGCAAACCCCTAATGTCCCGGCCTCATGCGACTGCCCCTTCGACTCGCCCTGCTGACTCTTGCCCTGCCCGGCCCGCTGGCCGCGCAGGAACCGGGGGAGTGTATCGGGCATGATCTGAAAAGCCCCGACCAGCGGATCCAGCTTCTGGCGCCCACGCATACCTGGACGCTCTACAACCTTGGTCCCGGGCAGGTCGTGATCCATGCCAGCACGGGGCAAAGCCTGCCCGGCCCCGCGCCCAGCAGCGAGCCGCAGCCCACGGCGTTCCGGGGCGAGGTCGGCACCAGCTATACGCTGTCGCTCGACGGGCCGGGGCTGACCATCGTCTATATCTGCCCTGGACCCTGACGGGGCAAAGCCCCCTGGAACGACCTCAGCCCCCTTCCAGCGACGAGATATAGGCCACCACGTCCGCCACCTGTTTCATGGTCAGAAAGGTCCACCACTGGGGCATCGAGCTGTGGAGATCGGGAAAGATCACCCGCGCGCGGATCTGCTCCTCGGACCGGAAGATCGAGATCGAATCGAAGCTGGGCGGGTAGGTCTTCATGGCGCCGCCATCCTCGATGTCATGGCAGCGCACGCAGTGTTCCTCGGCAATCTCGCGGCCCAAGTCCACGTCCTGCGCCGCCACCGGCAGCGCCAGGCCCGTGGCGGCGATCATGGCCAACATCCGTCTCATGGGTCTTCCTCCCCTTGCCAATAGACCCCCACCCTGAGGGCAAGCGCCGCCGGGCGGTATGACACGGATCAAGGCAGGGCCATTGACGCCCTAGGACGAGGCGCCGCGCGCCGCGTCGGGATGCTCTTTCAGAAAGTGGTGCAGCACGCCGTAGAGCTCCTTGGCGTGCGCCTTGTCCCCCCGGTGCAGCGCCTCGCGGATGTCCTCGCAAATCATCTGCTGCACCTTCGCGGCGCCGTGATGCTGGTGCATCGTGTATTCGGCAAGGCAGGAGGCGCTGACATCCGGCAGATGGTCATGCTCGGCCACCGCTTCGATCTCCTCGCGCGTGAGGCAGGTCATGTCCTCGATATCGTCCAGCGTGATCATATTTCTCCTCCCTGATCGTCGCACATTCGCGACAGAATAGACCAGGGCTGCGCAGGCGACCTTGATCCGGATCAGGCAGGGAGGCCGAAACGCTCAGGTTCCGTTGACGCCAAGCGCCGGGTCGATCACTTCCGGATAGTCATAACCCATGCCCGGGTCATCCAGGAAGAAATCATAGGAGAACCCTTCCTCGTCGTATCGCTGGAACTCATCCTCCGGGTCGGGCATCTGGTTGCGCACCATCTCGTTCTCAAGTCGGCGCAGATAGGCGATCAGCCGTGGCAGCGGCGGGCGGTTGCGCTCGATATAGCGCTTGGCCTTGCGCATCGCGTCCTGCTTCTCCCAGACCGGGACCGCGTCGAGCGGATTGTAGAAGGCCCGCCCACGCGCCGCGCCCTGCCCCTGCGTCGAGACGACCGCGCCCGTCGGATCTGCCCAGCGTGGACCTCCCAACCAGACCGCGGCGAACATGATCTTGGCGCGGATCTCTGGCGTGCCGCCGACGATCAGACCGTCATAGAACATGACGTGCACGTCTTCCCAGTTCGCACGGTGATACATCGGTCCCCGCTCGTTGCCGACACCGCAATAGGCGTCATGCACAGCCGCGGCATTGATATACTCGGGCGAGGTCGGATCACCGACGATGCTGATGAAAATCTTGGGGATCGAGGCGCCATCGGTCAGAGTTCGCGGCGGGGCGTTCCAGGATTTGCCCTGCGCATCGACGAAATTCAGCGGGTCGGCGGTCGGGAAGAACTTGTAGGGGCGTCGCGGCAGTTCAACCGGCTCATCCAGAACCCGCAGCGGCGATTGGCTAAAGCTGCAGCCCCCCTGCGGCTGGGTCAGACAGGAAATCTCGGGCGCTTCGGCGCGGCTGCTCTGGGCAATGTAGGTCGTCGGGTCGCATCCCGCCAAGGCGAGGGCACAGGCCGACAGAAAGGCAAGTTTGCGCATGGTCTATCCATTGGGTCAAATTCGATGGCGCGAAACTACGAGAGTCGTCCATCCCAATCAAGCGGCGCCTGACCCAGATCAAGGATTACGCATTCGAATCCGGATATATGTCGCGAAATCAAGCACGTCCGGAGGGCTCCATGCTTCGCCTCGCCAGCCTTCTATATTCCCTGATTTCGACGTCCCTGGCAGGGACCTTCATCATTGTCGCCCTGGTTGCGGGGCAGGTCACGCTTTACCCAATCGTCGCAGCCGCCATCGCCGGGTTCGTCGTCGCCGCGCCGGTGTCCTGGCTGGTGGCCCGTCAGCTTTACAACTGATCCAACAGCCCTTCGGCACAGCGCTCGATCAGGTCCAGCGTGCCCTCGAAGTCGCCTGTATAATAGGGGTCCGGCACCTCGTCTGTCCCGAGGGACGGGGCGTAGTCCGTCATCAGGCACAATTCTGCCCCGCCCGTCACCGGTGCCATGTCGCGCAGATCCTGAAGGTTCTGCCCGTCCATGGCGACGATCAGGTCGAAACGCGAGAAGTCGCGCGGCGTGACTTGGCGTGCACGCAGGGCCGACAGATCATAGCCGCGCAGACGCGCCGCCTGTTGCATCGCGGCATAGGGCGGCTCTCCGATATGCCAGCGCCCGGTTCCCGCACTGTCCAGCTCCAACGCCATACCCCGCGCCTCTGCCCGTGTCCGGACCACCGCTTCGGCGGAGGGCGACCGGCAGATGTTGCCGAGGCAGACAAAGAGGATACGATGGGACATGTCACGGTCCTAGCGAGCCGTGGGAAACAGGGCAAGGACTGAGAACATGACCGGCAAGATCGTCATCCTGACCGGCGCCGGGCTGTCGGCGGAAAGCGGGCTGGGTACCTTCCGCGACGAAGACGGACTCTGGGCAAGGCACCGGATCGAGGACGTGGCCACACCCGAGGGGTTTGCCCGCAACCCCGCCCTAGTCCACGAATTCTACAACGCCCGTCGCCAACACTCCGCCAGCGCCACCCCCAATGCCGCCCACGAGGCACTGGCCCGCCTGCAACAGTATTGGCCCGGCGAGGTGGTGCTGGTTACACAGAACGTGGATGGGCTGCACGAAAGCGCGGGAGGCAAAGCGATCCACATGCACGGCACCCTGGCCGGGGCGCTCTGCGCCGCCTGTGGTCATCGCTGGACCGCACCCGAAATGATGCAGCCCAAGGACCCCTGCCCTGCCTGCGCCGCGCCCGCAACGCGGCCGGGCGTGGTCTGGTTCGGCGAGATCCCCTATCACATGGACGAGATAGCAGAACATCTGCAGTGCTGCGCGATATTCGCCGCGATCGGCACCTCTGGCCAAGTCTATCCGGCGGCAGGTTTCGTCGTCGAAGCAGCCCTCGCCGGAGCGGAGACCGTGGAACTGAACCTGGAACGGACAGAGGTGTCACGGGCCTTTACACGGCACCACATGGGCAAGGCGACAGAGGTCGTGCCACCTTGGGTGGATAGTCTGTTGGCCCGTCAGGTGTAGGGCAGGCCCACAGGCCTGCCCCGGTCACATGTTCAGTTGCTGGCGCCCATTCCGGCGCCATGGCCCATTCCTGGGCTCATCCCTTGCATCGGCTGCCGTTCAAGGTCGACGGGGATTTCGACAACCATGTCGCCGGCCTTTTCAAAGGTCAGGGTCACGGTGACGGTCTTGCCCTGTTCCATCGGGCCTTTCAGCCCCATGAACATGACGTGATCGCCGCCACGTTGCAGCATATGCGCGCCACCGGCGGGCACGGGAAAGCCTTCCTCGACCTTCATCATGCGCATCACGCCTTCGCCCATGTCCTTATGCGTGTGCAATTCGACCCGCACGGCGATGTCGGACTTGGCAGCAACCAGCCGGTCATCTTCCGCGCCGGTGTTCTCGATCATCATGAAGGCGGCACCGGCCTTGGCCAGCGGGCCAGAGCTGCGGGCGTAAGGGTCCTTGATGACGATATCGGCAAAGGCGGGCGTGGCAAGGGCCAGCGCGCAGGCGCCGGCAAAGAGGGTTTTCAGGGTCATTTCCATATCCTCGGGAATCTCTGTCAGTGATGTGATCTGTCTGTCAGAGAAAGGGCGGAGGTCCCCGTGCCCGCGCCTGGGTCTTCGCCCGGCTGGATAGAATCGCTTCCGGCTCGCTCCAGTCGATCCTGCGCCAGGTCAGCGCAACGGCAGGCGGCAACGTGGTGGCACCGGTCTCGACGAACAGCACCGTTGCCGCATCCGGGCAGATATGCGGAGGCTCGACCGGTTGACCGTCCGCGTCCACGAGAACCGTCACGATGGTCAAACCGCGACAGATCACGATGCTCCCCGCCGGGTCCGCCTGCCCGCGCGCATAGGCTGCCGACAGGCCCGTGAGGGCCAGGGTCATCGCCAGCAAGACGCCTATGAAGGGACGGAGTTTCTGCATCGTTCCGGTGATATAGCCACCTTGAACAGGCACTCCAAAGCGACAAAAGGAAACAGCCCCGTGGCCTGAGCCACGGGGCTGTCTTCACTGTCCCTCAGGAAAGCTTCAGGCCTCTGCCTGTGCCTTCATGATCTCTTTCTTGACCTTCAGGGCGCGATCCGAAAGCTCGACGTCTTTCGCTTTGGCCAGGAATTTGTCCAAGCCGCCACGGTGGTCGACCGAACGCAGCGCATGCGCGGTGATGCGCAGCTTGATCCCGCGGCCCAGCGTCTCGGACTGCAGGGTCACGTCGTTCAGGTTCGGGAGATAACGCCGTTTGGTCTTGTTGTTGGCGTGGCTCACATTGTTGCCCACCATCGGGCCCTTGCCGGTCAGTTCGCAGACACGCGACATCGCTTCGTCCTCATCCACTGGTGGCAAGGCCTCTGCCCCGCCGGTCTCATCCTTGCAGCATACCCCGGTTCAAACCGAATCGAGGACCCTGCCAATATCAAAGGGCGCCGCCCGTTTTGGTTATTCGGGGGGCGCCCGGAATCTGGTCTGACGGTGCATATGCAGATGCGCGGGGTTCGTCAAGTCCCTGTTCTACGCCTTTCGTCTCCTGGCCTCATCCCATCTGCAGGTAGTCGCGCAACAGCTCTTCTGCAGCGGCCGAGGGCGTCTGTCCGCCTGCCTCGACCTCGCGCGCAAGCGCCTCCATCGCGCCCTTGACCGGTTCCCGCTTCAGCCGGGCCAACAGGCGCTCTCGCACTTCGGCCTCGAACCAGAATCGCGCCTGTTCGGCGCGACGGCCTGCAAAATGCCCCGTCTCACGCCGCCATTCGGCGAGGGACTGCATCTCTTCCCAGGCAGTCTCAAGGCCCGAATCCTCCAGCGCCGAAACGGTCATCGCCTTTGGAAAGCCCTCGGGATCCTGCGGACGCTTGCGCAACAGGCGCAGCGCACCGGCGTAGTCCGCACATGTCCGCACGGCAGTTTTCTTGAGATCGCCATCGGCCTTATTGACCAGCAGGATGTCGGCCATCTCCATGATCCCGCGCTTGACCCCCTGCAACTCGTCGCCACCGGCGGGCGCCAGCAGCAGCAGGAAAAGGTCGGACATCTCCGCCACCATGGTCTCGGACTGGCCGACACCCACGGTCTCGATCAGCACCACGTCGAATCCAGCCGCCTCGCAGAGATCGATCGCCTCACGCGTGCGCCGGGCAACACCGCCAAGTTGCGACTGCGAAGGAGAGGGCCGGATAAAGGCGTTCTTGTCCCGACTCAAGCGCTCCATCCTGGTCTTGTCCCCCAGGATCGAGCCGCCAGAGCGCGCGGAACTGGGATCAACGGCCAGCACGGCGACCTTGAGCCCCTGCGCCGTCAGCATCATGCCAAAAGCCTCGATAAAGGTGGACTTGCCAACACCGGGCGTGCCCGACAGGCCGACGCGCAGCGCCTCGCGGTCATGTCCCTTCAGCGCCTCAAGCAGCGCAAGGGCCTGCGCACGGTGATCCGGCCGCCCGCTTTCCACCAGCGTGATGGCGCGCGCCAGCGCCCGCCGTTCGCCCGCCAGGATGCGGGTCTTGAGATCCTCGATATCCATGTGCCCATTTCCCGCGCCCGCGTGGAAAAGTCCAGAGCCGCAACGTCGCTCTCGGGCCTCTGGCACGCCGCCCACTTTCCAAGCGCCCCGCGCTCGCCCATAACGCGGCCCATGACCAGACTGCCCATCGACGAGGCCCTGCCCGGGCTCATCTCTGCCCTGCGTGACCACTCCCGCGCGGTGCTGCAAGCCCCCCCGGGGGCGGGCAAGACGACGCGCGTGCCGCTGGCGATGCTCGACGCCAATTTGACGTCCGGCAAGATCGTCATGCTGGAACCCCGCCGCCTTGCCGCGCGCGCCGCCGCGCAACGGCTGGCGGAACAACTCGGCGAAGAGCCGGGCCAGACCGTCGGCTACCGAATCCGGGGCGAGTCGAAGGCCTCGAAATCCACCCGGATCGAGGTTGTCACCGAAGGCATCCTCACCCGCATGATCCAGTCCGACCCGGAATTGACCGGCATTGGGGCCGTGCTGTTCGACGAATTCCACGAGCGGTCCCTGAACGCCGACCTGGGTCTGGCGCTCTGCCTGGAAATCGCGGGCGCGCTGCGCGAGGATCTGATCCTGCTGGCCATGTCCGCCACGCTGGATGCGCAGCCCGTGGCCGACCTCATGCAGGCCCCTGTCGTGACTTCCGAAGGCCGCAGCCATCCGGTCGATACCCGTTGGCTGCCGCAGCCCCTGCCCAAGCGGCAGAGATTCGACCAGGCAATGGCCGACCTGATTCTGCAGGCCCATGGCGAGACCGAGGGCGGCATCCTGGCCTTCCTGCCCGGCGAGGGGGAAATCCGTCGCACCGAGGCGTTGCTGAAACCGCGCCTTCCCAAGGACACGCATCTGCGCCCGCTCTTCGGCGCGATGGACCTCGCCGCACAGCGGGCCGCCATCCGCCCCGAGACGTCCGGACGCAAGCTCGTTCTGGCGACTTCGATTGCCGAAACCTCGCTGACGATCGAGGATATCCGCGTGGTCGTGGACGGCGGCAAGGCCCGCCGGGCGCGGTTCGACCCCGGCTCGGGCATGTCCCGGCTGGTCACCGAACGTGTCACCCGCGCCGAGGCGACCCAGCGTGCCGGTCGCGCGGGCCGTGTCGCGCTCGGGATAGCCTACCGACTGTGGACGAAGGGTGAGGAAGGTGGGCTAAGCCCTTACCCTCCTGCAGAAATCGAAGCCGCCGACCTGGCGGGGCTGGCGCTGGAAATCGCGCTCTGGGGCGCCGAACCCACGGAAATGCCCTTTCTGACTCCGCCTCCCGACGGCGCCTTCGCCGAGGCGCAATCCCTGCTCAGATTCCTCGGCGCGCTGGACGATGAAAACCGGATCACCGCGCACGGCAGGAACTTATCCACATTGCCGCTGCACCCCCGGCTTGCCCATATGATGAATCTGGGCGGCCCAAAAGCCGCAAATCTGGCTGCACTCTTGTCCGATCGCGATCCGCTCATAGGAGCATCCACAGACCTCGCCCTGCGCCTGGATGCGCTGCGCGATCCGCGCGGATTTTCGGACCGAAGACCCGAACAGATCAACCGTGGCGCCCTGGAACGCATCCGAACAGAGGCAAAACGCCTCTCGCAGAGCATCAGGACCCGTCAGAAACCCACTGGAAAATATCAGGATTTCAACGACGCGGAACTGGCGGCTCTGGCCTACCCGGATCGCATCGGGCTGCGCCGCAAGGGCGAGGCAGCCCGTTTTCAGCTCTCCGGTGGCAAGGGCGCGGTCATGGAAGATCACGACCCGCTGGCGGGCGAACGCCTGATCGTCGTCACGGATACCGATGGCAACCCGCGCGAGGCGCGCATCCGACAGGCCATCGCCATCTCGCTGTCAGAGGTTCGCGCACTCTTTGCCGACCGGATCGCATGGCAGGATCTCTGCGAATGGTCCAAACGCGACCGCCGCGTCATCGCCCGACAGCAGGAACGCCTGGGCGCCATCGCCCTGGATGACCGCATCTGGAAAGACGCCCCGGACGAGGCCGTGGCGCACGCCATGCTGGACGGCGTGCGCGACCTCGGGATCCCCATGTCGGAGGCCGCGCGACGCTTCACCGCGCGCGTGGCGCTGGCGCGCGACGCCGGGCAGGACCTGCCCGACATGTCGCCCGAGGCACTGATGGAAACGCTCGAAGACTGGTTCCTGCCCTACCTGGCGGGCGTCCGTACCGCCGCCGACTGGAAACGCTTCGACCTGTTGCCGGCGCTGCGCGCGCAGCTGGACTGGACCCAGACCCAGGCGTTGGACGCCGCCATACCTGCGCATTTCACCACGCCGCTGGGGCGCAAGGTGCCCATCGATTATTCCGGCGAACATCCGGAAATCCAGTTGCGCCTGCAGGAACTCTTTGGCCAGACAACACATCCGATGGTGGGCCGTACCCCGCTGCGGATCACGCTTTTGTCGCCGGCTCAGCGCCCGGTGCAGACCACGATGGACCTGCCCGGTTTCTGGTCCGGCTCCTACGCCGATGTCCGCAAGGACATGCGCGCGCGCTACCCCAGGCATCCCTGGCCCGAGGACCCGACCGTGGCCGATCCGACGCTGCGGGCGAAACCGCGCGGCACATGAGAGGCGTGGCTGGCGGGTGGGCCGCTGACGCGCGCCAGCGCGGCAGTCGGGGCGCCTGACGGCGCGCCTCAGGCCCCCAGGCAGTAGCGCATGATCGCCTTCTGCGCGTGCAGACGGTTTTCCGCCTCGTCCCAGATCACAGAATGCGGGCCGTCCATGACCTCGGAGGTCACTTCCTCTTCGCGGTGTGCAGGCAGGCAGTGCATGAACAACGCGTCCGGCTTGGCCGCTTCCATCAGCTTGGCGTTCACCTGGTAGGGGCGCAGCATGTTGTGGCGCCGTTCCTTGGCGCTCTGCGCGTCGTGCATCGAGACCCAGGTATCGGCGACGATCAGGTCGGCGCCCTCGACCGCGCGCACAGGGTCGCGCTCGATGGTGACGGTCGCGCCCTCATTGCGCGCCCAGCCGACAAACTCCATTTCCGGGTCCAACTGGACAGGGCCGGAAAAGGTCAGATCAAAGCCGAACTGCCCGGCGGCATGCAGGAAGGAGGCGCAGACGTTGTTGCCATCACCGCACCAGACAACCTTCTTGCCCGCGATCGGGCCACGGTGCTCTTCAAAGGTCTGGATATCGGCCATGATCTGGCAGGGATGGGTCCGGTCGGTCAGCCCGTTGATGACCGGCACGCTGGCGTATTCCGCCATCTCTTCCAGCACGGACTCGTCAAAGGTCCGGATCATGATCAGATCGACGTAGCGAGACAGCACGCGGGCGGTGTCCGCGATGGTCTCGCCGTGCCCCAGCTGCATTTCACTGCCGGACAACACCATGCTCTGCCCGCCCAGTTGACGCACGCCTACGTCGAAGGACACGCGCGTCCGGGTCGAGGGTTTTTCGAAGATCAGCGCCACCATGCGACCCGCCAGCGGCTGGTCGTCGTCGGGCGCGGCCTTCGGCCGGCCATTGCGGGCGGATTTCATCGACTTGGCCTGGTCGATGATCGACCGCAACGCGGCCTTGTCGGTTTTGTGGATATCCAGGAAATGGTTCATATCATTGTTCTTCTTGCAATCCGGGGGCGCGACGGGCGCCACCCCCGATGTCCTTTCGGCCCGAAGGCTGTTTCAGGCAGAGAGCTTGGTGACGGCAGAGGCGGCGGCG